>Ga0136611_10002284_pt1 | contig 13317 bp, 8 predicted proteins | sample AntDrymUQ2232306_2_FD_106645 | JGI IMG/M metagenome (GOLD analysis project Ga0136611, IMG submission 106645) | Polar desert sand microbial communities from Dry Valleys, Antarctica - metaG UQ223 (23.06) | ecosystem: Environmental > Terrestrial > Soil > Desert | place: Antarctica: Dry Valley... | reverse complement strand
TTTGGATCCAGAATAGTGTTTTGACCGAGCGGTCCAAGCAAAGGAATGCGGGATGTATAAACTGTTGTTGTGCTGGCGGTATCTAAAAACCAGGTGGATTGCTTTGGCGTCCATTGTTTCCGTTACGCTGGGTGTTGCAACTCTCATCGTTGTGAACAGCGTTATGGATGGTTTCACATCGCAAATGCAAGATCGCATGCACGGGATTCTGAGCGATCTGGTCGTCGACACTCGCGGTACCAACGGGATATCGGAACCAAACTGGTATGTCGAACGCATACGAGCTAGGATCGGCAATTCGGTCGAAGGCATAACAACGGTAGTGACGCTGCCTGCCATGATGACGTTTACCCACAACGGTGCGTCACATACACAACAAATCAACTTAATCGGTATCGATCAAAAAACGTATGCAAGCGTGAGCGACTTTAGCAAGTACCTGCTCCACCCTGACAACAAGTCACAATTGGACTTCCGCTTAAAGCAATCAGGATACGCACCCGAGCGAGAAGCACTACAGCCCTCCGGCTGGGAGCATCGAAACCGCGTCGAACAGGTCAAGAAGGAGCGACTCACGCAGTTGGAACAATATCGCCGTTTGCAGGAACAAATCACAGAAGAACAGAGAAGCCAACTCTCCAATCAACTGGGGCAGAACGTCTCCAAGGAACCCGCTTCGGAAACAGCTAACGACAATAACTCCAGTGTTTCTCCACAAACGACAGCTTCTCCACAAACAACAGCCGACGCGCAGACACTGAGCGCCATGATGAGTGGCCCATCCTTTCAGCCGTCGCATTCGAATGAGGAAAGAGGTCGAGTCTTTGACGCATCCAAGGAACAGCGAACTGGCATTGTCCTTGGAATTGGAATCGGCAGTGTTCGAGGTCGCGACACGGCGGGCCAAGTGAAGGACTATTTTTTTATCCGGCCCGGCGATGATGTCAGCGTTGCATTTCCAAACGCAGGCACGCCACCTCGAGCGATCGATGAGATGTTTACGGTCGTCGATTTCTATGAGAGCAAGATGAGCGAATACGATGCAACGTTTGCGTTCGTACCTATCGAAGCCCTACAGCAAGCTCGCGGCATGATCGATCCGATGTCCAAGGTCGGTGCTGTCACTTCCATTCAAATCAAACTCAAAAAGGGAGCCGACCTCAATGTAGCTCGCAATGCGCTACGAGATGAGTTTCCGCCCACCGAATCCTATGTTCAAGTGAATTCGTGGCGCGATACACAGGGCCCTCTTCTTGCCGCGGTTCAAATGGAAACCACGATCCTAAACGTGCTGCTGTTTATGATCATTGCAGTTGCTGGTTTCGGGATCTTGGCCACCTTCTTTATGATCGTCGTAGAAAAAACACGCGACATTGGCGTGCTCAAGTCGCTGGGTGCACCGGGCACGGGAATCGCGTCGATCTTCTTGGGCTACGGAGTCCTATTGGGCTCGTTGGGTTCCGGAGCTGGCGTTGTCTGCGGGTTGCTTTTCGTTTGGAAAATCAATCAGATCGCTCGCGTCCTGGAATGGTTCACCGGCCGAGAGGTATTCGACCCAACCGTCTACTACTTCGATTCCATACCGACCATCATTCATCCGTTTACTATCGTCTGGGTCAGCATCGGCGCGGTTATTATCGCGATCATGGCAAGCGTTCTGCCATCCATTCGTGCGGCTCGCATGCATCCAGTAGAGGCCCTGCGCTATGAATAGTTCCAAATCGGCGAATCAACAATACAAGCCACAGGCATCCATACCCAGCCCGTACCGTGTCGTCCGGCCAGAACTCGAACTCGAAGCGATCGAAAAAGTGCTCGCGACAACGCGAAACCCCGAAAGCATTGGCAACAAGTCGATCGTCGTCGCTCGCGATGTAACGAAATCGTATCGGCGCAGCAAAACGATTGTGCCTGTCCTCAAAGGGGTCGACTTTAGCGCTGAACGAGGCAAGATTACCGCCATCATCGGGCAGAGCGGTTCCGGCAAGAGCACGCTGCTGCATTTGCTGGGTACCCTCGACAGGCCGGATTCGGGTGAAATCCTATTCGACGGCCAGCGCACGGACAATCTTCCGGCACGCAAGCGCGACGCATTTCGCAACCAGCAGTTGGGAATGATCTTTCAGTTTTACCATTTGCTGCCCGAGCTCACGCTGCTTGAAAACGTGATCGCACCGGCCATGATCGGCCAGAGCATTTTTTCCTACTTCCGAAATCGCAAGGCTATCATCGAACGAGCCAAATCGCTGACCGATATGGTTGGCCTCTCGCACCGGCTACACCATAAGCCCTGTGAACTATCCGGTGGCGAAATGCAGCGGACAGCCATCGCTCGAGCGTTGGTCACTTCACCTAAGCTGCTACTTGCAGACGAACCGACTGGAAATCTCGATCAAGAATCGGGTCAGTCGATTTTGCAATTGATGCGAGATCTCAACCGCGATACAGGATTGACCATTGTGATGGTCACGCACGATGAAAACATCGCACAGCAATGCGATGCTTTGGTTCGGCTCAAAGGGGGCAGGCTGGAGGCACTTAAGTGATCCGGCAAACTTTGCGGATTATAACGATCAGTCTAATGTTTCCAACGTGGCAAAGCCGATTTGAGCATTACAGACTCTGCTCAATTAGGCCATTTCATCAACGGAACCGAACGGATGTACGAATCATTCTTTGGATTTGTCAAAAGACCTTTCCTCGCAGCATCCACGCTGGACCGTTATTTTCCAGCCACTTGCATTGAGCAGACCTTTCAGACCGCTTCCCGAGCTATCCAGCGGGGTGAGGGACCGGTCGCGATCTTCGGCGGCACCGGCTTAGGAAAGACCATGTGCTGCATGCGAATCGCGGAGAGCTTCCGTCGCAATTTCGAAGTGGTGATGCTGTCCAGCTCGCAACTCATCACTCGGCGAGCCCTCCTGCAAAGCCTCCTGTTTGAGTTGCGTATGCCATATCGGGATATGTCGGAGGGGGAACTACGCCTGACTCTCATGAGCCGACTGCAACCCTCGACGGACAACCCAACCGACGGGCTGGTCCTGATCATTGATGAAGCTCAAACGATGTCGATGAAATTGCTCGATGAAATACGTTTGCTAACCAACGTAGTCCGCAACGGAGTTCCCAGAGTCCGACTTGTTTTGTGCGGTACGATGCGATTAGAGGACTGCCTTTCGCATCCACAAATGGACTCGCTCAATCAACGACTTGCATCGCGTTGCTATCTGACTCCATTGAGCAATCAGGAAACCGGTCAGTACGTAATCCACAAAATAGAGCTGAGCGGCGTGATTGGCTCGTCGGTGATGACTCGCGACGCGCTCGATGCGATCTATCGTGGCTCTGACGGGATTCCACGACTGATCGACCAACTCGCAGACCAGTCGCTTTTGCTCGCGTGCAATGAGCGCGAACGCCCAATTTCGGCGGCCATGATTGGCCACGCATGGTGCATGCTGCAACAACTGCCCAACCCCTGGAGCGAACCCGAATCCATCGTAAAGACCACCTCTGGTCCAGGGTTGTCTGTTTCAGCTTCGACTCCTCGGACTCCTTCGAATCAAACGTCAACTGCGGCGGAAAAAACAACTGCGGCGCTGTCGACTGCGGCGCTGTCGACTGCGGCGCTGTCGACTGCCATCTTTACTCCCATGCCGATCAGCAGTACAACGCGTGCAGCTGCAGCTCAGTCCATCGCTTCGAGCTTCGAAATGATGATGAAGGGGTCGGTTTCCGCGAGCACGCCATCGCATTCCAACATCGAGTTCGGGCAACTCGACGAAGAATCCATGGATGCGGAAACGACAGCGGGCAGCTATTCTTATGAGACCGCAGTGGAAACTAGCCGGTATGAGCCCACCTCGGATTTTGAAGACGCAATCGCTCGCACGGATGCCAAGCCGATCGCTTCCAAGAATCTGCTAGACGTGTTTGCCGGTGATTTTGGCGAGGAGTTTTCCATCCCCGTTCAGTCATCGGATAGCTACAATGCGTACTCGGGTGCAGCGTATGGTAATTTGAACTACGACTTGTCGAATTTCGGAACATCAACCAAAGCTCCTGTCGACGAAGGTCCGTTGGCATTCGATGAAGCCAGCGATTTCTTCACCGCTCCAACTCCTTCGCAACTTGAAGTACTGTCGAGCAACTTCGAGACGGTATCCAACATCTCGCCCGAACAGGCGGAAAACTTAGAACGCCAAATCGAAGACGAGATGCGGGACTTGGTCTCCGGGCTCAACATGAGTGCGATGACCCTTGATCCAACTGCCGCGATCGACCCCTTTCCGACAGAAAATAGTTCCTTTGCAAACAGCTTTCCGCAGCGCCCGATCGACGATCGACGTTTATCGCATCACTCACACTCGGATGTGATCGCCTTCTCGGGAATGCACAATTACGACAGTTCGCTCGAATCGGATAGAGTCGAGGAGCGAGCAGCGATGAACGACGACCGAGACTTGCTCGTGATCGAGGATGACCTGGAAGCGGTACGAGGTGGGGTTGCGCAGAGAAGCAATGATATGCAACGAGCAGTCCTACATCCCTATGCCAAGTTGTTCACTAAACTGAGGAGCTCATGAGCGCGCAGGAACAGGAACCACACCTCCAACGCTGGCTACCGCAGTTAGAAGCGTATAGGGTTGCCACGGGTAAATCACCCACGGCTCCGGTCATCCCGACGGCATCCAGCGAACCCAAGATTTCGCTCCGAATCCACCCTGAGACGCAGAGCGATTTTAAAAAACCAGCCACTACCGAGGCGATTCCGGCTGTCGAGTCGGTGCAGCAGTCTGTCAGCTCGCATCACGCCCCTTCACAAATTGTCCATTTGCCGATCGATGGAATTCTGAATCGGCTAAAAAAGGCCAAGAGGTTTGTTTTGGGGATAGGAACCGTTGGCGCTGTCGATGGTTCGGTGGTTCGCAATTTGGTTACCGACATCGTCGATCGTTGTTGCGACAAAACCCAACGCAAAGCGATCTTGGTCACGATTCGACCCACCGAGGATGGTCGCCCCAAAGTATTGCGGGAGAAAGCTTCGTTTACTGAGGCGCAATGGTCGTATATGGGCAACAGCAAGCCCGAGACCAAACTCTGGCACTCGCAGCTCGCTCAACTACCACTTTGGAAGAAGGAATTCGGGCTGATCGTCTTCGATTTAGGCGATGTTTGCCTGCCCATGATGCCGCGAGTTGGTAGACTATGCGACGGCATTGTCGTCCAAATGCTCAACCCATCCAATACCCGAGAGTCCATTCAGGCGATCAGGTCGCTTCAGAAAGAGCGATTGCCCATCCTGGGAGCTTGGTCCGTGGATTTTAGTATGCGAGAGCTGGCAGCTTAAAGTTGGTATCTGGATTGACAGCTCTAGACACTTGTTCCTTCTCCCCATCCTTTTGGTATCACTCATGGTCCGTTGTTTAGTTACCGGTGGCGCTGGATTCATCGGCTCGCATATCGTTCGCGGTCTATTGGACGCTGGCCATAAAGTGCGAGTTCTCGATAGTTTGTCGACGGGCAAGCGATCCAACCTCGAGGAAGTGTCAGACCGCATCGATTTTATCGAAGGCGACATCTGCGATGCGATCGCCGTCCGTGAGGCATTGTCCGGTGTTGAACGCGTCTTCCATCAGGCGGCTCTGGCATCCGTTCCTCTTTCCTTGGAACGTCCGTTGGATACTCACCAAGCCTGCGCCACTGGAACCTTAAACATGCTTCATCAGAGCGTTCAGGCCGGGGTCAAGCGATTTGTTTACGCGGCGAGCAGCAGTGCGTACGGCGACCAACCGACGTCGTCAAAACGCGAATCGGATTTGCCGATGCCGCTTTCACCGTATGCCGTTGCAAAGCTGACTGGCGAGTACTATTGCCAAGCTTACTTTCACAGCTTTGGATTGGAGACCGTTGGCATTCGTTATTTCAACGTGTTCGGTCCACGCCAAGATCCAGATAGCCCTTACTCCGCAGTTATTCCTCTATTCGTAAGCCGCATTTTGAGTGGCCGGCGGCCCGTCATTTATGGAGACGGCTTGCAGTCTCGCGACTTTACCTATGTCGCCAATGTCGTTCACGGAAATCTGCTCGCTGCAGAACGCCCCAACATCGGTGGACGAACCATCAACATCGCAGACGGCGGACAGACCTCCTTATTGCAGCTGCTCAAAATTTTGGGGACTCTGCTCGGTAAGTCGATCGAACCAGATTTACAACCTGCCCGCATCGGCGACGTTCGAGATAGCCTCGCGGATATCTCACTTGCTCGAAAAATACTCGGCTACGAACCTCAAGTCCGATTGGAAGAAGGCATCAAACGAACTATTGCATACTACCGATCGATCGTTGGCGAGTTTGCTCATTAGTATTTCGAAACCCATCGTACGCAAACTTTCCAAGCCATGATCCTTTACTCGGTGGTCGTATTGCTGATCGCACTTTTGCCGGTCGCAATGTTTCTCAAAAACGCGATGGAATTCTTGCCTTCAAGCTGCGAACCAGAATTGCTGCGGGCTGCCAAGTCGGAACGCGTTAGCATTCTCATTCCAGCCCGAAACGAATCGTCAAGTATCGGCCCGGCGCTCGAGGCTATTTTGCAAAACGATCATCCTGGTTTCGAAGTGCTCGTGCTCGATGACCACTCCGAGGATGACACCGCACGCATTGTACAAGCCATCGCGGAGCGCAACCCGCGCGTCCGACTCGTGGAGTCCAAACCGTTGCCGGATGGCTGGAATGGTAAACAGCATGCGTGCTGGCAATTGGCAAAGCAATCTCAAAGCGATTGGCTTCTCTTTCTCGATGCCGACGTACGCTTGTCCAAGGATGCCATATCCCGTTGCCTTGCTGAACAGAAACAAAGGCAGGCACCGCTGATCAGCGGCTTTCCAATGCAAGAGACTGGCACATTGGCCGAGAAGATGCTGATTCCCTTGATGCATTACGTTTTGCTTGGCTATCTGCCGATCGATCGAATGCGATCCACGCTCGGCGTTGGTTTGGCTGCTGGCTGTGGACAACTTTTTTTTGCCAACAGGCAGAACTACATGAGCGTCGGTGGACACTCCGCCATTCGCGACTCACGCCACGATGGTATTCAACTGCCGCGTGCCTATCGACGGGCAGGACATCGGACAGATATCTTTGACGCAACCGATATTGCTCGATGCCGAATGTACACATCGACTCAACAGGTCTGCAATGGCTTGCTCAAGAATGCGACCGAGGGCATTGCCAACGCCAGATTGATCGTCCCGTTTTCAATACTCCTGATCGGAGGTTCGGTCTTGCCGAGCGTATCGTTGGCTTACGGATACGCACTAGGTGCTTCGTTGACGGCCATGATTTTGCTGTTCACAGCCTTTGCGATTGGGTTTATCCCCAGACTGATAGCCATCAAGCGATTCCGTCAATCTTACTTGGGTGCGATATTGCATCCGATTGGCGTTCTCTGGTTTGTCGTCCTCCAATGGGTCGCGCTGGTACGCAAGCAACTCGGCCTAACGACCCAATGGCGTGGGCGCTTGTAGTTACTTTGAATCGCCAATTCGAAGAAATCCGGACCATAACAACGGATGACTGCCCGTCACTTGACCTTCAGGGTTCGATAGCGGCGCACCTTTGAAGAGCGGTTCATGTCGTTGTTCGAATTGTTCTTCCCACAAGGTTAGAACGCTGCGTTGCCAAGCCTCTGATACGGACAAGTCCTCTTGGTTTTCATGGAAGGAGCGCAGCAGTGACGCTGTGCTTTCGCCCCCGACTGGCCAGCGTGAAATCGTAAGCTGGCGCGTTCCTTGTGCGATCAAAGGCAGGGTCAACCGAAGCCATTCGTCGCCACTGACCTGCGTAGTCGGCGGAACAACATTCACTCCCGCGAGAACCAACGATTGTGGCGAGCCCCACGGTAGCTGGCTCCAAGAACGAATGTCGGATTGAATTGGATTTGCATCCGACGCGATCGGCGATATGGTTTCCAAATTCATGGGTGCGAAAGTGCAAATGCTATCGGACGCGATCTTGAAGAATTGGCTCGGTGGATAGAACGACGGTCTAACGGACAAATCGGCAATCAGACGCTTCTTTGCGGCTAAGTCCTCGCGAAGTTCCTTGGCTCTTTGGCCGTCGGGTGCTAAGAAGTCACCTACGTGCACGTCTATGCCGTGCATCGCTTTCGACACGGGCTTAGCGTCTAATAAATAAGGAACCAAGCCTAGTGTCGGGGAATATGTGATGCGGTGCTCTGCCAGGCATGGTATCGTCATGGCGGTATTCGTGAGCGGCAATGTCTCGAGTGGCAGGTACCAAACACTCGCGTCTGGAACAACGATCCAACGTCCCGCCTCCAGTAAGTTTGCCCAAACCTCTTTCGGAAACAGTTGATTGCGGACTTCGATTCTCCTTGCTAGCAACCAAGTGCGTTTGACTTCGTCCTGATTGCCATCGCGGTTCTTTAACGCCATCAATTCGACCAACAAGTTCTTGGTTTTGATGTTAAGGTCTGCTCGGTCCAGAACCTCCCAAGACCGCCATTTTCCGGCAAACCACAGATAGCCTCGGAGCGATTTACCCACCGAGGCAAACAGGACCACCGCATCGGTGGGCTGCAGCGACTTGATAAGTGTTGCTTGAGAATAGCTTGGAGGGTATACCTCGGGAATCGCGATAGGGCTGGTGGCCGCAGCAAGCAAAAACGACTCTTGCATACCGGACAATCGCAATGTGGATTCCCAACGACGCGTGTCATCCTCTGACCACTTTCGCAAATCCCACTTTGGATTGGCTTGCAACGGTGCAAGCAGTTGCTGAGCCTTGGCAACATTTTGCTCGACGATAGGAATCTGCTTTCGCAGCTGACTCAGGTCCGCGGTGTTGTTGCCAAAGCGGCTGTCGCCGTAGAACATCAACTTGAGGTCCATCACTCTCGATTTCAATTCGTCGAATCTGCGAACCCTCTTTCGCGTCACTTCATCCAAAGCACCCACTAACTCGACACCGTTTCGTGTTCGAAGCTGAATATCCAAAAGCAAGTTGATCGCTTCCGATTTATCGATCATCAACCAATCCAGCTGTTCTAAAAGATGGACCCGCCAATGCCCAGCCGGCGGAGACCGAAGCAAAGGCGTTAGGACCGCTTCCGCGATCGCGTCCGGCAGGACCTTGTCCTTGGTCAATTGAAGTGCCAAATCCAACTGGAACAATGTTGACGAACCGATTCCCTTTTCGTTGCCTCGCAGATATGCCAAGCTCTCGAAAAGCTTTTCAATGCCCCGTTCAACATTTCCCTCGATGAACGCGACCCTAGCTTGTGAGTAGCGAACCGTAGCCTCAGCCCGCGGCATGACGACTTGTTTTGGCAGCAGCAGAGAGTTCGCAGAAACGCATTGCTTGCTCGCAAGCTCGAGTTCTCCGATCAACGCATTCAGCCTAGCGAGTTCCACAAGGCTACGGATATTGACCAAGCGTATTTTTTTGGTGATGGACCATTGCAGAATCTGTTGAATCGTCTTTGCTACCGCGGCACTTTGGTTGTTCGCAAAACCGGTCTTCGACAGGTATTCGGTTGCTTCGGCTAGATGGTCCATTTGCCCAGCACGGCCCGCGACGATGGTCGCCTCCATAGCCCGTTCCTCGGCCACAACAATGTCGTTAGAGTCAATAGCCAAATCAGCCAAAGCGAGTAGGGCGATGGCTGTTAATGGATGATCCAGGCCATTGGACAAGGTCACGTTTTTGGCAATCAACTTCGCCGCATTTACCCGATCCTCAGTCCCGATAGTTGCTAATGCTCGGCAGATATTCATGGCGGCTTGGATCGCTTCGGATTGGCCGGCATACTTGACACTAAACGCATTTAGCAACGGAGCCGAGAGCGGGTTATGTTTTGACAGCGGACCCAGCAGTTGATAGCGACGTCGAAGCGCGATCGCTTGACAACGCAAAATCTCTAACGCGTCTATCGCAACCATCTTGCCGGAGACGCCTTGCGCAGCATTGGATTCCAATAAAATATCGTTTGATCCAAGCTCTATTGGCCACTCGTCGTTGTAAGTAACCATCTGCGGACCGCGGATATTCGCCGCCCAAGGTACCTCTCGCACGCGAGCATCGGGCCGAATGGTGATTGACGACTGCTTGAGCAAAGAAGTCCATCTCTGGGAATGAAGAATGGTAATCTGCAATGCAGCATCGTATCGTTCTAACGCCAGTCCTATATCGCATTGCTCGAGGAAACACTCTCCAAGCCTGACCAACGGTGGAATACTATCGATACCCGCTTGGCTATTGATCGATCTTGATTTTGACAGCGCAGTTCCATATACGATTGCCGCCTGCGACGTTTGGCCATTTGCAAAGTAATCGCTAGCGACGTAATACTCGGGGCGAACCAAATTGGCCGTCGGTGCCTTGGCACCCGATGGATTCTGTTGCGAACATGCGATCGCCGGCATCCCTGTCCACCCGACTAATAACATCGAGAAAAAGTAGGCCTTGGATAGGAATGAATGCATTTCGGTTCTTTCGCGGCGGATCAGTTCAAACACATCTTCGATGTGCTAGCAAAAGCATTATGGTAGGTTTCAGTGCGTAACGCCAACGTTTCGATCGTTGAAACCGGCAAAGTTTGCCTCAAGCTTTCGTCCGGAAAGTCCGATATAAACCGCAGTATCGTCGACTTACATTGAGTTCGACACAGCATCGAGCTGGCCTTTAACGGTCGGTACCTGCCCCAGGATAACGGAAATTCAGAAATGTTGAATTGCAAGAAACCCACCCTCGGTGTCTGGATGGTCATTGCAGCGGGATCGCTGGGCATCGCTGCCAACACGGGATGCCAAGTCCAAGTTGCAGGCCAGACCTTGCCCAGCCCATACTACTTGAACGACGATGTTCAGTATTTCCCGGCTGGTCCAGAGAACAAGCTGTCCAATGAAACGGCAGCTCTCAAAGCGGCACGTGAAGAAGCCAAAGCACGTCGCTAATACTTGTTGATTCTCAGTATATGGGGTTGGCCAATAGGTCCACTGGGCTCCCTGCTGTGAAAAAGCACGGGGTGTTGCAAGGTTCCGGTGCGCAGTTCGAACTTATGTCTCGCGCGTGGCCGCTGCCTTGTGAGGTTCGAACGTGGTTCGCGCCGCTTGTTCTGCTTTCTTGATGGCTGCGACAGCAGACTCGTACAAATAGCGTTGTGCTCGGAACTTGGCTTGGTTTTGTTCCGGATGAATGCGGGTGTAACGACCATCATTGCCCAGCCGCCAAGCGTTCTGGTTGTCTCGGAAATACGTGTCTAGGATTTCCATCAGTCGACGGCGCGAGCTCGTGTCCTCGACCGGCACCAATAGCTCGACGCGTCGGTCGAAAGAGCGAGGCATCCAATCTGCACTGCTGATGAATACCGCGTCGTCACCACCATGGTAAAAATACACGACGCGCGCATGTTCGAGGAACCTGTCGACGATGCTAACGACGGAGATGTTTTCACTGAGCCCTGAAACACCGGGCATGAGGCAACAAACACCGCGAATGTTGAGTCGAATGATGACCCCGGCCGTACTGGCTTCATAGAGCGCATTGATAATATCGGGATCCACCAGCGAATTCATTTTGGCAGCAATATAAGCTTTCTGGCCGTTGCGCTTGTTGATGGTCTCAGCTTGGATGAGCGCGAGGAGCTTTTTCCGAAGACCTAAAGGAGCGGAGTCCAGTTTGTCATACGGCTGTGGTTGGCTATACCCGGTGATGGCATTGATGAATGAACTTGCGTCTCGACCGAGCGACTCATTGCAAGTCATGTAGCTGATGTCGCTGTACATGCGAGCGGTAGTTTCGTTGTAATTGCCTGTTCCGAAGTGTACGTAGCGAACGATTCCGGAGGGTTCACGCCGCACTACAATGCAGATCTTGGCATGCGTCTTTAGACCGCGAACTCCGTAGATGACTTGGACGCCTGAACGTTCCAACTCACGAGCCCATTCTATGTTGCGAGCTTCGTCAAACCTCGCTTTAAGTTCGACAATAGCCGTAACATACTTTCCACGTTCGGCCGCTTTCTTTAGCGCCGCAACGATGGGGCTCTTGCGACTGGTTCGATACAAAACTTGTTTGATGGCCAACACGTCAGGATCGTCCGCTGCCTCCTCAACGAATCGAACGACCGGTTCAAAGCTCTCGTAGGGATGACAAAGCAGCAAATCCCGTTCGGCGATTGCCCTGAACATGCTTTGAGTCGGATCGATTACGGGCGACCGCTGCGGAATCCAAGCCGTATCTCGCAGAGCGGGGAACCCCTCCATATCGGTCAAGTGCATCATGCTCGATAGATCCAACGGACCAGGAAACTTGAATACATCGCAGGGGTTCAGCCCCAAATTTTCCTGAAGGAACTGGAGCGTTAGTTCCGACACCGAATCCGCAATTTCAAGTCGGACGAATCCTGCAGAACGTCGTGAATGCAGCACCTCCTGCATCCCCATCATCAAATCGGCAGCGCTATCCTCACGCACGGAAACATCCGCATTGCGCGTGACCCGAAATGCAATGCACTCGTCGATGCGCTTGCCTGGATAATACTGTTCGACCAATTCTGCCGTCACGTCCTCGAGCATTGCGTAGTTGTAACCTCGATCGCTGGGCAACGTTATGAATCGCGATAGGACTTTACCCAGTGGGATAAAGGCAAAACGGTGCGGATTTTCCGAATCGCCGCTGGCCATTCGAACACACAGGTGCAACCCGAGATTCGCAAGGATCGGAAAAAGACTGTCTGGATCGATATCCATAGGCGAAATGACGGGATAAATTTCTTCGTGGAAGAATCGCGTGAGTGCTTCGCGATGTCGAGCGGAAGCGTTGCGGGCAGAGATGCGCTCCAGTCCCTCAGCGGTCAAAGTAGGTTCGACGGCGGTCAAAAAACAATCGTACTGGTCGCGGATGATCGCGTTGACCCGTTCGTAGATATGATTCAGTTGTTCCGTAACGGTGTTTCCAGTTGGGTCGGCGGTTTCGATTCCCCGCGCCTGTTGCAATTGGAGCCCGCCAACGCGAACCATAAAGAATTCATCCATATTACTGGCCGTAATTGCCAGGAATTTGAGACGTTCGAGGACCGGTACTTTGGTATAGAGCGCTTGGTCGAGCACTCTCTGGTTGAACTCAAGCCAACTGAGTTCGCGATTAATAAAGCTTTGATTGGAATGCGGCATAGATACGTCAAAACACCTTGTACGGGCAATTTTTTTGTTGTCCATATCGTACACGCAAAAAACGATTCGAGAACACGGGAGGTACGCCCAGAGCGAAAGCGATGGGCGTGGGAGGCTT
>Ga0136611_10002283_pt1 | contig 13318 bp, 11 predicted proteins | sample AntDrymUQ2232306_2_FD_106645 | JGI IMG/M metagenome (GOLD analysis project Ga0136611, IMG submission 106645) | Polar desert sand microbial communities from Dry Valleys, Antarctica - metaG UQ223 (23.06) | ecosystem: Environmental > Terrestrial > Soil > Desert | place: Antarctica: Dry Valley... | reverse complement strand
CGGGAAGTCGGCGGCGGCGGTCGCGCCAGTGATGAGCAGGTGGCCGCCGTTGCGGACGAATGTGTCGAGCGCCAGGCGGGTTTCGTCCGAGACCGCCGAGCGCTCCGGGAGGATGACCAGCCGGTAGCGGTCGACGTGCCGCTGGAAGGAATCTTCGGTCAGTACATCGGTCGAGAACTGCTGCTCCAGCAGGCTGTGGAGGGCGCCCTCGATCGGGTGGTTATGGTCGGCGAAGGTATAGGTGCCGTTGACCTTGGCGTAGTAATCGGTGTGCGGATGCAGCACCGCCACCTGGGAGCGTGACTCGCTGCGGAAGCAGGTGGCCTGGCGGGCGCGGCAGAAGCGGGCGACCTCACCCAGTGTGTCCTGGTGCCAGTCGGTCAGGTACCCAGTGCGTTGAGGGGTGTCGTAGATCATGACCGCCCCGCCAAGGGCCACGCACTCCGAGACCTCTTGCGCGAGCTGCGTGGCCGATTTCATGATCCATGGCGCCGGGTCGAAATGCTCCCCAGCCTTGGTGAAGCCCCAGGCCATCAGGTCCCAGCTCACGTCGCGGCCGTCGAGCAGGCGGCCCTCGACGGCCGCCCGGTCGGCTCCCCAGCGGGAATCGAAATCGCCGCTCAGGTAATCGACCGGGGCCGCGATCGGCTCCGGCTGGCGCATCGTGTACATCCAGTTGCTGGCGACCAGGCACGCCGGTTTCCTTTCGTGCACGGCGTTGGTGTAGGCGGTGACGTGCTCGACGAAGAGGTCGCGGTGGAAATCGAGCCACTCACGCCAGTGGGCATCGCCGGCTTGCTTCGGGATATCCGTAATTCCGGTGCGATGCGTGAACCCGGTTTGGCAGGCCTCGCGCCAGTCGGGTTTCGAGGCCCAGTTCTCGCCATCGACCCAGAAGCCGTCGACGTCGTATTCGTCGATCAGCTCCAGCATCTGGGGAATCATGTACTCGGTGGTGTAGCCGCTGAGTCGGCTGGTCGAGATCGCCCACGACATTCCGGCCGCGTCCGGTGTGCCTTCGGCGTCGATCCGCGCCCACTCGGGATGGTGCACGATCGCCTGGGTATCCCAGACACCGGAATAGTGCATCCCCAGCGCGATGCCGAGCTGTTTCGTGGCTTCGCGGTGGATCCGCAGCGAGTCGTTAACCACGCCCGGCGAGGTGTAGCCCACCGTGGTCGGCCAGCTCGTGAACCCTTCGTGCCCCTTGCAATCGCACTGGATCCAGTCCGGCATCACCCGTTTGAGCCGCTCGACGAGGTGCTCGACGGTCAGTTCCCGGCCCAGCTCGGTATCGCCGGCGTGGGCATGCAGGTCGTAATGGATGCCGAAAAAGGCGTCGTCGTGCCAGCGGGTGGTCGCGTGCGATGATGCGCGGTTGGCATCGGAAGTCATGGTGAATGGTCCTCATTGGTCTGTCTAAACGGAAATGTCTTCTGGCTACGTGCTCTCCAACCGTCTTGCTGAGCGCCAGTGAAGCATCCCCGCGCGAAGCGCATCCGCCTTAGGCGGACCGGTATGTTGCCTACCCAGGCGTCGGCTGCGCCGCCGAGTGCTTCGCACGGAGACCCTTCGCTTGCGCTCAGGGTGACGGTCATTGGTGAAGTGGCAACCGGACACGCTACTGTGGACGGCCCTTCGCTTAGAATGTCGCCGTTGCGTTGCAGTGAGTGGATCAACAGTGTGCCCTACGCCTTGACGGCGCCGGAGGTCACCCCCTTGATGAAGTACTTCATGCCGACCGAGAAGACGATGAGTTGCGGCAGCGTGGCCACGATGTAGCCAGCCGTTTGCTTACCGAGATCGGGCCGGGTCGAAAATTCGTTGGAAACGGGGTTGTACTGCTCCAGCGCGAGCATGATCGTCTGCTGGTCCTGGGGCAGCATCAGGCTCGGCCAGATGAAATCGCTGTAGATACCGACGAAGTTCATGATCGCCACGGTGACCAGGATCGGGAAAGCCAGGGGCAGCGCAATCCTGATCAGCGATTGCCATTCGCTGGCCCCATCGATCCTGGCTGCCTCGAAGATTTCGGCGGGCTGGCTCCGGAAGAAGGTCGTGATCAGGAACATCCCGAACGGCAATCCCCCCGCCACGTAGAAGATCACCAGGCCCCACAGCGAGCCGCGCAGGTTCAGGTCGTTGGCGAGGATGAAGTGCGGCGTGAGCAGGATCACGCCAGGAATCATCATCACCGAGAGCACGAGGTAGAAGAGCACTTCCCGTCCCGGGAACTGGATGCGGGCAAAGGCATAGGCGGCCAGCGAGCTGATGATCAGGATCCCCAGGATCGAAACGCCGGTGACGACCAGCGTCCGTACCGCCGAGGGGATGAGGTCAGTCATCGCCGTCTGGTAGTTGTCCCAGTAGAGCGGCCATGGCCACGACCAGAACTCGAGATAGATCAGGATCGAGCGTCGCAATGAGAGCGAGATCATCAGCGCAAAGATGAAGAAGGTGAGGAACAGGAAGAAGATCAGGACGCCGTAGTGCAGGCCCGTTCCAAGTGGGCCACCAAGCTTCTGCCAGGCGCCTTTCGGTGGAATCGTCGTGGCCGGCTTGGTCTGCGCGTGGCTGCTCATGCGATAGAACCCTCCCGTTCTAGGCGTCTTCGACGCCGTCATTGCAGCGGAGCCGGAGCACAACGAACGTTGCGACGAGAATGAACAGGAACAGGATCACGCCGACCGCCGAGGCGTACCCGAAATCGCCGTCCGCGATCCGCATGTACATCTGGAGCGATGGAATGTAGGTGGTCATGCCAGGACCGCCCCGGGTCAGGATGAAGATCGACACGAACCCCTGAACCGTGCCGGCGATCGCGAAGAAGAGGAGGATCCGAAATTGCGGCACAAGCAGCGGGAGGTCGATGTTGCGGAATCGCTGCCAAACGCTCGCGCCGTCAACCTTGGCGGCGTCGAAGAGCTCACTGTTGATATTCAGGAGGCCGCCGAGGAGGATCAGGAGGGCGAAGGCATCGACCCACGGGAACCCGACGCCGATGATCGCCCAGAGCGCCGTTTCCGGATTCCCGAGCCAGGCGGTTTGCAGGTTGTCGAGCCCGACCGCGCCGAGCAGTTCGTTGATGAGGCCGGTGTCGGGGTCGTAGATTTGTCGCCACATTAGCGTGAACACGAGCCCGGGCACGACCGTGGGCAGGATGAAGAGCGTCCGGAAGATGTAGGAGTGCCACGAGTTGCGCAGCCAGAAGATCAGTTCCGCGATCAGCAGCGGCACGGTGAGGGTCTTGATCACACTGGTGACCGTGATGATCAGCATGTTCCTGATCCCGACCCGGAAGTAGGCGTCCTCGAACAGGATATTGCGGTAGTTGTCGAAACCCACCCATTCGGTGATCGAGCGCAGGCTGTAGTTCGTGAACGAGTAATAGATGGCCATGGCGGCCGGGTAGTAACTGAAGAGGGCGATCAGGGCGACCGCCGGCACGACGAACACGTAGGCGATGCGTGCCTTCCATGCCCGCCGGATGGTGCGGGTCGCCACCTTGCGGTACGGATCGATCACCGCCACGATCGCGCCCGTGACGAGCAGGGCGTACATGCCGTTCGAGATCGCCCACGCCAGTCGCAGGCTGGATGCGCTGGACGCGCTGGAGGCCGCGGAGGGGTTCAGCGCTTGCCAGGCGCCGCTCCGGGGCACGATGACCCAGGCGCCATCCGGCGAACCAGGCAGAATCGCTTCGAGGTCGGCGCTGCTCCCACCCGCCCCGGCGTAGACAAGGTCGCCGGTTGTCGTCAGTTCGGTGAAGGTGCCGTTCGCATCGCCGATCAGCACATCGCTGGAAGCGGGATCGTAGCTCAGACCCCGCACCGCGTAGGCGCCAACGGACGTCGACCACGCCTCGGCTCCGTCCGCGGCGAGCATGGTCACGTTCCCCTTGTCGCTTCCGGCGAGGACGCCTTCGAGCCCGGGGGAGCTTGCCACGCGCGAGATCGGCGCGTTCAACTGGGTCATCCAGACCGGTTCTGCCGGTGAGGCCGGTGTCAGGTAGCCGACGTTGGAGTTGCCGGTGCCGAAGACAACCCCATCCTGCCAGGCGGTCATCGATGTGACCGGTTGCGCCACCTGGTAGGAGAACCGGGCCTCGGGCGCGTCCGGCTCGAAGAAGCTGATGAAGAAGCGGACCCCGAACGCTCCGACCCCGTGGGCCACGTAGAAACCATCGTCGCGGCCGGCCAGGGCGAGCACCCGGCCGTTGACGGTCACCACCGGACCCGGCTCGAGATCGTGCGAATAGGTGATGACCCGGCCGTTGGCGGTCCCAACCAGGACTGATCCATCCGCCAGGGAAGCGATCGCGCCTACCGTTTCCTCGACCTGAGCGGTGGCGGTGGGAGTGAGTTCCGCATTGTGCGTCACCACCTGATTGTCACGGCTGGCGGTGATGACCCCGCCGTCGGCGGTGCCCACGGCGGCGACCAGGCCATCGGTTTCGACGCTGGTTGGGGTCAGCAGGGTATCCCCGCCGCTCTCCCGGCTTGTTAACAACCAGAACGTTCCGTTCAGCACCAGCCCCAGGAGGATGACGCTGACGATGACGAGACGTTTGCGGGACCCTGTCATACCACTCCTGATAGGCGAACGACCGCCACTGTTAACCGCGGACCAGGAACTGAGCACCGCGAGCCGCCAGCCCATCGCCATGGATGGTGCCGGCGGCCATCGCGCTGGAGATCAGGTGCCCGGCTGGCGGGCCGGATCGTCGATATCGGCCTGGGTCAGGCCGGCGAGTTCCAAATAGGAATCGAAGTTATCGGTGTGATATGCCTGGAGTTGGGCGGCGAAATCATCGGGGGCGATGTTGTCGTTGAGGACTTCGGTCAACAGGTTGCGAAGGTTCTCGCCATGCTGCCCGCCACCGCCAGCCATCCAGAAGCCGTTGTAGTTGGCCTCGGCGTTGCCCATTTCCTTGAGATCGGCGAAGAGTTCATCTTCAACGGCGGGCACCTCGACACCGGTCAACTGCAAGGGTCCGGCCGGGGAGAACCCTGGCTGTGCCCATTGGGCATCGAGATACGGCTGGTACCCTTCGGCGCTGAGCCAGAACATGGCGAAGTCGACCGAGAGGTCGGTTTGCGCCTGATCCTTCTCGATGACGCTGATGTACTCACCCGAGGCGGATTCAACGGACTTTGGTGCGCATTGAACGAGGTCGCCCTCCATGGCCGGGTTCTCAAAGGTCGACCAGGCGAAGGTCCTGACCGCGCCAGCCTCGATCCCGAGCTCGGCCAGGCGTTCCGGGCTCAACTCCGCCATGTCGGCGGTGAGCTGGCCCAGATTCCAGCTGCCATCGGGAATAATCGCGACCTGTTGCTGCAGGAACTTGGTGTAGGTGTCGGTGGTGACGTACATGTCTTCGGTCGCGAACTGCGGGAACATCGCCTTGAGGTTGGTGACGATCTCGGCCATGGCCGGGGTGTCGAACCGCAACGTGCCGTCCTGGACGCCCTTCATAAAGCGTTGGGCGTTGTAGGTGTAGAGGTTGTGGATCATGGGTTCGTTGGGGTCGAAGGTGAACGCGCCGTCGAACTCGGGATCGTAGTTCCAGTCGCCTTCCTGGGACCGTGCGGTTTCAACCCAGTCCACGTGGTACTGGTCGAAATAGACTTCCGCGAACCATTGCGGGAGTTGCCAGGCAAAATTGATGCCAACCGGCGTGATACCCGCTTCCTGGAGCATGGTGCTGGCGTCAACGAACTCGGTCCAGGTTGTGGGCGGCGTGGCAACCCCTGCCTGCTCGAACAGGTCCTGGTTGTAGAACCAGTTGATGTGCACGGCCCGGGTCGGGAGCATGATTCGGTTACCAGCCGGATCGAGTGCGCGAATCAACTCCCAGTTGAGGTCGGCATCCCACATCTGATCAGAATAGGGGTTGGTCGTGCCCCGATACATGTCCAGGTTGACATAGCCACGGTAGGTTGGCTGGTAATTGCCACCCACGATATCGACCGCGATGTCATCTGCTGCGAGTTGGGTTCCTAGCCAGCTCGCGTACTCGGCTCCCCGGTCCGCCGTGTCCCAGGCGATTTCCACATCGGGTTGGCGCTCCTGGTAGGCATTGGTCAGTGCTTCCTTGACGGCGTCTTCAGGATCGTTGTTGGTGGCAATCACGACTCGCCCGGAAAGCGTCTGGGCGGGCGCGAGGGAACGGCGCTGCACCGTTCCCGGGGCACCGAGGGCTTGCCGCGCACCGATGACGCCGACGGCGGAGGCCGCCAGGCTCGCCTGGATCGCGGACCGTCGAGAGAATCGAGGATGGTTCATGCGATGGAACTCCTTGTAGCAGGGGGTACAGGCAAGGCCGTGGGTGCGTGGTGGCCAACCAGGCGGTCGGCTCCGCACGAAGCGAGGGGATAGGCAGGGGGCTCCTTTCTGGACGTACGTATCGTCCGCAAGCGGCGACATCGGGCCCGGAGAGCGTCACGATGCCTGGGAAGGCAAGGTTGAATCATCCGGTCAGCAGGTTGTCAGACCAATACTCTGAGCATAAGGCAGGCGACTGATCCTGTAAAGGGGTTGGGCGGATCGTCGTCTACAGCGCAATCGGTCAGGCGCAGGTTACGGCGCTGCGGTCCCACCGGTTGAACGTTGGATCGGGCAGTCCTGACGACAGGTTCGCCCGCGCGTCCAGCCAGAGGTCGGTCCAGGCAATTGGGTCGTGCAGTTCGCTGCCTGGATCGGCCGCGCTCCGCGCCACGAAGCCCGGGAAGGCGCTCCGGCCCGTGGGCTGGCCGATCGGGTTATAGCGGAGGTCGAAGCTCCAGCGGACGTGATCGCTCACGTTCCTGAGCGAGGCGTGGGGCGTGCGGCGGTTCATGATCAGGATGTCGCCGGCCTCCATCGGCAGCGGCATCTCTTCGTCCCGCGATCCCAGGTACGGGTCCGGGATGTGCAGGCCCGCACCGCCGTTGCGGTTCACCGCTGCCGTGTCATTGGCGCAGTGCGGGAGCAGTCCCTCGCGGTGATGCCGAGGCGAGACCACCATGCAGCCGTTCTCGAGCGTCGCCCGCGTCAGCGGCAGCCAAACGGTGATCGTCTCGGTTTCGTCGGCGTCCTCGGTGACGACGCCGTTGTCCTGGTGCCAGGGCGTGGCCACGATCTTCGGCCGGCCAGTGAGGGGATCGACCGGCGCGGCGTGCTCGGGCGGTTTGAGCCGCACATGCTGGACCGGGTTGGCGTAAATCTCCGGCCCGATCAGCGATTCCATGGTGTCGAGGATTGCCCCGTTCCGAAGCAGCGCGAACACGGCTGGACCAGTCCAGAACGGGGTGTCGGGCTTGATGTTGCCCTGCGGCAGGGAGCAGTCGAAGTGCTGGATCAGGTCGCGGCCGGTTTCGGCGTAGATCCGGGTCAGCCGGTCCGAGAAAGGAAGGTCGTCGTAGGTGGCGGCGAGTTCGCCAGCCGCGACCAGGTCGTTGGCCAGCCGGTCGAGCACCTGCCCGAATTCGGCGGCGATCGGGGCCAGGTCCCGTTCCGGGTCCAGCGCCCCGCGCACCACGAGGTACCCTTCACGCTCGAACGTCGTCCGCTGGTCGTCCGTCAATGATGCCGCCATTGGTTATCCTCCCTGATCGTTCCGGCGACCTGGCTGATCGAGCCCGTCGTCGGAGAATCCTGGCCGCCGGTTACGACGACGGCTGTACCATGTAGGTAAGGAGCCGGCTGCGCCGGCCCGCGCGTCTGGAGCGCCTGGAAAGGGGAACGAGCAGGATGCCTCATCTACTGGTCGATCAGCTGCGTTTTGCCCGGTTCGAATGGATGCGTTCGCTGGCTGGCATCGATGACGCCGCGGCTCGCCGCCGTCTCGAACCCATGAATTGCATCAGCTGGATGATTGGTCACCTTGCCGACGGGGAGCAGAACATGTTCCTGAAGCGGCAGGGTTTGCCCCTGGCCGTGCCTGGATTGAACGCCATCTGTGGATTTGGCAAACCTGCCAGCACGCCGCCCCTGGCCGAGATGCTGGCTGCCTGGCAGGAGGTGACGCGCGCCACGGATCCGGTCCTCGACGCGTTCACCAGCGACGATCTGCTCGCGACGCCGGCGATGACAGGGTCTTCGTCCGATTCCAACGGCACGATGCTGATGCGCGTCGTCGGTCATTACTGGTTTCACAACGGTGAGGCGCAAGCGATTCGTCAGTTGATCGGCCACCGGAATCTTCCCGATTTCGTTGGGGACATGGGGGCGATGGCTCCCTATCGCACCGCCTGACGGCCACCCCGGTGGGGAGCCGTTCACGACCGGCCGCCGGTCCCTGGCGCCGGCGGCCGGGTCGATGTCCGCAACCGGCTCTGGTCCGGGTCGAGGCGCCAATTGGATTCGCCATGCTGACATTCAGGTTCTCGATTCCGACATGGTCCGCGTCCGGTGAGTGGAACGCGAGCCGCTTACCCGGTCCTAGCCAATCTCCGCTTCGAGGTCGGCAATCATCTGGTCGACCGCTTCTTCCGCCGTGGCCTGGCCGGTCAGCACTTGCTGGAAGGCCGGCAAGACCGACGTGCTTGCCCAACCCGGCGCGCCGATGAACTGCAACGGCAACACGCCGATCTCGATCGAGGAACGGGCCGCGTCGTAGATCGGGTTGTCCGTGATCCGGGCATCCTCGCTTGCCGCCTGCGAGGCCGGGAAGTAGCCGGTGGTCTCGAGGAAGGCGATCGCCACGTCGGGCGTCGTCCAGTGCGTCATCCAGGCCCAGGCGGCGTCCTCGTTGTCCGCCTTCGAGATCCCGTTGTACTGCGGCGCGACCCCAGCCACCTGCATGACAGGACCGGCCGGGACCGGCACCGTCATCACCTGGTCGGGCGTGAGATCGGCCATGATCTCGGCCAGCGAGCCGGTGTGGTGGAGCACCATCGCTGTTTGCCCGGTCCGGAAGGCCTGCATGATCTGCGAATAACTGTCGTTCGGGGCGCTCGGCGGGGCCACCTCGTCGGTCGTGAAGAGGCCGGACCAGAACGCGACCGCCTCGATCGCCTCGTCCCGGGAGATGACCGGCACGCCGGCGTCGTCGACCGAAAGACCTCCGTAGGCGCGCATGATGTTCAGGACCTGGCCCTGGCCGCCGTCGCCGCCGCGCAGGCCGAACCCGTAGCGGCCGGCCGTCGGATCGTTGACGGCGATCGCCGCCTCCCGCATTTCGGCCCAGGTTGTCGGTGGCGCGATTCCGGCCTCCTCGAACCAGTCCAGGCGGTAGTAGAGCCAATCGACGAAAAGGAACATCGGCAGGCCCACGATCTGGCCGTCGATTGTCGCTCCGGGCATCAGGGTTTCGGAGATGTTGGCGCGGTCTTCCCAGGCGTTGAAGCGCTCGGTGAGATCGATCAGGCCGCCGAGCGCGAGCATGTCCGGAATGCGGTCGGTGGCCGCCATCGCCACGTCGGGCAACGCGCCGCCGAGGGCGGCGGTCGTGAACTGGGTCATGTAGTCGGCGTTCGGGATGTTCTCGGAGGCGATCGTGACGTTCGGATAGGCTTCAGCGAACGATGCCGTCGCCTGCTCCAGGCCGAGCATCTCCGAGTCGCTGGTGAAGTGGTGCCAGTAGGTGAGGTCGCCGCTGAGGGCGTCATCCTGGGCGCCGACGAACGCGGGATGGACACCGCCGGACATCGCGGCGGCGCCGAGCGTGGCGGCGCTGGCGCCAACCAGCCGGCGGCGGGTGATCGGGAGTCGTGAGATCGAGGTCGTGGAGCGTTTCATAGTTGGTGCGTCTCCTGGTTGAGGGTGAATTCCATCGGGACCCTGCCGTGGTGCTCGCGACTAGCCCTTGACACCTCCCGTCATCAGGCCGCTGACGAGGGCCCGCTGCACGAACGCGAACCCGATCATGATCGGGATGATGCTGACGATGCCGCTGGCGCTGAGCGTGCCCCACGGCATCTGGAATTCGCCGACCATCAGTTGCAGGCCCACCGGCCAGGTGCGCGCGCCGCTGCTCGTCGTCAGCAGCAGGGCCCAGAGGTATTCGTTCCAGGCGCCGATGGCGATGAACACAGTGGTGGCCGCGATGCCCGGACGCGCCAGCGGCAGCACGATCCGCACCAGGGCGCCGAGCCGGGTCGAGCCATCGACCCGCGACGCCTCCTCCAGGTCGGGCGGGATGCCGTCGAAGAAGCCTTTCAGCATCCAGACGCAGAGCGGCAGGAGGAAGGTGGTGTAGGTCAGGGCCAGCCCGAAGTGGGTGTCGAACAGCCCGATCTTGCGCAGCATGATGAAGAGCGGGATCAGCAGCAGGGTGAACGGGAACATCCTGATCACGAGGTAAAACACCATCAGCCCGCCACGGCCCCGGAACCGGTAGCGGGAGATGCTGTAGGCGGCGAAGGTGCCGATCACGAGCGACATCGACACCGTCAGCACGGTCACGATCCCGCTGTTCCGCAGCAGGCGCGGATAGTCCGATCGACTCCAGAGCGTCTGGTAATTCTCGAAGGTGACGGTTTCGGGAAGGTAGCGGATGGTCGTGGTGACGATTTCCGATTCCGGCTTGAACGACGTCAGCGCCGTCCACACGATCGGGAACACCGCGAACGCCACCACGAAGAGGGCGATCGTGGCGCTGATGACGTTGTAGAGCCGCCGCGTCCGCTTCAACGACCCGAAAGGAGACCAGGTTCGCAAGGGCCGGGGTGGTTCGCGCCAGCTGTCCGAGGAAGTCTGAATGGCCATTCGCTACTCCTTCGTCACGCCGGAAACGCGGACGTAGACCACCGTGAACGCCATCAGGCAGGCGAGGGCGAGTACGGAAATGGAGGCCGCGTACCCGAAATCGAACTTGAGGTAGGCGGTCTGGAAGCCGTAGAGCGAGATCGTTTGGGTCGCGTTGCCAGGTACGCCGCCGGTGAGGATCAGCAGGACGTCGGGCGAGTTGAAGAGCCCGATCACGCGCAGGATCACCGCCGCCACGATCACCGGCATCAGCAACGGCACGGTGATGTGCCGGAACCGGCGCCAGGCGCCGCTGCCGTCGACGCTGGCGGCGTCGTAGAGCTCCTGCGGGATCGCGTGCAGGCCAGCCATGATGAAGAGCGTGAAGAAGGCAAAGTTCTTCCACAGTTCCACGCCCAGGACTTCGAACAGGGCCCAGTCCGGCGAGGTGAACCAGGCGCGGGGCGTGTCCATCAAGTTGATCCGGATCAGCACGTCGTTGACCACGCCGAGGCGCGAATCGAGCATCAGCCGCCACATGTTGGCCGACACCACCGAGGGCAGCAGCCACGGAATCAGGACCAGGATCCGCGCCAGCGCCATGCCCGGCAGCGGGCGGTGCAGGGCGAGCGCGGCGATCAGGCCAAGCAGGAACTGGCTGATCGAGCCGACCGTGACCCAGACCAGGGTGTTGCGCAGGGCCGTGCGGATAATGGGATCCGAGGCCATGGTCCGGTAGTGCTCCAGCCCGATCCAGGGCGTGCCCAGCGCGGGCCGGTTGAGCCGGTACTCGCGGAAGCTGAGCAGGATGCCGTCGATCACCGGGTAGACCACCACCGCCCCGACCAGCACCAGGCTCGGCGCGATCAGGAGGTAGGCCCAGTAGCGCCCCTCGGTCACCGCCACCAGCGGATCGACGATCGAGAATCGCCGCTTGGGGCGAGTCCTCGGTGTCTGGCCTTCCCGGGCCGGCGCGCCGGTGCTCACGTGGCCACATCGGTTCGGGGAGCGCGGTTATCCGCCGCTTCGGGAATGTGGGGATGGACCACGTGCGAGGTGTAGCCGATGTGCTCGGCCATCGTGGCGGCTGCGCCGTCTGCGTCGCATCGGCGGATCGCTTCCAGGATCAGCCGGTGGTGGGTCATCGCCTGCTGCATCGAGCCTGCTTTTTCGGAGAAGAGGCTAACCACGTCGCTCTGCATGTCACGGGCGGTAGCGATCGCGACCTGGAGGTACGGGTTGCCGCTGGCGTCGGCGACGAGCCGGTGGAATTGCACATCGACCTTGCCGAACGTCTTCCAGTCTTCCGTGGTGTCGGCTGGATCGATCAGAGCCAGCACGCCAGTCATCGTGGCCAGCTGCTCGTCCGTCCGACGCGCGGCGGCGAGCCGGCAGGCTTCGGATTCGAGACCCTGCCGGAACTCGAACAGCCGGTCGACCGATTCGGCATTGGGTGCGACGGAAAGGATGAACGCGCGCGACACGGTTTGGATCGTGTCGTGACGGACGTAGAGGCCGCTGCCCTGCCGCGATTCGACCAGGCCCATCGCGCCCAGCACCTTGACCGCCTCGCGGACCACGCTGCGGCTGACGCCGAAGCTTTCGGCAAGCTCGCGCTCGGTCGGCAGCCGGGCGCCATGCGCGAACTGGCCCTCCCGGATCGCCCCCTGGATCTGCGTCACGATCTGCTCGTACGGCCGGACGACCGTGACCGAGTTGAACTCCATGGCTACTCCCGCAATGGACGTTTATCAGGTTGTCAGACCAATAGTGAGAGCATAGATCACCGCGAAATGGCTGGCAAGGGGTTGGCCCAATTCCGATAGAAACCGGCTCATCTGCGACGCCGAGTGGCGATTCCGCCCGGGGACCGATGCGATGTCCGGGTGCGCTCCTTTATGATCGGGTCATTGGAGTTTCACCGTTCCCGTTTGTTGAGGAGGATTCATGTCAACGCTCAACGATTTCTTGATGGTGGCGGCCACCGTCGCCTCCGGCCTCAGCGCCGGGGTCTTCTACACCTTCCAGGTCTCGATCGTCCGGGCCCTGGCCGAGGTCGATGACACCACCTACGTGGCGACGTTCCAGTCGATCAACCGCACGATCGTCAATCCCTGGTTCGTCTCGGTCTTCCTCGGGGCGCCCGTGCTGGCCGGTGCCGCACTTGCCCTGCACTGGGGTGCGGACCGGTCACTGGTGACGACGATCGCGATTGGCCTCGCGATGCAGGTGGCCAGCGTGGCGATCACGGTGGCCGGAAACATCCCGCTCAACGAGGCGCTCGACCGCGAGGGCGTTGCGGCCGGCGCGGCGGCGACCGCCGCCCGGACCGCGTTCGAAGGGTCATGGAGCCGCCTGCACCTGGCGCGCACGGTCGCCTCGGTCGGCAGCTTCGTTGCCTTCGGCATCGCCAGTGTGCTGGCGGCCCGGAGTTGATTGGGTGGTAGTTCAGTGCAAACTCCGCAACCGCACAATCTCGTAGCGGAGAACATACACGGGCAGTCAACTCTCGGATGGCCACCTTGACGGTGCCCGTTAGCCCTCCCGAAGACAGTCTTCGCGACTCGCTCTTAGATATTGGCAAGCGCTACCAGATTACGACTGGCCCACCATCACCGCCGCCAGCCGTTCCACCATCGAGAACACGATG
>Ga0136611_10002282_pt1 | contig 13321 bp, 6 predicted proteins | sample AntDrymUQ2232306_2_FD_106645 | JGI IMG/M metagenome (GOLD analysis project Ga0136611, IMG submission 106645) | Polar desert sand microbial communities from Dry Valleys, Antarctica - metaG UQ223 (23.06) | ecosystem: Environmental > Terrestrial > Soil > Desert | place: Antarctica: Dry Valley... | reverse complement strand
GTCCAGGCGAGCACGAAGACGACGATTAGCGGCGCGATAAAGGCGACATTGTAAACAAGCAGGTGCCCAACCGCGCTGCTGCGGCCGGAGCGCAGCATGTAAAGAATCGTCGGTAGATAAACCTGGCCGGTGCAGGCGAGCTCGAGCAGCGAGATGACCACGCCGGCGACGAACGCCGCGATCACGAAACGCGGAGCGCGCGTGCCGGTGCGGATCACGCCTCGGATGCGTTCTTTGAGGAAGCCGGGAAGCTGCAGCGTCATCTCACCAAGCTGCCCGGCGGCGGCGAGTTGCGCGTCACGAAAACTCAGGACCGCAATCACGAGCGCAAATGCCGCAAGAACGTAGTTCAGGAGTGTGCCGAGAACGCGCAGCGCGGCGATCTTTGCGAGCACCTGCGCAAGACCAAGGCCGACGAGGAAATACGAGAGGAACACGGCGAGGATGAAGGCGCTGCCCACCGCGAGAATTTCACGCGGCGTGCGGCGCGCGACCTGAAGATAGGAAAGCAGAAAGATGATCGTCGCGAAGGCGCACGGATTGACGCCGTCGAGCAACCCGGCCATCGCGACCACGCCGAAGCTTAAGGCCTCGTAGCGGCGCGCGATCGTGCCTTGCGCGGTCGCCGTTTCGGTGGCGGCGACTTGTGCCCAGGCGCTGTCCGGCGGAAGTGCCGAAGTTTTCCGGAGCAGATCCCCGAGCCGGGGAAAGGTGATCTCCTCGCGGACCAGCGCGCCCGCCTGCGTGAAGACCGCGGGCGTCACCTGATGGAGCGTGTCTTTCAAGCGGAAGCGTGCGGAGAGCGCTTCGTTGAGCACAGCCTCGCGCGGATCGTCGATGTTCCGTTCCTCGACCGTAAGATGCGGAAACTCCGGCGTGTGCCGCGCGAGCATCTCGCGGGTGCGGTCGCAATCGCGGCAGCCGGCCTTGTAGAAAAAGAGGGCGCGGAATGGCGCGGTGCGCAGCATTGCTGGAGGAGGTGCGGGGTCGACGGCGTTGTCCCCGACGCGAGCCGCTTCCGGAGCGAGCCTGGCGAGCGCGGCGAAGCTCGTGAAAGCGCTCTCCTCATCGAGGCCGAAATGCTTGAGCAGCTTCGGGAGATTCTCGTCGGTGATCTCCTCGGCGAGCGGCACGAGCACGCTGTAGGCTTTGCCGAGCCGTGCGTAATTCGTCTCGAGATAGTTGCCGATCCGTTGGCGTGCGTGCGCGTCGGTGGCCTGGCTGCTGACGAGCGCGGCGAGCGCCGCCGGATCGACGGGCTTGCCGAGCCGCAGCAACGCGAACTGCGCCTCGAAGCGGACGGTATCTGAGGGATCGCGCGCGAGTTTCTCCAACGCCGCGAGCACTTCCGGAGTAACCTCGCCCTTCGGTTTTGAACGCTGCGCCCACGCTCCAAACGAGCGGCCCCCGGAGAAGGAGCGGCTTTCGTAATCCTCCGAATCAGTTGCGCTGTTCGCATCATCGAACCAGTGCCGCCAGCCGCTGTTGTGCGGTGCGGCAAGGAACGGCAATGCCGCACGGACCAGTGCGGAATCATCGCTCAGCAGCGCGTCGAGTCGCCGGCTTGCCACTGCGAGGCCGAGCGCGCGTGACGCCGCCCGGCGCAGCCACGGCCCGGGCGCGTCAAGGAGTGCCTCGAGCCCCGCGTCCGCCGTCTGACCGGAACGGGCCAACAGGATCACCGCCAGCACCTTCACGGAATCCGGAGCTTCCGAATCCGCGAGAACCCCGCGACTCCACTGCTGGATCGCCGGCCGGGCAGTGCCGTTTTGTGCGAGCCGATCGAGTTCCCAACCGTAAACATCCGTGGGAGTAAGCAGCGATCCTTTCCGGGCGAACTCGGCCAGGAGACCGCCGAGCCGCTCGGGCGCCTTCAGCCACGCCTGGATCGCCTCCTCGCGAACGTCATCCGCCGGATCGCGGAGCAACCGCGTGGCGAGTTCATGGAGGGGACCAGTCGGCCAGTTTGAAAGGTTCGCGAGCGCCCCGGCGATGGCGCGCCGGTCGAGACTGCTCAAGGTTTCAAAGCTGCTGAGGAGAAAACGTGCGCCCTCAAGATCCCCCTGGCTCGCCAGAACGACCGCCGCCCGGAAGCGCTGGTGTGGTGAGCCGGTGCGCAGGAAACGCTCCAGCACCGCGCGCAGTTCTGATGGCGCCGCGCCTCCCTCCGCGACCGCACCGCCTCCGGTGGATGACGCCGCCTTGCGTCCGGCGCCGGCGATCGCGTCATACAACCGGTTGAGCAGCGGATTCGCGGCGGTGGGTGCCGCGGTCGCTTTCGCTACTGCGGCAGTGGCGCCTTTGCCGCCGAGAAAGCCGGGCGCGAGACGAAGCTGATCGAGCACTGCATCCTGCTTCACGGCATCTGCGGAACTGAGCGCCTCGAGGAGCAGCTTCGGATGACGGCCGTGGCCCGCGAGAATGCGCAGTGCGGCCGCGCTCACGTCGCGATTCGGATGCGTCGCAAAACGCGCCGCGTGCGGGACCCGTTTGCCTCCGTGATCATCCCGGTCTTCGAGCGTATCGAGGCACTGCAGGATGATCTCTGGCGGGGCTTTTTCGAGCGCCTGCCAGACCTCCTCCGGCGGCTGCGCGTTGTGCGTAAAAAGCGCTTGGAGGATCGGCGCCTTGAGGTCGTCCTTGCGAACGAACTGTTCGACGAGCACGCGGCTCGCGTCTCGGGCCGCAACCGTCTTCAGAGTCGCGACCGCGGTGACGCGCACGAAAAGATCCGTGTCTTCGAGTCGCTCAATGACCTTCGCCGCGAGCGTCTGAAGGTTGCGCTTGGCAATCGCCTCGAGCGCCGCTGCCCGCACCCGCCAGCGCGGGTCACCAAGCCGTGCGCCAAGTGCCGCCTCGAGGCTGCCCTCCGAATTGCTCGCGAGCGCCTCAAGCGCGCTGATCACCACGTTTTCCGCGGGATGCTCGAGAAACCCGGCAATCGCTTCTGCGTGCGCCGCTTCGTCACCATGCTGCCCCAACCCCCGCAACATCGCATGCAAAACGCTCTCGGTTTTCTCCTCGCGAAGCCGCTCGATCACGAGCGGCACGGCGTGCTGTTTGCCCGCTTCGAACAACGCATCCACGGCGGTTTCGCGGACGAGCGGATCGGCCGCGGTGAGAAAATCCGCGATGATCGGCAGCACGCCTGGTCCGCCTTTGCCGAGGGCGGCGAGTGCGGTGGATTGCGCCTCGCTGCGGCCGAGCGCGAGATCGCGCGCGAGCGCCGCCGCCTGCTTCGGCAGCGCGGGAAGCAACGCCACGCGATACTCCGCCGCCTTCAGCGCCGCACGCGGGCCTGCTTCGAGGGTCGGCTGATTTTTGAAAAATGCCTCGATGTGCGCGATCGCGGTGAGCCCAAAATTTTCGAGCCGTTGCATCCCTCGCTCTGCCCGCTCGCGGTTGCCAGACATCACCTCCAGAGCGATTGCGCGAAACGTTTCGTCCGTTAGCGGCTGGGCGCGCGCGCTGGCCGTGTCTGGCCCTTTTTGCAGCCAGTTTTTCCAGCGCTCGAGCGCCTCCGTATTCGCGCCGGCGGCGGGCTCCTCGAGCCACGGATCGAATCCGAACGTCTCGCCCGCGGCATCTTCGAGAAGATCGAGCGCGCCGAGCCGGACCGCGAGCTTGGGACTGGTGAGGAGGGCGATCAGCCGGTCAGCGGGAAAAGGCTGCTGCTCCTTCAGTAAGGCACGCACCGCATTGCGCTGATCCTCATGACCGAACGTCTCGAGCAGTGCGGGCCATTGCTCGTCCGGAACGCCATTGGTGCGGAACTCTTCGATCTGCTCAAGCGAGAGCCGGCCTGCGCCCGGCGCTTCGATCGCGGCGTGCACAGCGGAGAGGAGGGCGATTCCGAGCAACAGTGATAGCCCGGTGGAGCATGCGACCCGCATGCGCTTCGCGGCGACTCGCCGCGACGTCAGACGCAGTGCCATTTTCTTCGTGTAGATGAGCACACCGGGGAAGCCTTCGGCGGGTCACCGAAGGCCGCACGCGAGTCGCGTGCTCCACCCGATCACAGCGCCTTCGACAGGGTATGGAACGGCGCGCCGAGGGTGCGACTTCACAGAACGCAGCGCGTCAGTGCAGCAACGCGTAAGCAACGATGTTCGCATTGATCTCGAGCGAGTTGCGAATCTCGTTTCCGCCGCAGCAGCAGCACCCGGTCGAATTGTGCGTGTCGTTCAAGCCGTGCCGCGAATAGACCGTGACCAGCTTTCCATTGATCTCGATGCCTTCGAGCGACGCGGTCCCGCTCGATTTTGCGAGGTCCAGTTTTTCGATCTGAAAGACCGTGCGGAACAGCGGATGATCGAGCACCAGCGCCTTGATCGGGAAGGCCGGTAGCAGCGTCTTCAGCTCGCGCCGGAAAGCCTCGTCCCACTCCTTGCTCGAGCACCCGGCAGAGGCGAGGAGGAAGCCGCCGCCCTGCAGATACTTCGCGAGATTGGTGCGCTCGTTGGCCGGCAACCGGAAGTCGCCCTCGCCGGTCATCACGATGAACGGAAAATCGAAAAGCTCCGGCGAGTCGAGCTTCACCGGCTTGAAGCGCCGCTCGGTGACGATCGTGGTCTTCTGCTGGAGCGTCGTGAGGAAAGCATCGCTGAAACAACGCGATGTTTTGTTGCCCGCGTAGATGACATTCGCGCATTGCACCACGCCCTCCTTTTCCGCCCGGGCGGTAAAGGCGAGCGCAAGTGCAGCGAGAGCGGAGAGGAGGATTTGTGTTTTCATGGGAGGCGTCATGGGTGTCCGAAGGTCGTCAACGTGAGGGTTCAACGCGGATGTGTTGAGGGTGATGAGGCTCAGCGATTCCGTGCGTGTATTTGAAGAGGCTGGATGGAATGACGGCCGTTGTTGGCTTTCCATCCACTGCGATGGTCAGCGTGCCCCAACCCCGCCCGTCGTGCGGGTAGCGCGGAAACGAATATTCGTCCACACGACGGAACGGATCCGTGATCCGGGCTGCTACCTGTGGGGCAGTGAGGACGCCTCCGCCGGCGTCCGCGATCTGTGCGGAGGTTTTGGGCCTGTCCAATTTCCAGGATCCATCCTCGCGATAGAGCGTGACGAGGCACTGCGCATCAAACGGATTCGACTGCTGGACGAGGAGTCGCCACCCATTTTGGATGAGGCCGAGATCGTATTCGATGTGCGTCCATGGCACGACGCCATCCTCGGGCGCAATCTTCGTCATCCCGGGAGCAAGCGCCGGACGCCCCGCATTTGGCTCACTGGGTGCGAGTGGCGCGGAAGGATCGCGCGTAAAGCCGTAAGGCACCTCGATCCAATAAGTGCGATCGTCGATTCGGAATTCGAACCACGCTTCCTCGAGTTGGTTCGGCCCCCACGGAAAGAAGGATATTCGACTGTAGGTTGTGCCGCCGCCCCCGCCAAAACCGGCGGGGGAATCGCGCGGTGTATTCGTTGGCTCGACGGTGGTTCCGCTTGCCAAATGGAGGCGAACGCTCATCCGGCCCGGCTTCATGATTGCGTCGGGCGGCTTTATGGAACTGAGACCGTTCCAGAGCACATCGAAGCGAAGGCGGGGCTTTTGGTAATAGATCCTTTTCCACGCCGCAGCCCTGTCCGACGGAGATTGTGCGGGCTGCCCGGATCCAACGCCGAGCAGCGCGGCGAGAACGAAGACGATTAAGATACGCGCGCCCAAGCGGCCGGAGGATGTCATGGCTTCGATGTCTGCTCGACCGGTGAAAAGTAGCGCTTCACCGCCGCGCGATACGCTTCGGGCACGGTCTCGAGCGCGAGCGTTTCGCCGGCGGGGGCACGCTTCGATGCGGTCGTGAGTTGGTTCGTTTTCACGTCGACGTCATCCGCTCCGCGGCCGCTGCCAGCGCCGCCTTCTCCTTTGCCGCCGGCCTGCGGGCCGGCGTTGTTGCGCGCGAAGCGGGAGCGGCTCGGCCCGTAGATCGGCAGTTGCGGCATCTTGCCGCGCATCCAGAATCCGCTTGCGCTCCGCCCGCCGAAGCCTTGGCCGCCACCGGTGCCTGCACCGGGTTTTTCCCCGCCACCACCGCCCGGTTTGGGAATCAGCGATTGCATCAATTGCCGCAGCGTTTCGGAAAGGTCTTCGGGCCAGGGGAACGGTTGCTCGCCTTCCCCGCGGCACATCGCACAAAAGCCATTCTTCTTGCGGAGCAGCGCCTCGAGTTTGGCCAACGCCTCGCCCGCCCGATCGCCCGCGGTTTTGCTGTCGGCGCTCTCGGCTGCTTTCGCGCCCTCATCCATGGTCGGCGGGATTTTCAACTCCCCGAGCGCCTGGAGAAACTCCGCGCCCTCTTTCCGCATGCCCGCAAATTCCTCCGGCAACGCGCCGAGCGCGTCGCCGAGATTTTTCTCGAGCTGACGCACGCCTTCCGCGACCTCCGATTGCCGCCGCGCAAGGTCGCGCAGCCCTTGGCCGGCCTGCATTTCGCCGCGGCGAAGCTGCTCGGTGAGGCGATTGAAATCTTTGGCCAGGTCGCGCTGCTCCTCGAGTAGCTCGCCGAAGACACCGGCCTGCTCGAAGACTTTGCCCGCGGCGATCGCGCGTTCCCCTTTCTCCATTTCCTCCGCCATTTCCTTTCGTGCCTCTCCAAGTCGCTCTTTGAGCTGCGGGACGGCATCCTTCAGCTCGCCCGCGGGCTGGCCGGCGAGTTCCTCGAGTTCCTGGCCATTTTCAAAAAGCCGCTTCATCGCGTCCGCGGAGCTTTGCGCGAGCGCTGCGTCGAGGTCGAAGATCGGGAAGTCTTTGGCGATCTGGCCAAAAAGCTGCGCTGCTTTCTGATGCGCTGCGGCGGCTTTGCTGCGCGCCTCCTCCGCTTTCGACTCGTCGCCGGAATGCGCCGCTTTCTCGAGTTCCTCGAGCGACTTGCGCGCCTCGTCCATCGCCTCGTTGAGCGCAGCGTAGCGCTCGGAAAAGTCCTCCAGCGTCGTCTGGTTGCGCAGCATCTCCGCGTATTGTTCGCGCTCGATAATGTGCACCCGCGCCGGCTCGGAAACGCTCACCCCGAGCAGGTTCGGGTTGGTGTCGCCGGCTTCGAGGGTGAGCTCGATGACCTGGCCGGGCGTGACGCCAAACGCGGCGAGCTTCAGGCTGCCGGTGATCTCATGGCGGCGGTTTCCTGGCTGCACCGCCTGCGGCAGCGAGCGCTCGCGATACCCGCGCAATTCCCGCACGAAAGAGACGCGCGTGAGTCCAAGATCGTCGGCCGCGGTCGCCTCCAGCGGCAGCTCGCTGTCGGGCGTCGCGAGCACATCACCGGCCGGCTGCCGCAGGGCGACTTCCGGCCGCTCATCGGGGATCAGCTTCTGCTCGAGCGTCAACGGCTCCGACGCTGTGCCGACGACATCGCGCACCTCGAACGCGAGCCGCGCCGCGCCGCGCGCAATCCACGTGAAGCGGACGCGATGCGTCTCGTCGCGCACCGCCGCGATCTCCTGTGCCGGTGAGTTGGGCACGGACGGCGTGAGCCGCAGGGTGCCACTCGCGAGCGGGCGATTGCTCGTCATCCAGGCGGTGACGCGGCTCCCCGGCAGCGCCGCGAGATCCTGCGCGCCAATGGCAAACTCCCGCCGCGGCATGCCCGTGTAGGCGGGCGGCTCGACCGTGAGCAACACGTCCTGAACCTTTGGCTGCATCCGCACCGCCACCGGCAGCCACGGACTGCGCGCGCGACCGACCGCAAAAGCGACTTCCACCGGCGCCGCGACCTTTTCCAGCTTCGTCGAAAATCGCGTGGGATTTTCCTGATAAGCTGGCGATTCTTCGACGACACGCGTCTCCGGGTTTCGGGTGAGCGCGCGCACGGGCGCACTGATTTTGCCGCCGCGAATCTCGCCACTAATGAGGATTTCGCCGCCGTAAAGCACTTCCGCTGGTTGCGGCGTGAGCGTGAAAACCAGTGCGCTGTAGGGCGGAATATCCGCGCCCGGCTGCAGCAGACGACGGCTGATCGTGGAAGTCGCTCGCGGCAGCAGCAGCGCGCACACGGCGAGAAGCGCGGCGAGGAGGAGCACGGCTTTTCCCGCGCGGGAGATTTCACCTGCCGGCACGGAACGCGCCGTTGGTAACGCGTTCATCTGCCGTGCCGCTTGATCGACAGCGCGCTCGCGCAGCCATGGCCCGAGCAAACCGCCGCCGCTGGCGGCGCTGCCGGCGAGCTCCAACGCGGAAAGCACTTCGCGCCGCGGTGAAGCCAGCGCGCGATCGGCGGCGACGGCCGCGTCCCGCCGCATAAACGTGACCGTCTTCCACAACGCCCAGATGCCGCCCGCAGCGAGAATGCTCCCCAGCACCGCGCCAAGCACCCGGCGCACGGCATCACTGAAGCCCGCGAAGAAATCGAGCGTTCCGAAAAGGACGGATACGATCCCGAGGCAGACCAGCGCCTGCAGCACGCCTGCGGCGAAAAGTCCGGCGCGCCAGCGGAGCTGGAAGCGGCCGAGCGCGGAGGAAAACTTCGGAGCGTTCATGTCATCTCGTCGAAACTCCTGACGGCGCGTCCGCGGTCATCCCGAGCGGAGCGATGCGGGCGCATCGCGCAGTCGAGGGACCCGGCGCCACCTGTGCAAATGCCGGCAGGTCGAGACGCCCCCCGGCCCCGCAAGTGAGCGCGTTGGCAAGCGCCGTGCGGGTTCTGCTGGCTCCGGGTCCTTCGACTGCGCTGCGGTCGCGGAGCTCCCGCGCTTCGCTCAGGATGACGAACCTCGCTGCCACGGTCTTCACGCGTGTCGCGCTGTGAAATTCGGATTTTGGATCTGGAGGTTCATTCGCAGGCACTTGCGCGACGCACTTATAGTAGCCCTTCCCGGCGGCGGAGCCACCATTCCCCGCCGAAGACAAGACCCGCAAGCACCGCGACCCACCACTGCGGCCAGAGCGCTTCCCAACGCGGCTTGCTGCGGCTAGCCGTGTCGCTTTTCGCCCAAAAAGAAGCGGCGAGCTCTTCGATCCGTTCTGGCGGATAAACTTCGCCGCCAGACTCGCGCGCGAGCGTCGCGAGACTCTCGCCGTCGGGTCGGAGATCGTCGCCCTCCGTGGGCGGGGCAAGCACCGAAAGCGTCGCCGCACCTTCTTCCCGCCCGGGACGTGCAGCGTCGATCACCCGGATTTCGTAGCGGCCCGGCTGATCGGGCGTCACCACCGCCGCCCACTCCCGTCCGCCCTCCGCCCCCGGCAGAGGCGTCGCCGCCGCTTCTCCCGCCGGTTCGCCGCGGCGCGTGATTTTCAACGAGGGCTGCGGCTCCGGCGCCGCGGGTCCGCGATACGCGATCACCGCGCGCACCGGCTGCCCCGGCTCCGCCGTCGCCTGACGCAAATGCACGGCGTAATCTTCGCCTGGCCGGAATTCGGAATAGGCGGCGCACCATTGCATGAGCTGCACCCAGAACTGTTGGTAGACCGCGCCCTGCTCGCGGACCTCAGGGCGAAAGTCCCAGCGCCAGAGCCCGTCCGCATTCACCGTCGCCACGGTGCCGCGTCCGAACCGGCGAACAATGAGGAGCGGCAGGCGCGTTTCCCGCCCTTCAGTCACGCCTTCCGCGAGCACGCGGGCGAACGGCTTCAAGCGCGCCACGCCGTGCGCATCCTCGAGCGGCGGCAACGTTCCCCAGATACGATCGTCCGCCGCCGGTAGCGCCGCGCCGAATAGATTCGCCCCCGCATCGGGCAGCGGCGCGAAACGGAAGCCGCCGCTGAGCGATTCTCCCCACTCGACGGGCTCGAGCGCCTCGAGCGCAGGGAAGCGCCCATTGTATGGTTTGCCGCGCGCGAAAAGCACCGCGCCGCCAGCCTCGCGGACAAATGCACCGAGCGCCGCGATTCGCTCCGGAGAGAGAAAACCGTCCGCACCTTTCCCAAAGACAATCAGGTCGTAGCGCGCGAGCTCTGCCGCACTCGCGGGGAAGACGGTGTCGGGCGTGAGCAACGGCTCCGCGCCGGCGGCCTCGACGCGGAAGTAACGCTCCTCATTGAGCCGATGGACTGTGAGGATCTCGATGGCCGTTTGCTGCCGCAGCAGTTGCGCGAGAAATTTGCTGTCCCAATACGGCGAGCCTTCGAGAAGCAGCACGCGCGTTTTCGACGTCAATACGTTCACGTGCACCGTGCCGGTGTTGTTCGCGGGAAGATGCTCGCCCGGCCACGGCGCGGTGCGCAGCGTCCAGTCGCCGCCGCTTTCCGGCACGTCCGCGAGATCGAACACGACGCTTCCCCGCGCACCCTCCGCCAGCATGACCTCGCGCTTCGCAAGCTCCTCGCCGTTGAGCCCCAAGAGAAAGACGGTCGGCTGCACCGGCCCGAGCCCGCGGTTCTCGAGCTGCGCGCTGAGCTTCACCGGCTGGCCGCGAAACGCCGTTACCTGGCGTGGCATCGCCGTGAGCGCGAGATCGCGGCTGCCCCACGCGCCGCCAAGCGGCACCGTATGGATCGGCACCCCCCGGCCGCGCGCCCGGAGCGCCACTTCCTCCAACGGGGCGCGCACGGTCGTGCGGCCATCGGAAAGCAGGACGAGACCGGCCAGTGCCGTGGCGCGGTCATCGAGCGCCACCGTAACCGCTCGGGCGAGATCGGTGCCGCTGCCGTCGGGCGCGAGATCCGCGAGGGCGGGAGGTTCGTCCTCGAGCTGCGCCGCGAAGGTGCGCACGCGGACCTCCCCCTTGTCGCTCGTCGCCTTCCGCAAGCGTTCGGCGAGACGCACGCCTTCCTGCCACCGGGACGTCCCCTCCGCGTGTTCGGCGCCCATGCTCGCGCTCCGATCGAGCAGCACCAGCCAGTCCCGCCGCGTCTGATCAGCGTCTTCGAGCCAGCGGCCTGGATTGAGCCAGCAGATCCCGAGCACCGCGAGCCCGAGCGTGCGCAAGCCGAGCAGCGGACCGCGAATATTCCCACGGACTCCTGCCGACGCGCGCCACGCCATCCACACACCGACGAAGAGAAAGAGGAGCGCCAGCACGGTGGCTTCCGGCAGGCGCAGCGCGGGGTTCCAGGTAATGGCGAGCGTGCTCAATCGAGGCCCTTGTGTGTTGCAGGCGAAGCGTGCTTTCCGGGAAAATCGGCGAGCGCTCTCTCGCTGAAAGGCGCATCGCTCATGCAGCCGTCAGCGTTTGTTCTTTGCGGGCGGGCGCGGCGGCGCGTGGTGAGCCGGAAGACACCGCGTGGAACCGTCGCAGACACACCCCTTCCAGAAGAAGGAAAAGCGCCGCGGCGGCGAGGCACCACGGCCAGAGCGGCCGGCCTTCCCGCAGATCGCCGAGACGCGCGCGCGCCGCCGCGGAAATGACGTTTCCGGTCCCCTGCCCGAGCTCGGCTTCGGTGAGGCGGCGGAGGTCGGATTCCGTCTCCGGGAAGTTCACCACCGCGCGCTCGAGCACGCCGCCTTGCGCGGTCCACCGATAGCTGCCCGGCACGGCAGCATCCATGGTGGCCAGGCGCCCGGGTGCGCGCGGGGACTCCGCGGCGGCGGGGACCAGCTGTTCGCGTTCATCCACGAGGCGCACGTCCGCGGGATCGACGGCCGCCGGCGTGTCGAATCGCAGCGGCTCACCCGGGGCGAATACGCGAAGGGTTCGGGTGCCGGTTCGGCCAGCGACGTGCCGCAGGAATTCGCCAAAGAACGGAACGAACGCCGTCCGTGACGGCCAATCGCTTGCGCCGAGATCCAGATTCCACCACGCCAGCAAACCGCGCTGATCGCCGCCAGCCGGCGCATCGATCAAGGTGAGCGCCGCCCGGCCGTCCTCAAATGTGAGCAACGGGCGCTCGCGTTCGAGCGAGCCCGGCGTTGTGAGCCGCCGGCGAAACCGCGCATTGACGGGATCGCCAAACGCGCCGCTGGCAAACAATCCAAACATGGGATGTTGCTCGTCGGTGATGCGGATCCCCCAGCCTGGCGCATCGCGCATTTCCACCGAAATTGCGGCGCCGGCGTTCAACTCCGCCCCGCCCCCCAGCAGCGCGCGAACGGCTTCGCCTGGAAGATTCTCCGCCGGCTGCACGACAAGCGCGCCAGCACGGAGTTGCGCCCGCAACGCCTCGACCCCATCACCGTTCCACCCGGCGACAAAGAGCACGTCCGGCGACTCCGCCCGGTCAGCTGCGACGTGCCGCACCGTGACCGCGTCGAGCGCTCGTGCAGCCCGTTCCCAAGCGTCCGCGGTCGCGTCATCTTGCGCGCCCACCACCCGTGACTTGCAACGCCCCGCGCACCTCCGCCAATCCGTAGCGAACATCGTCTCCCGGGAACCGATCCTCGGTGAGCGTCGCCTTCACGGGCACGAGCCCTTCCTGCGCGAACTTCACCGGCAGAATGGCCAGCGTCTCGCTCCACGGCGCGGCTTCAACCGCTTGCGACAAGCGGCTTTCCCCTGCCTCGGCGAAGACCGTGACCCGATGCGGCTCCGCGGAAAGATTGCGCACCCGGCAAACGAGCCGCGCCTCCTGCCCGGTCACCGGTCGCGCTGGCTCGACTGCAAGATCCGCGAGCGCGACGTTCGCGGCTTCCTCCTGCCCGACCGCGATGCGTGTGAGCTGGACACCGACGGGCATCTCCCACGAAGTCTCCCGCCACGCGGATTTCTGGAAATCGGAAATGACCACGAGCTCGCGCACACCTTCCGCCTCGCCGAGTTGCTTCAGAGCGAGAGCGAGCGCGCCGGCGATGTCGCCCGCCTCAGGACGTGCCGTCGCCTGGCGCAATCCTTGCCGGAGAAACTCGAGATTTGCGCTGGGCTCCGGCAGCGCACTCGCGGCGCGCCCCCGCACCCAGATGACGTTCGCCTTCGAGTTTGCGGGCAATGTCGCAAGCACCTCCTCGGCCGCCGCGGCGGCTTGAGACAATCGCGTCCGCGTGCCGTCCGCGTAAGCCATGGAGGCGCTGACATCCACGACGAGCAGCGCGGTTTTCGCCGCGTTGCTCATGGCCGCAAAACGCGAAAGCAACAACGGCTGAAGGAACGCGAGCACCAACGCCGCAATCGCGAGCGTCCGCAGCGCCAGCAACCAGCGATCGCGCGGCTGCCGCACCCGCGTGACGCGCCTCATTGCCTCGCGCAGCAGCCGAAGGGAGGGATATTCGCGCCGTCGCGGACGGGCCCGCGAGAACAAGTGCGCCAGCAGCGGGATGGCGATGAGCGCGCCGAGGAGCCACAGGGGGTTTTGGAAGAGCAGGCGCACGGGGGGGAAGTAGTCAGTAGTCAGTAGTCAGTTCCGACTCTGACCCGGTTCTGTGTATGTCGTTCCCATCTGTGAAGCCGAAGCGCATGCACGATTTCAGCCTACCGCCAAAGCCCTTCACCGCGCGACCTCCCCGCTGATCCGATC
>Ga0136611_10002281_pt1 | contig 13321 bp, 12 predicted proteins | sample AntDrymUQ2232306_2_FD_106645 | JGI IMG/M metagenome (GOLD analysis project Ga0136611, IMG submission 106645) | Polar desert sand microbial communities from Dry Valleys, Antarctica - metaG UQ223 (23.06) | ecosystem: Environmental > Terrestrial > Soil > Desert | place: Antarctica: Dry Valley... | reverse complement strand
GGTGTTGCGCAGGCTATCGGTTCGCCCACGCGAGAGTATCCCAATGACGTCAGCCGGACCGGCGCACCAGCCGAGACGCAGACCGGCGGCGATCGTCTTCGAGAGCGTCCCGAAGAGCAGCACCGAGTCGTTCTTCGAGAGGCTGAACATCGTCGGCTTCTTCTCGCCCTCGAAGCGCAGGTCAATATAGGCGTCATCTTCGAGGATCAGCAGCCCGCGTTCGTCGGCCAGCTTCGCCAGCGCATGGCGGCGCTCGACCGAGAGCTCAACGCCAGTCGGGTTCTGGAAAGTTGGGATCGTGTAGAGGAACTTGGCCGACTTGCCTTCGGCTTCCAGCTTGTCGAGCGCCGCCTCGACACCGGCTGGATCGATGCCGAACTCGTCGATCTCGACGCCGACCACTTCAGCACCTGCCAGGCGGAACATGCCGGTCGCGCCCATCCAGGCCGGCGCGTCGGCCAGCACCACGTCACCGGCGTCGACGAGCATATCGACGACGAGCCCGAGTCCGGCTGCGGCGCCGGTCGATAGCAACACCTGCTCGGGGTCCACATCGACATCGTAGTCGCGCTTCAGCTTCTCAGCCAGTGCGACCGCCAGGCCGTCCGGCCCAACCGGGTTGGCGTAGGCCAGCGTCTCGCGGCGGTTCTGTTCGGCGAGGTACGCGGCTGCATCAGCCATCTCCTCGAGTGGCAGCGATCCGGCATCCGGGTCTCCATATACGAACGAAATCATCCCGGCAGGCGCGGTTCGCGACGGGCGCGACATCTTTGCGGCGATCTGTCCGCGCCGCGACCAGCGGCTGTTCCATCTGGAATCCATGACTGTCGTTCCTCCCCAATCATCGCTGCAGTGTGCGGTCCTTGTCGCTATCCGTGGGTCGCTGATGAGCCGATCGAGTATAGCCCAGCGATGGTTCTCAGCGGACTGCATGACAATCCCCCTGCGTCTGGGCCGCACAGCCCGGTCAGCAGGGGGATTCGCATGATCGACGTATCCTGTCAGGCCAATGTAGCGTGGTTCAGGCTCCGCTCCGTGCGGTTTCAGCAACCTCTGCCTCGCCACGACCATTCCTGACACTGCCCTTGCCGCGCTTCTTCGGACTTGGCAACTCCCTGAAGATATCGAGCAATGCCCGGCGAAGCTCGATCGAGCTCGACATCAGCTCCTGCTGGATGTCGTCGGGGACTCCGCGAGCGTCGAGAATCTCGCGGAACTCCAGGTCGCGCTCAGTGACTTCGGTTTCCAGCCGGACGAACTCATCGACGTCAGCGCCGAGCACATGGGCGATGTCGGAGAGCACCTGGAAGCTCGGCAATGTCTGGCCGCGTTCGAGCCGGCTCAGGTGTGACGCGGAAATACCTGCCTGGGATGCGAGATCATCCAGTGTGAGACCGTTGTTCCGGCGTAGCCGGCGAATAGCGGGTCCGATCCGCTGGCGTTGCACGATGGGCCGTTGAACCATGAGTATCCTCTTTCTACGACATGCCGTCTAATACCCGACTTGACACGACTCGTCCCGTGGCGGCGGGGCGTCAACGGACCCTGGACGATGGCCGGACAGATGCGACGCATCGTTGCGTTGCTCCTAGCCTCCCGATGCTCAGGGTTTCATAAGGTTATACAGCGACATCCTGCGTTTTGGGAAGAGGGAAATGAACACAATGAACCTGAATCGTATATGAAAAAGCGACCTTTACGGTTTCTCAACCACCGTCGATGGTAGTCGTTCGACGAGTGTCGCGACAACGGCGCAACCAATCCAATGGCAACACGACTCGTTCATGGAAAGGCGCGACACGAAGTGCGCTCTTCGGAACCCTCGCTCGCTGCCATGGTGTGCCAGATCGGAGCCATCTATCGTGATCTGCCCGAATCGTACGAAGACGCATGATGACGATGACGACGCTGCCCCAATCACGCCGGACGAGTACAATAGACGCCATGACAACGAGATATCGACCGTCGACAATCAGTCTCAAGCCACGACGTTCACCCATCAGGCGAGGGTCGCAGTCGCGAGGGCTGCTGATCGCGTTTGCGTTCGGCCTGCTCGCGCTTGCGTTCGACCAGGCATGCGATGCATTCAAGCGCAGCGGTCGTAAGCGCCACGAGGCGCTGAGCGACGGCGCTGCCCACATTGCGACGGCCCTGGCAGTTTCGCTGCCGGCTGCCCCGTTCGTTCAGGACCGCAAGCGGTTTGTCGCGCTGGCCGCGCTGAGCGCCGTCGCGATCGACCTGGATCACGTTGTGGCGGCTCGCTCCACCGGGTTGATTCGGTGCATGACGATGCCAACGCGACCAGCCTCCCACAGCGTCCTGACGGTCGGAATCGTCAGCTACGCGGTCGAGCGGCTTTGGCCTGGCACGCAGAGTGGCCTGGCGATCGTGCTCGGTCTCGGTTCGCATCTGCTGCGCGACCTCGCGACCGGCGGTGCACCGCTCTTTATCCCACGGCGAATTGTCGAGATCCCACGGCCACCGGTCGCTTCGATGATGCTCACGCTCGGCATCTTTGGTCGCTGGTATGCCCGCCACATGCTCAATCCCGGTCGCCGGCGGCGATCCAATCCGCTCGTCCTTGCTCCGGAGGCAATGCTTGTCAGTTCACGCGCCATTCGCGCACTTCGCGAGCACTCTCGCGCCGCCTGAGATACGTGTGGCGAACGAGACACCAATGCCTCGTGCGACTGGCGGTGATATCTTTGCCATCGTCGTCAACTATCAGACACCAGAACTGACGATCAGCGCCGTCGAACACCTCCGGTCCAGCGAACTCGCGGAACGCAGACTTCGTGTCACGATCGTTGACAACAACTCCGGAGACGACAGCGTCGCACGACTGGCTGATCGCTTCTCCGATATGGATGTCATCGCTTCCAAACGTAATCTCGGATTTGCTGGTGGTAACAACCTCGCAATTGAGGCTGCGCTCAACGAGCTGGCAGACGACGTTGACCGCCACGACACGTTTTTCCTGCTCATCAACAGCGATGTCAATGTTGAGCGGGAGGCGATTGCTACCTGTATCGCGTTCATGGAGACACATCCTGCTGTCGGCGTCGTCGGACCGAAAGTGGTCTTGCCAGACGGACGGCTCGATCTTGCCTGCCGGCGCGGGTTTCCAACGCCAGGCCGTGCATTCTGGAAGCTGACCGGTCTGGCGAAGCGCTTCCCCAACAACCACCGATTCACGGGTTACAATCTGACCCATCTCGACGAAGATACAGTGACCGAGGTTGATGCGGTCATGGGCGCGTGCATGCTCGTCCGGCTGGCGGCGGTCGATGCCGTCGGCCTGCTGGACGATACGTTCTTCATGTACGGTGAGGATATTGACTGGGCTTACCGGATCAAGCAGCGCGGTTGGCGTGTGTTCTATGTTCCGACGGCGCGGGTGCGGCACTTGAAGGGCGCGACGACGCGACGGCAGTCGTATCGGATGATCATCGAGTTCTACCGGGCGATGTGGTTGTTCCACCGCAAGCACTACGCGGGCAGGACAATCGCCCTGCTAAACTGGCTTGTTGCTGTCGGGGTCGTGACACGCGGGATCGTGGCGATAGCGGCTAACGCCATGCGCCCGGCCGGAGCAAAGCGCGTTTCCTGATCCTGGCCAGTCAATCATCGATCGAATCTCGTCTGCAAGAATCGCTGTCAGACCGGCGCGAACGCGGTTGAATGTCACGCAGCCGAATGGAGAAGGAGCACGGTCGGATGGCGAAGTCCGGGACACCGCTCGCGACGGCGTCGTCGCGGGCCGATGTCGCGAGTCCCCGTGATGCTGATCTCGCGCCATCACAGCAGCCCGGCAGGCTTTCGCGTCGCCGCGACGCATCCCGCCACGGCGTGTTCGCGATCGTCACGACCGTCACCCTCTTCGCTATCGACGCACTCGCGCTTCTGACAGCATTCATCAGTGCCTACAACCTGCGTGACGTGACCGGCGCGCTCGGACCAGCGACAGCGCCACCTCGTGGCACGTATCTGCTGCTGGTTGGCCTTGCGAGCGGTGCGATTCTCGTCGTCTTCGCGCTGGCCGGGATGTACCGCTATCGGCGCACGATCTCACGTATGGACGAACTGTACCGGATCGTCTCGCATGTCTCATTTGGTCTCGTCATCGCGATCGCAGTCGCCTCGCTGGTGCTCGGGCAGGAGTTCGTCTACTCGCGCCAGATGCTCGCCTACGGCTGGATCTTTGCTGTCGTTGCCGTCACAACCGGACGGCTGTTGCATGCCAGCACGATCGGACGGATGCGCGCCCGAGGAGTAGCTACGGACCGTTTGCTGATTGTCGGTGCTGGACCGACGGGACGCCTGATTCTGGATAAGGTGCGCCGGTCCCCGCAGCTCGGATTCGACGTTGTCGGCTTTGTGCGCCACGCTCCACTCGAAGGCGAGCTTCCCATTGAGCTGGACGGTCTGCCAGTCCTCGGCGTCTCCAGCCAGCTCAGCGAAATCGTCGAGGCGCAGATGGTCGACGAGATCATCGTCGCGCTCTCCGGCACGCCGCACGAGGAGATTCTTGACCTCGTTTACGCCGTCACGCAACTACCGGTCGCGATTCGCGTGTATCCGGATTCCTTCCGCTTGCTGACGAGCGACAGTCTCTCGATCACTGACCTCAATGGGCTGCCAACAGTCAGCCTCCGGTCGATCGGGCTGCGCCGGATCGACCGGGTGATCAAGCGGACGGTCGATATCGTCGTCAGCGTGACCGTCCTGGTGGCGCTTGCGCCACTGATGCTGGCGATCGCGTTGCTGGTCAAGCTGACATCGCCTGGTCCGGTCTTCTTCGTCCAGGAGCGGGTGGGACAGGATGGACGAGCATTCCAACTGCTCAAGTTCCGCTCAATGCCGGTCAACGCCGAAGCTGAAAGCGGGCCGGTCTGGACGAGCCACGACGACCCACGGCCAACCCGCATCGGCCGTGTCATGCGGCGCTATTCGCTCGACGAGCTACCGCAGTTCATCAACGTCTTGCTGGGTGATATGAGCGTCGTCGGACCTCGCCCGGAGCGACCTTACTTCGTCGAGCGCTTCCGGCAGATGATCCCCAGCTACATGGCACGCCACCATGAGAAGTCAGGCGTGACCGGCTGGGCGCAGGTGAACGGTCTGCGCGGTGACACGTCGATCGAGGAGCGCACGCGCTACGACCTGTACTACGTCGAGAACTGGTCGGTGCTCCTCGACCTGAAGATCATGGTTAAGACGCTCTTCCACATCTTCCGTCGCGATAACAATGCCTACTGATGTATCAGAGGCCACGCGTTTGACCGCGCCGGACGAGCATGCCGCTTCCGGCAGCGCCAGTCACCGCGCCGTTCTCATACACCACCTCGCCGCGCCGGATCGTCATCTTCGGCCAGCCGGTGACCTCCGTTCCGGCATAGATCGAGTGGCCCGCGCGTGAAAGCATGTCTTCATCGCGGATGACGCGCCGCTCGTCGCCATCCCAGAGGATGAGGTCGGCGTCGGAGCCAACGGCGATCGTTCCCTTGCGCGGGTAGAGACCAAAGAGCTTCGCGACGTTGGTTGAGGTCAAATCGACGAGTCGCTCGAGAGTGATCTTCCCGCCGCGAACGCCCTCTGAATAGAGCATCGGCAGCATCGTTTGCAGGTTTTCGACACCCGGTCGGAGGTTGCCGACGTGCAACGTGCGGTCCAGCTTGTGCTCAAGTGTCCACGGGGCGTGGTCGGTGCAGATCGTGTGGATTGCGCCGCTCCGTAATCCGTCCCAGAGCGCCTGGCGGTCGGACTCCTCGCGCAACGGTGGTTGACCGACGTACTTCGCGCCATCCGGCTCCAGGAACCGTTCGCTGGTCAGGTGCAGGTAGAGCGGGCGAGTCTCGACATACACCGGCAGACCACGCGCCTGGGCAGCACGGCAGACATCAAGTGCGGCAGCGGACGAGAGATGGACGATGTAGACCGGCGCGCCAGTGACCTCGCAGATGGCAACCGCGCGCTGCGTTGCGACGACTTCGGACACGACCGGACGGCTGGCCGGGTAGTGCGTGAGGGCGCCGCTGTCCTCGTCCAGCAGCCGATCAATCGACCAGCGGATGATCGGGTAGTCTTCGCAGTGGACCATCGTCAGCAGGCCATGCCTGCCAGCGGCGTCGGTCGCCTTGAGGAACCCCAGCGCGTTGGCGTCGAACGTCGGTGTCGACATGAAGAACTTGATGTCGGAGTGACCGGCGTCGAGTAGTTCGTCGACCTCGTCGATGATCGCCTGGCGTGGATCACTGATGACCGGGTGCAGGATGACGTCGGCGATGGCCTGTTCGCGGACGAGTTGCGCTTCGCGTGCCAGCCCATCGCGCATCGACTCATCGGGGCGTAGGAACGTCATGTTGCCGACGGTGGTGACGCCACCGGCCAGAGCGGCCTGCGAGCCACTCGTGAAGTCGTCGGCCCACTGGACCGCGTTGGGATCAGGCTCATCGCTGGTAAGGTGGACGTGTGCGTCAATCGCGCCGGGCAATACGAATAGCCCGTTGGCGTCGATCTCGCGCGCTCCGCTCAGCTCACCGCCGATCTGGACGATCCGCTCGCCGCGGATGCCGATGTCCGCCTGGAAGCGTGCCGCCGAGTTGACGACCGTGCCGTCACGAATGACCAGATCGACATCCATGTGCTCGCCCTCTTTCGTTCCCCTTGATGCGTCGTTAGCCGCAAATCCCCTGCAATTGTCGCGCCGGACAGATCAGATTGCGACCGTTGCGTTCGTGTTCGACAATGAGCGCCTGTTCGGTAGCGTGGCATCCGGGTTGCCCACAGCTCTTACAATGACGCCAGCGATATCGGGCGTCTGATCGAGGCACTACCTGAGGCGTCGGTGTCCCATCCGGGCTGATGTTGATGAATTGAGAGTGTTCGGACACCGAAGGGAACGAGATGACTATTATAACCCAACTCCTGCCGGCGATGGACGAGGTCCTGAGTGCACGTGACCGTTTGCAGGGCATCGCGGTCCGGACGCCACTCCTGCAACTGCATGGCTCAGATACGATCTGGATCAAGCCGGAGTGCTTGCAGCCGGTCGGTAGCTTCAAGATGCGCGGCATTTACAACGCGGTCGCCGCGCTGTCGCCGGAGGAGCGGGCGCGCGGCGTCAGTACCGTCTCGTCGGGAAACACAGCTCAGGCGCTCTCGTGGGCGGCGCGCAGGTTCGGCGTGCCGGCTCGCTCCGTGATGCCGCTGACGACGGCCGCGAACAAGATCGCCGCGACCGAAGCGTATGGCGGCATGCCCGATCTCATGCCCGGCGAGCAGGCATTTGGCTACCTGCGCGCTGGTGGCTACCACGACTTCCCGGACACCTTCATCCACCCGGTCGCCAACCGCGCTGTCATTGCTGGTCACGGCAGCATCGGCCTTGAGATCGACGAGAACATGCCCGATGTCGATACGGTCTACGTCCCGATTGGAGGCGGCGGCCTGATCTCCGGCATCGCGAACGTCCTCAAGATGCTACGTCCGTCGATCCGGATCATCGGCGTTCAGCCGAGTGGCTGCACGCCGGTCATCGCTGGGCTGGCCGCTGGCAGTTCTGTTGACGTAACTGTCGACACCATCTGCGATGGTGTGGCCGTCTCATTCATGTTCCCGGAGATGTTCCCGCTTCTGCGCGATCTTGTCGATGACATCGTTACCGTCAGTGATGACGATGTCCGTGAAGCAATCCGTTACCTGGCGCTGAAGAACAAGATCGTCGCAGAGGGAGCGGGCGCACTCGCCGTCGCCGCCGCACTACAATCAGGCTCAAGCAGTCGGATGATCGCGATCGTCAGTGGCGGCAGCATCGACGCCGACCGGCTTGCCGAGATTCTCATGGACATCCGCTGAACATCGAGTCAGTCGAAGGCAGGTAAGACCTGAATGGTTCCTTCGCGCGCGACGATGTCGAAGTGTCGCCGGTCGAAGGTCAGGACACAACCGCCGTTCCGCTCAGCGCATGTGTTCACCGCAGCGTCTGAAAAGCCGAGTGGCAGGTTCGAGTATCGAAGGGTGATCTCTCGTATTCATGCGATGTCACCCTTGACCTAATCCGGGACGAAGCGATGGAACTGAAGATCCTCAAGGAGTGGATCGAGGGCTCTCCTGCCAAGCCTCGACTCGACCGTATAGTCCAGTTCCGCCAGGATCATGACGGCTACGACGAACAGGCCCGATTCCGTTTCCAGAATCGGGCGCGCTCGCCGGTAATTAATGTCTACGGAAATCAATGCGGCGAAGACGAACGATGAATCCAGCGTGACGATCATGGCCGGTAGTTCTGCCTTAGCCAGTCTTTCACGTTGTCTGAACTCACTTCGGTGTCTTCTCCAACCCCAGGGGAGCACAAGACCGGGCGCTCGAAGTTTCGAAGATACGTCTCGATTGCTTCTCGAAGAATCGACGCCTCTGGGCGGCCAGTGTATGCCGTTGCCCCGCTCAGGATTTCTCGTAGATCCTCAGGGACCGTGAGCGCTGTCTTCTGCTCTTGCATCGTGTCACCCTCACAATTGGCAACTGCTGCTCGGCGATTGAACGCCGCTGGTGTACCAATTCCGCGCGCCGTCACAACGCAATGATATGCTTTTTCGACCTCGGAACGTGAAGGACATGCCGCTTTGGGTTGGGAACCAGTCGCGTTAATCATCGTTTGTTACGCGCTTGGGTGTCTCAATGCGGGCTACTACGTCGTACGCTGGCGGACAGGTGCGGACATCCGAACGCTGGGGACCGGAACGGCTGGAGCACGCAATGTCGGACGGCAGCTTGGGAAGTCCGGATTCGCGGTCACGCTCCTGCTGGATCTCATGAAAGGCGTCGTGTCGGTCGCGCTTGCACGATGGCTGGTTCCTGGCAGCGGTTTGGAGATAGTCGCAACGTTGGCTGTCGTCGCGGGGCATATCTGGCCGGTGCAGCTTGGATTCCGTGGCGGAAAGGGTCTGGCGACAGCTACTGGCGCGATGCTGATCTTCGATCCGCTGCTGCTGTTTTGTGTGGCGATAGTCGTTGGCGTGCTGGTTGCCGTCGTGCGCCGCGTTACCGTGCCAGGGCTGGTCGGTGTTGCGAGCGCGCCGCTGATCGGTATTGCCGTCGGCCTGTCATGGCTGGTCGTGCTGGGTGTGGCAGCCGTCTCCGCGCTGGTCCTGTTCGCGCATCGTAACAATATTCAGCAGCTTGTGGGAGCAGGCGGATCGAGGCAACCGGCATCAACCGCGCTATCCTCTGCCCTCAACGGAGAGCCGGAGGGATGAGCGAACCCAGACTGACGTTCAAGGTCGCATCCGTGCCAGTTGAGTTTGAGCAGATTCATCAACTCAACTATCAGACATTCGTCGAGGAGATTCCCCAGCACGAGGGAAATCTGGATCGACAGCTTGTCGACAAGCTTAATGCGGAGAACACGTACCTCATCGCGCTGAAAGGTGACCGGTTAGTGGGCATGGTTGCTGTACGGGCGAAGCGGCCGCTTTCCCTCGACGCGAAGCTTGATAATCTGGATAGTTATCTTCCGGCGGGCCGCTCGCTTTGCGAGCTACGACTGCTGTCGGTCGTCGCCGGTGAGCGTGGCCGCCTGGTTTTGCCGGGGCTGATGCGGATGCTTGCCGAGCATTGCGAAACCAAAGGCTATGACCTGGCGGTTATCTCCGGGACGACTCGCCAGCAGAAGCTCTATCGTCACCTCGGATTCGTCCCGTTTGGCCCAATTGTTGGCTCTTCCGAGGCACCGTTCCAGCCGATGTACCTGACTCGAGAAGCGGCCCTGGAACGCTCCGCGGCACTGTTGGAGCGTACTGGCCGACGGCCAGATCGTGAGCCGGTCAATCTGCTGCCCGGTCCGGTCAGTATCCACGACGACGTCCGCCGCGCATTTTCTGCCGTGCCCATCTCGCACCGCTCTGAGCTGGTCGTCGACACCATGCGACAGGTTCAGGCTCTGCTTCGCGACATGACGGGCGCACGTTCGGTAAGCGTCCTGATGGGTTCCGGTACGCTTGCCAATGATGCGATTGCCGCGCAGCTCTCACTCGTCGGCGGCAACGGCATCGTCCTCAGTAATGGTGAGTTCGGCGATCGTCTGATCGATCACGCGACACGCGCGGGTTTGGCATTCGACGTCATCCGCGCCGAATGGGGAACGGCCTTCGATGCAGCGGTCATCGAAGCGACGGGCGACGGGAAGGATATCCAATGGATCTGGGCGGTCCACAGCGAAACATCAACAGGTGTCCTGAATGATCTTGCGATGCTGCAATGCGTGGCGGATGGTCGCAACGCACGTCTGTGTCTGGATTGCGTCAGTTCGATCGGTGTACTTCCGGTCAATCTCACGGGTATCTTTCTCGCGTCGGGCGTGAGTGGCAAGGGGTTAGGTGCGTTTCCAGGTCTGTCGATTATTTTCGCGGATCATTCGGTCGAACCCATGCCGGATCGGCTCCCTCGCTATCTCGATCTCGGCTTGTATCAGGCGAGCGACGGTATCCCGTTCACCTTGTCATCGAACCTGATCTCTGCACTGCTGGTCGCTCTCAAACGCATGACTTTCATTCCATCGTTCTCTCGGCTGAAAGACGTTTCAGGTTGGTTACGTGCTGCTCTCGAACGACACGGTATCGTCATACTGGCTCCTATCGAGCATGCTTCTCCAGCGGTACTGACGTTAGTATTGCCACGGCGTTTGTCGTCGCTGGAAGTTGGGCAGCGCATGAGCGACGAAGGCTTTCTCCTCAGTTATGAGAGCCGTTACCTGGTCGAACGCAACTGGGTCCAGATCTGTCTGATGAGCGAGCACTCGCCCGAAGTGCTGCAACCGTTGATTGACTTGCTCGCATCCGTCGTCACAAAGCAGGCTAGGGCTGCATCGGTTGTTGCTCCTTAAGACCCGTCTCGTTCGCCTCTTCGTCGACGATCTCCTGGCAATCGACACAGTAGCTGGAGAACGGCACGATCTCCAGCCGCTCCATCGGAATCTGCTTCTCGCAGCGCAGGCACGTCCCGTAGGTTCCATCGTCCATGCGCTGGAGCGCGTCCTTGATGGCAGTCACACGGTCACGCATCTCCTGCTCGATCGTCAGGAGCCGCTCTCGCTCATAGACGTTCGTCCCGACGTCGGCCATGTGGTTTGTCGGCACACCGCCCTCCTGGTCGCTGTCGCGCGCCAGTTCGTCAGACTCGTCGCTGATCTCACCGATCGACTCGCTACTGGATTTCAGGTCGTCTTCCAGTTGTTGCCGTAGCTTGGCGAACTGCTCTTGCTGAGTGGGCATGCGGTCCCTCACTTCTGGGTGTTACAGGGTGGTAACGCTGTCGTTCACCGCCCGCTGACACATAATGGTCACGACCGGCTCCATTCTGGGACGGTCAGCTTCGCAGTGCAATGTCCGTGCCGATCCGCTTTGCTGTCGGTGGAATTGCAGTGCGCTGTGAATGAGAGGGAATAATGACGATGATGTTTGGCGAGTCGGATCTCGATTTCCTTGAACGTCCAGCGTTTGCAACACTCGCGCTGGTGCTGCCCGATGGGGCGCTACAGAATACGATCATGTGGTACCGTGCTGATCGAGACACCTTGCGGATGATCGCACCAATGGCGTCGGTCAAAGCGCGTGCGCTGCCGCGTTCTCCACAGGTGGCTATCGCGGTCCATGCCCCTGACAACCCGTATGACTATCTTGAGATCCGGGGTCGCGCCGACATTCTTGCCGACGACGCTGCCGCCCGGACGGAGCTTCGTGAAATCGCGAAGCGCTACATCGGCGAGCGCGCAAGCGCGTATGTCGAGGCGCTTTCGGATGCGCCGCGCGTCTTGATCGTCGTTCGGCCAGAGCGTGTGCGCCGGCATGCGTCGCAGCAACCAACCGCGCATTCGACGGGCGACTGAGTCGTCAGCCGCCGGTCTTCTTGTGGGCTTGAACGATTCTGAGAGGGGTCTGTCCGATGGAGGACAGCCACGTCATCCTCAATATCGCTGTCGCGCTCGGTGCCGCGTTCGCTGGCGGTGTCGTCGCGCGCCGGATCGGCCTGCCCGTTATCGTCGGCTATCTGATCGCTGGCCTCGCGCTCGGTCCATCCTCGCCGGGTTACGACGCCGATGTCGAGTCGGTCCGCTTGCTGGCTGAACTCGGGGTGGCCTTCCTGATGTTCTCGCTCGGGGTCGAGTTCTCGTTGAAGGAGTTGCTGCATGTCCGCCGCATCGCGCTCGGCGCCGGGTCAATCCAGGTCGGTCTGACAAGCATCTTCGGTTTGATCCTCGGACAACTGCTCGGCTGGCCGTGGCCGCAGGCGATCCTGTTCGGCATGATCGTGGCGTTGTCATCATCGGTCGTTGCCCTGAAGCTGCTGACGTTGCGTGGCGAGACGGCCACGCGGCACGGTCGTGTCACGGCTGGGATCGCTGTCTTCCAGGACCTGTCGCTCGTGCCGATGCTGATTCTGTTGCCGGTCCTTGCCAACGACGGTGGCAACATCCTGCTCGGGGTGTTGCGTTCGGTCGGCGTCGCGGTTGTCGTGCTCGGCCTGGTGATCTTGCTGGGCCTGCGGTTCGTGCCGTGGTTGCTGGAACGCATTGCCGCGACCGCGTCACGTGAGCTGTTTCTGCTGGCGGTGGTCGTCATCGCGCTTGGGACGGCAATCGGGACTGAGGAAGCGGGGCTATCGATCGCGCTCGGTGCATTCCTGGCAGGTCTGATCGTTTCAGAGTCGGATTTCAGTCATCAGGTGTTGGCCGACATCATCCCACTCCGAGAAGCGTTCTCGACCCTGTTCTTCGTGTCGGTCGGGATGCTGCTCGACCTGTCGTACGTTCGTGAACACATCGGCATCGTGGTTTTGATCACGTTCGTCATCATCATCGGGAAACTCCTGATCCTGACCGGCACCGTTCGTGCGTTCGGACTGCCGATGACGAGTGCCATCTTCGTAGGTGTGCTCCTGTCGCAGATCGGCGAGATCTCGTTCATCCTTGCTGGCGAAGGGCTGGATCGGAACCTGATCGACCTGGAGGGATACAATCTGGTACTGGCGGCCTCCGTTGGCACGTTGCTGATCTCGCCATTGCTCGATACCGTCACGCCAGGTGCGCTGCGCTATGGTCGTCGGTTCAACGACCGCTGGTTCAAAGAAGCGGACCTGCCCTTGCTGGAAGGGGAGCCGCTCGTCCGCCATACGATAGTGTGTGGCTATGGTCGGCTGGGAATCGTCCTGGTCGATGCGCTAAAGCGTCGCGGGTTCGCCTGCGTTGTCGTTGACAACGATCCGGCGTCCGTGCGCGAAGCTGTCAGAGACGGCATTCCCGCCATCTACGGCGATGCGGGCAATC
>Ga0136611_10002280_pt1 | contig 13329 bp, 11 predicted proteins | sample AntDrymUQ2232306_2_FD_106645 | JGI IMG/M metagenome (GOLD analysis project Ga0136611, IMG submission 106645) | Polar desert sand microbial communities from Dry Valleys, Antarctica - metaG UQ223 (23.06) | ecosystem: Environmental > Terrestrial > Soil > Desert | place: Antarctica: Dry Valley... | reverse complement strand
GAGCAACGTCTATCTCCGCTGGGGGATCTGGGACAGCCTGATCTGGCTCGACCACGAAAGCAAGATCCGCCCGATGCTCGCGGAAACCTTCGAACTGCGCCCGGACTTCACCGGCGTCCACATCAAGCTGCGTCCGGGGGTGGAGTTTCACAGCGGGCGCAAGCTCACCGCTGAGGATGTGAAGTTCTCGATTGAGGCGTTCAGCGCCGATAGCACGGTCTCCCAGATCAAGGCACCGATGAAGGCGATCAGGGAGATCAAGATCTCAGACGAGCGCACGCTCGATCTCAGCTGGGGCGTGCCGCGCACCTTCTACGAAGACTTTTTCGCGATGCTGCCGATCGTGGATCGGGACACGCTCGCCCAGCACACGCAGATGAAAACGTTGATCGGCACCGGTCCGTTCAAGTTCGTCTCCTACACGCCTCAGCAGGGCTACCTGATGGAGCGCAACCCGAATTACTGGGACCAGGGCAAGCCCCATCTTGACCGCATCCAGGGCAAGATCTATAGCGATGACGAGACCCGTACGCTTGCGATGCAAACCGGCGAGCTGATGCACTACGCCGGTGCCAGTTACGCGATGGTGAAGAAGCTACGCGGTAAGAAAGAGATCACGATTACCGACTCGGGGATCGCCGGCAACAGCCTGCTCGGCATGGTCGTCACCTATCCACCACTGCGCGACAAGCGCGTGCGTCAGGCGCTGACGATGGCGATTGACCGCGAGCGAATCGCAAAGGAGTGGGCCGAGGGAATCGTGAAGCCGAGTGCGCTGCCCTGGCCGAAGGGCACGCCGGGCGACATTCCAGAGGACGAATCGCTGCTGAAGTATGACCCAGAGCAGGCAAAGTCGCTGCTCAAGGCGGCCGGGGTCGAGGGCTTCACCCTGCCAACCGATACGCACGGTCTGATCTCGGACATTCTGACCTATACGCAGGATATGCTGAAGGCGGTCGGTGTGAATCAGCAGTTGAACCTCTTGGAGCAGTCCGCTTACGGCAATAAGCACCGCCTGAAGCAGATCGAGGCGTCCTGGGGCGCGCAGCACATCGTCGGCTTCAACACCCTCCACCCTTCCGCCGTGCTGGACTCGGCGGCGATCGCAACAGTACCGAACGTCTCCGCTTACGACCCACCAGGTTACAAGGCCCTGCTGGAGCGGCTGATGACGGTTGACCCGCGCACACCCGCGGGCCGGGACGCGCTCCGGGAGTGGAACCGGCGCTTCCTGATCGAGGATCCGTGGCTGATCCCGTTGTGCCCGGTGACGCTCTTCGACGTGATGCGCGTCGAGGTGATCGCGCCGCCCTCCGGTCGTGGCCCAGGAAAGCGCCCGCCAGTGTCCGAGGCGTGGATTGACAAGTAGGCGGCGCCAGGCACGCTCTCTACAGAGGAGCAGCCGGAGCACCCCCTTGGCCTGCTTGATTGCGTCCGCGCCACGATCACCTTTCGGGCGACCGGTCTACTGGGAAGGGATCTTAGCGGAAGCTAGACGCAAATCCTGAAACGAGCGTTGTGCTCCATCTCTCATGCCAAGACGCTCTTGACTGCTTACCAGTGGTGATCGTTGCCGGTGGCACGGGCCTGCGCTACAATGCCGCCAGTCCCCTGAGAATGGTATAGGTGAATATGCTAATGAAGGTAACGTGTCTCCAAGAGAACCTAGCGAAGGGCCTCGGCATCGTTCAGCGCGCGGTCGCCTCGCGCACGACCTTACCGATCACCCAGCACATTCTCCTCAGCACGGATGGTGGCCGCCTGAAGCTCTCCGCCACCAACCTCGAACTCTCGCTCTCCTGTTGGATCGGCGCCAAGGTGGAAGAAGAGGGAGCGGTCACCTTGCCCGCGCGCTTCCTTACGCCCTTCATAGATTCGCTCCCCAATGACCGCGTCGAGCTGGCGTTGCAGCCGCGCGGCCGCCAAGTCAAGATCACCTGCGGGCGCAACCAGGCGACGATCGGTGGCATGGATGCGGAAGACTTCCCCCCGATCCCGACGGTCGAAGGGGATGCGACCGTCCGCCTGGAGCCGTCCAGCCTGCACAAGGCGCTCACGCGCGTGGTCTTCGCCGCCGCGACGGACGACTCGCGCCCCGTGCTCACCGGCGTCCACACGAAGGTCGAGGACAGCGAGGTCACGCTTGCGGCGGCGGACGGCTTTCGTCTCGCGGTCTACAAGCTGACGCTGATCGAGCCATCGGCCACATCCTTTGAGGTGGTCGTGCCCGCCCGCGCCCTCAACGAGCTCAACCGCCTGCTCAGCGACCAGGACGGCGCGGTCGAGATGACACTCAACGCCAACCGCTCCAGCGTGCTCTTCCGGCTCAGCAACGTCGAGATGGTCTCGCAGCTCCTCAATCAGGGCGCCTTCCCCAACTATAGCCAGCTGATTCCCCAGAGCTACGCGACGCGCGCGGTCGTCTCGGTGGCCGAATTCCTGCGCGTGACGCGTATCTCCTCGATCTTTTCGCGCGAGGGCAGCGGCATCGTCCGCGTCCAGGTCACACCGGGCGAGGATCTCCAGCCGGGCCAACTCCTGATCTCCGCGCGCGCGGACGAGGTGGGCGATAACCAGGGCGAGGTGGACGCCGCGATTGACGGCGACGCCGCCAAGATCGCCTTCAACTCCAAGTATCTCCAGGACGTGCTCGCCGTGCTCGATTCAGGCCAGGTCGCGCTGGAAACCACCAGCCCCTCCAGCCCCGGCGTGATCCGCCCCGTCGGTACGGAGGACTACGTCCATGTCGTGATGCCGATGTTCGTTCAATGGTGATAAACCAAGACCAGTCGATGGTCTCCCATTTCGGATTTCTCTCGTATTAGATGGACATCGTTGGCAGGTCGCCACGGCGCATTAGGTCCAATGTAAATCCATTCGTACATGCAACCTGCACGGGGTCAGGGCTCACCTTGATTCCCGTCTTGTTGCCGACGATCGTGGTCTTGGTCAAGGCTGGACGATCATCGGCATCACCGTTCAGTCGCGACCAAATGACCACCGCGATTCCTTTTGTCCTGCGCGTAGGTGTTGGCTCCGGTGGCGGGAATATACAACGCCCAGAAACCGGCAGCGCGTGAAGGTCGGTCATCGAGCTGACTTGCACTATACCTGTTCACGCTCGCTGCCAGTCTTGGGCACCGGACATATTGCTCTTGGGCCGGAAGGGACACGGTCGGTGTGCATTCGAGCAGTGGGGTGTTAACGATCCAACGCCCCATCGCAGTGTGTCGCATTGCCAAGCCTGGAGTTGACCCGATTTGGTGGACACCAAACCATGAGGCCGGAGGCCTCAGGAAGGAGTCCAGATGAAGAGCTCCGGAGGACGCGCACCGAAATATCCGGCGGAGTTTCGGTCGGATGCGGTGCGGCTCGTGGAGCAGGGTGGCAAGCGTCTCCGCCAGGTGGCGGGCGACCTTGGCCTTTCGACCGAGTGATTGCGCCGGTGGGTGCTGCAAGCCCGAACTGATGCGGGCGCGGGACCGGCCGCAGCGTTGACCAGCGAGGAGCGCGAGACGTTGCGCCGGCTGCGGCGCGAGCACACGACCCTGCGGATGGAGCGGGACATCCTCAAAAAAGCCGCGGCCTTCAACGCTCCGGAGACGTTGTGCGCCGCTATCGGTTCATCGACGCGGAGCAGGGCCACTTCCCCATTGCCATGGTGTGCCGGATCGTGGGCGTCTCACGGGCCGGTTATTCCGCGTGGCGGCAGCGTGGGGTCGCTGCGCGGTCGCACACGGATGCGGCGCTCACCGTCGAGATTCGCCAGGTCTATACCCGGAGCCGGCAGACCTACGGTGCCCCGCGGGTGGATGCCGACCTCGCTGCGCGGGGGATTCGGGTGGGGCGCAAGCGCGTGGCCCGCGTGATGCGGGCGGCGCAGCTCGTCGGCGGTGGGCGACGGCGGCGCGTGGGACGGACGACCGTCACCGACCCGGCGGCCACACCCGCGCCGAACGTGGTCGCACGCGACTTCTCTCCGACGGCGCCTAACCGCCTCTGGGTCGGTGACATCACATCTGTGCCCACCGACGAGGGCTGGCTGTACGTCGCCACCCTGCTGGACGCCGACTCCCGCCGCGTGGTTGGCGCCCGCGTGGCCGATCATCTTGGTGCTGAGCTCACACTGGATGCCCGTACGATGGCGCTCGGTCGCCGTCAGCCGCCCCCCGCGGACGCTGGTCCATCACACCGACCGTGGCTGTCCGTACACCGCCGCCGTCTATCGGGCCGCGCGCGCCGCCTTCCAGATCACCGGATCGATGAGCCGCACCGGGAACTGCTCTGACAACACCATGGCGGAGCGCTTCTTCGCCACCTTCACGCGCGCATTGATCGACCGCCAGCGCTGGCCCACGCGCCACGCCATCTTCGAATGGCTGGAGGTGTGCTCCAATCGGCAGCGCCGCCACTCGGCGCGCGGCTATCGCAGTCCGGCCGCCTTCGAGGCACTCTCTGCCGGCGTGGCGGCTGCCTATCCGATACCTGTCCACGGAACCGGGGCAAGCTCAGTCATAGCAGCCGGACGCAGTATTGATCCGGTGGTATGGGACGCCATAGCGTAGCATCCGCACCCCGAGGTCCTGCGTGAGTTGTAAATCTTCCCGCCAGCGTCGGTAGTGGTCTGATGCGGAGAGCTGGTCCATGCGGGGCGTCCGGTCCCGGATCGTGGGATAGCTGCACTCGATTCCCGTGGCAAACATGAATTTCGACGGCGATCGCCGCGCGCCGGGTACCACGCTCTCTCTGACTGGCACCTTTATGCCAAATGCGCGATTCACGAAGATTGCTCCCTGAGGTGGCGCAGCGCGGCGCGCGCCTCGGGCAGGACGAGCGGCAGCGTTGCAAAGGTTGCGCCTGAGGCAAGCAGGCACCAGAAGCAGAACGCCTTGTGCTTCGCCCACTGGTCCCAGGTGAGCCGGCCCGCCTGGAGCGTGTCGAACCCCACCTTCACCGCCAGCGCCAGGGGGACCCAGGACAGCTCGCGCGCGCGGTCGTTCCCCCCCATCGCTGCCAGCGCCAGGGTGGCGGCATAGCTACCGAGGCCGAGTGCAGCGTCCGGCATCGAGAACAGCTCGTAGGCCTCTGGCGCGGCGTCTACCTTGTCGCCGTTGAAGCGAGATAGCGGCGGCTCCGGTAGGTGCTTGATCAGGCCGAGTTGATAGAGGGCGATCAGGCCCATGCTCGCCGCAGCGGTTAGGGACAGCGCCGCCACCGCGCGCCGGCGCGAGAGGTCCGCGCTCTGACCCTGGCGGAGCTGCTTGCTCAGTTCCTTCGGTGTCATCGGACCCTCCTTAACGCTGCAACACTGACGGCGGCAGTCGCGGCGATGGCCCCCGCCAGCCAGCGCCGGTGGGTAGATGCCCACACCAGCGGCCTGCCGCCGTGCGAGCGCTCATCAAACGGCCCGTGGGCGCCGTGGTCTCCCGCGACCGGTTGCCAGAGATTGGTGGGGCGGTTCGGATCGGCCGGCTGCCGGGTCTGCTGCGATGTGTAGCCGGTGCGTCCGAGGTAGTGGTCGAGCAGCCCGGGGATGAACTTGTTCGCCCAGATCGCGCCAAGGGCAGGCAAGCCAACAGCAAGCTCCCGCCGGCGGTGATGGGCAGCCCAGTAGATCGCCTCCGCCGCCACCTCCGGTTGGTAGATCGGCGGTACCGGCTGGGGCGTGTTCGGCAGCCGGTTCAATACCCATTCGAACTGCGGTGTATTGACGGCGGGCAGGTGGACCGCCGTCAGGCGGACGTTGGACTTGTCGTGAATCAGCTCACAGCGCACCGAGTCGGTGAAGCCGATGATCGCGTGCTTGGCGCCGCAGTAGGCGGACTGAAGCGGGATGCTGCGGAAGGCGAGCGCCGAGCTGACCTGGACAATCACGCCCCGGTTGCGTGGGCGCATCCGCCGCAGCGCCACCAGCGTGCCGTACACATAACCGAGATATGTTACCTCCGTCACCCGCCGGATCTCCTCGGCCGTCACCTCCATCACAGGGGCAAAGATTGCGGTGAAGGCGTTGTTCACCCAGATGTCGATCGGTCCGAACTTCTCTTCCACCTCGGTCGCCGCCGATTCCACGCCCGGCGCATCCGACATGTCCCGCGGCAGCACAAGCGCCTCGCCGCCGACTGCCTCGACCTCACGGCGTGCCGCCTCCAACCCCTCGCGTCCGCGGGCGATCAGCGCGACCCGCGCGCCGCGCTTGGCAAAGGCCAGGGCCGTGGCACGACCGACGCCGGCTGAGGCCCCGGTGACCACAACTACTTCCGGGTTCTCTGGTGAAGCCATCCATTCCTCCTCGATTTGGCACTGACCCGGTCATCCTCAGGACAGCCTGGTACGGGCGGCTACTCGCCTGCCCGCTTGCGCGCCGCATTGCCTGACCAGCTCGAAGCACCGTGCTCCTCTCAGCACGACAAGGCCGGCCCACTACTCGGTGCGCTCGACCTTCAATCCGAGCAGCCGCTCGACTCGATCGGCCCGCTGGCCGATCAGGAGTTGGGCGTGCGTGAGAGGCCGCGCCTTCGCGACCTCCAGCACTGCCTTTACGTATGTCACCTGGGAGAAGACTAGCGGCGTGTTGCCGAGGAATGTCCCGGTGCGGACATCAACCTCTTCGGCGAACAGCCCCAGCGGTCCGGCGATCGCTTCGGCGCGGTCGAGGATCGCCTCGGCCTCCTCCAGCCGGCCCGCCTTCACGTAGGCGACCGCCAGCCAGAAGGTGCAGGGCAGGAACGCGCCCTCAAACTCGCCCACCGGCAGATCTTCGTGGCCGGGGGTCTCCCCTGCTACGAAGCGGTGGACGAAGCCGTCGATCGTGAGCTGTTCCTCGATCCGCTCGATCGTCGCCACCACGCGCGGATGGTCCGCGGGGAGGAAGTCGAAGACCGAGATCAGCAGCGTCGACGCGTCGAGCGTGTCGAGGTCGTAGCTCTGGCGGAACGCGCCGAGCCGATCACTCCAGCCGCGCTCCATCACGTCCGCGTGGATCGCATCCATCGTGGCGCGCCAGCGCTCGACCGCGGCCGTCTCGCCGACCTGCTTGGCGATCGTGACCGCACGGTCGAGCGCGACCCAGGCCATCACCTTGCCGCTGACGAAGTGTTGAACCTGCGGCAATTCCCAGATGCCGCTCTCCGGCTCCTGCCAGCTTGCCGCGGTAAACTCCGCCGCATCGCGGACAAGGTCCCAGTACTCGTCCCGCCAGTCGCCGCCCTGCTGGAGGTAGATCAGCACGCAGTCGACGAAGAAGCCGAGCGAGTCATGCTGCCGCTGGACAGCAGCACGGTTGCCGAAGCGGACGGGGAGCGAGCTGCGGTAGCCGGTGAGGTCCGTCCGCTCGGACTCCGCCACCTCGATCTCGCCGCGGATGCCGTAGGCAATCTGTAAGGGGGAGTCGGTCGCCGATCCCAGCCCCACCAGCCAGTCCATGAACCGCTGGGCGGTGCGCGTCTCGCCGAGCAGTGACATCTTGGCGAGCGCGGTTGAGACATCGCGCACCCAGCTATAGCGGTAGTCATAATTGCGGTCGCCGCCCACCCGTTCCGGCAGTGATGTTGTCGGCGCGGCGACGACCGAGCCGGCGGGCGCATAGGTAAGCAGGTGGATCGTCAACGCCGAGCGGCGGATCCAATCGGCGCGTGGGCCAGTGTACGTGAGGCGGCCCATCCACTGGCGCCAGTAGTGTGCCGCCCCATCCAGTTCATCCTCCGCCCGCCCCAGCGACCAGGCCTCCGGCGATTCGCCGAACGAAAGCACCGCCCAGATCGCCTCGCCGGCCTGAAGGCGCACGCGCGCCTCCGCGCCGCCATGCACCATCGTCAGGGGTGTGCTCGCCCAGAGCCCGAGCACGACATCACCAACCCGGAGCGAGAGCCCTCCCGGCACGAAAGACGCCTCTGCTGATGCGTCAAAGTCGCGGCGGGGCCGGACGGTGAGGACGCACTCGGCCTCCCCCTCGAGACAACGTAGCCGTCGGAGGACCGTCCGGCACCCTGCACGCTCCGGCGGCCGCTCGTCCTCCGGCTCGGTCATCGCGTCAGTCAGCTCTAGGTGAACCGCGTCGGTCTCCCAGCTCGTGACGAGCAGCGCTGTCTCAGGGATGTAGCGCTGCGTACCCGGCGTTGCGGCCACCGGACCAACGCGCCAGAAGCCGCCGCGCTCCGCGTCCAGCAGCGCGCCGAAGATACTTGGCCGATCGTAGTCCGGCAGACACAGCCAATCGAGCGTCCCATCTGCGGCCACCAGCGCGGCCGTGCGCCGGTCGCCGATCACACCGTGCAGGCCGATTGGCGGGTCTGGTTGAAATGGCTGATTACGCATCAGGTATAACTCCGGAGTGTATACGTAGTCGTTCAGCTCATTGCCTGGCAGCACAGCGGCTGAACGCCTCTGCCAGGCGTTGGAGCTCAGCCGCCGATGGTGGCCCATCGCAGAAGGCCGTTGCGTTTCCGGCGCCTTGCTGCGGGCCTCGTCCCTGCGGCACCGACAGCTCCTGCCCGGGCGCAACTGCGCAGATCGGATGTGCCCGCGTGACGCAACCGCGCTCCATCTGATCGACGATCATCCGGCCAACGTACCGACCGAGCGCCAAGCCCTGGACGTGGTCCGAGCGGTAGTGGATGCCGGCCCAGAGGCGGGCCATGCCGCAGTTGTCGGCCAGGTTGTCCATCTCCGGTCGCGTGGTGGGGAAGAAATACGATAGCACCTCGCTCGCGGCACCGGCAACGGTGCTGTGGCCGGACGGGTAGGCCGGATGGCGGGGTGTCCCCGGTGCCGGCGTCGGAAAGACGCGGAGTGCTAAGTCTACCGTCCCGCTCCGGTTGATCGCACGGTCGTAGAGCACGCTCACCCGGCTATCCACCTCGACCGGGCGCGGACGGTAGCCGACCCGCTCCCGCGTGGTGAACCACTTGTAGTGCCACGCGGCGAGCATCGCGCTGTAGATGGCGACATCAAGCGCCATCCAGACGCGGGTCTGACGCGGTGGCGACCAGTTCGTTTCCTGAAGCAGGTGGTCCAGCGCCAGCCGGTGGCCGAGCCCCGGCGTCTCCGCCTCGAAATAGCGTGCCAGCTCCCAGCCGGTCTGGATCACAGGCGTGCTCTCGTGGCGTGTGCGATTGTAGACAGCGCTGATCGGCTGCGGGCGGATCTGGAGAAACTGGCTGATCGGCCGCCGCTCCCGCCCGCGTGGACCGCCCGCCACCGCCCGCGGGTCGTCGCGCAGCGTCGCCAGCTCGAGTAGCTCGGCGATCTCTCCCTCCGTCTCGGCGTCGGATGGGTATGGAGGAAAGTAGGGGCCATTCGTCGGATTGTCCGTTGCCGTCGCCATCTCGGCCATCCGCACTACGGCGGGCATTGCTGTAGGCTCAACCGTCCAGAAGCTCGCCTCCGGCTCGATCTGTGGTCCCGAGAGCGCGTACAGCTCCCCCGCGGTGCGGTCCTGCGCGTGGGCGACGCTGCGGAACACGGGCAGGGTGGCTGCCGGCGGGAGCATGCGCACGACCGCGGTGATCGCTCCAACAGCGGCCACTTTGAGCAACAACGGCCGACGGGAGAAGCGGCGGGCTGCTGTGCCCTGGGTTGATGCCACCGCGTTCGTGCGACGGACCACGTGGCTTTCGGGCCTATTGGACATTGAGACCTCCTCATTGGTCTGCCGGTGACTCTTGCATCGCCGCCTGCCTACGTCACCGAGCCCATCAGACCGACGATGCGATGTTCTCGTCGCTCATCGACGTGCTACCGCACTATTGGTCACTCCTGTAACAGCCGTGTCATCGGTACTCCCGCTACTCCTGCATCGAGGGCGCGCAGCGTGCGTACCGCCTCGTGGTGGTAGCGTAGGGAGAAGTACGGGTTCTGCGCGATCGCGGCGCGGAACTCGGCGCGGGCGCGCTCTGCCTGTCCAAGCCGCGCCGCGATCATGCCGGCGTGGAAGCGGATCAAGCTATCTCGGCTGCCCAACCGCAGCGCCTGGTCCGATGCTGCCAGTGCCTCGTCATCGTGACCGTTCTTGTACAGCGTCCAGGCGAGCACGTCGTAGGCGTAGACGCTCGGCCGGATAGCGACCGCCTGCCGCGCGTCCGCCAGCGCGCCGGGCAGGCCGATGTCGTGGTCGGCGGCGAACAGCGCCATCTCGGCGTCGGTGTTGACGCCGTTCTCCCGCTGGAGCCGGTCGAGCACGCCCACCAGTCCTTCCGCCTGCAGTGCCTCCCGCGTGTTGCCGACGGCCCACTGTACCTCCGCGAGGGCGATCACGTACTCGGCCACCGGCATCTGTTTTGTGATCGCGTCGTAGGTGGCCATTGCGGTGGCATAGTCACCCCGTGCGGCGGCCACACGAGCGAGCCCGGCACGGGCATGCAGATAGCCGGGCAGCTCCACGAGCGTGCGCCGGTATTCAGCTTCGGCCATGTCGAACTGACCGCGACTGAACTCCAGGTGGCCGAGCTGGACCCGCGTCCAGGCGAGGGACTCGCTCCCGGTCGCACCGGCCTCCACCGCCCAACGCATCGCCTCGACTGCACCATCGATGTCACCGTGCAGCTCGTGGATGTAGGAGACGCGGGCGTATGAGCTGAGGTCCGGGCGCAGGTCAAGCATCGTCGCGATCGTTGCCAGGGCGTCGTCGTAGCGCCCGAGCTCGATCTGTGCGTCCGCGACGACGCCATAGGCAGCTGCCTTGTACGGTGTCAGCGCTGTCGCGCGCTCACCTAGCGCCAGCGCCGCCTCGAACTGATGCCGGGCGAGGGCGAGCCCGCCAAGGGCGATCACCGCGTTCGGCTCCTCGGGCTCCAGCGTCAGCGCCTGTTGGAGGACAGCCTCAGCCCTGGCGTAATAGGTCGGATCGCCGCCCTCACGCGCCTTTTGCAGGTAGGCCGCGCCGAGTGCGCTGTAGTCCAGCGCCCGGTCCGGCCGGCGGGCGATGCGCGCCTGCAGCTCGGCGATCTGTTCGTCCGTCGTCCTCGCTGCCCGCGCCACGATGCCCGGCGATCTGGTCACGCGGGCCGAGGACGGGGTCCGCGTACGTCCCGCGTAGAGACCGCCCAGCGTGCCACCAACGACGACGAGGAGGACGGCGGCCGCGGCAAGTCCGAGGCGGGCTCCGTGGTGCATCATCTTGCTCCGGCTGAGGCGTGGGGCTGGCCCTTCCGCGGAAGGGCCAGCCCCACGCCGGGAGTGACCGATTGGTGCGGGACGGCAGCAGTCCGCCCGCGAATGCACAGCGTGCTTAGGGCTGACTGTGCTGGTGGCTGTGGTTGAAGCCTTCGTGCGGCAGACCCAGGTACGGGAAGACCGCCAGGAACGGCACGTCGTTGGCGGGAACGTTATCGGTCAACCTGCTCGCCACGAGCGTGCAGTCCGTTGTGGAACCAAACATGTCTTGCAGCTCTCCACCCCAGATGCGGAGGAGGATATCGACCGAATCGTCGCCGACGCGGCGGCCGTTCGGCATGCCCGCGAAATCACCGTTCAACACGCCCATCGGGTCCTGTGCCCCGAACGGCTTCGGCGGGATATTGTAGTTCAACCGCATCAGGTCGGCGATCGCCGGCGTCGCGGTCTGCGTCTCCCGGTTCCCGGGGAACCCGTTCACCACGCCGGGCGGGAAGCCGAGCATCCAGGCAGCGATCTGGTCTTGGCGGTTCGCCGTGTCCGTGCATCGGGTAAACTCACGCAGCTGCTGAACGAGGGTATTCGGCCCCTGTGTGGTAGCGGGATTGAGGATGTACGGGGCGATGTTGCGCTCGTCGTCCTTCGGCTCGGTCGCGTTGTAGAGATCCTTGGCGCGAATCGGGTCGAGGAACTCGTTGAAGAGCGGATTAGCGAGGCGCGACACCTGCGTGCCCTGACCGTTGGTCTGCCCGATCGCCACACTGCAGGCGACGTTTGGACTGCTGATCACTGGCGCCGGCGTCGCACTCGGGCTCGGCGACCCGATCGGACTCGGCGATGCGCTTGGTCGCGACGTCGCACTCGCTGGAGGGGCGCCGGTCTGAGTGTTGCACACCGGATGCCGCACACGGCTGGCCGAGGCCCAGACACCGATGATCCCGTCGGTGTCTCCGGCCGCGATGAAACGCGCCTTCGGGATTTCGACCGCGAGCGTCGAGACGTTGAAGCCGCTGGTCCCGTCTGCTCCCGGTACCGTCGGATTGATCAGATCGAACCCCGTGCCGAGGCCGACGTAGAACCCCTCATCGCGCGGGCCGACGAAGGCGCGCAGCCCGCCCGCGTTGGGCGCTGTATGCACAGCCAGCTGGGCGAGATTCTGATAGGCAACGCTCGAACCGCCCTGAGCGGCGCCACCTTGTCGCGCCGTCGCCGCCGAGCTGGGGTTGATCGATTTCGGTCCGGGGCGGTACGGTGCGGTGCGCACGTCGGACAACAGCACTCTGCTCCCGCCTTGCGCGCCTCTGCCCATCTCGCTGAGCGTGTAGCTCTGCGGCTGATTCAGGTTCACGTACTGTGACGATGGGTCGGCCGGGTTCGGCGGCGGGAGGATCGTGCTGGTGTTGTACAGGTACGTTCCGGGGTCAACGATCCTCGTCGTGAATTGGAATCGGTACGTGAGGTCCGCGCGTGCGTCACCATCCACGTCAACGTTGATCTCATAGTTGACGAAGTCGGAGAGTCTGTAGAAGTTCGGGCCGTTGGCGGGCTCCTGCAGCGGAACATAGTTCGCCAGGATTGTGACGTACTGGTCGCGTCCAGGCTCCGTGCTGACGAAGGCGTAGGTATCCGTGTTGTCCGCGGCTGGGTCCTCCGAGATGAAGGGCGAGTCGCGGTGACTGGAGGCGTCGATCGCGCTCGGTGGATTGCTCCGGCCGGACGCGAACGAGACGGCGGCAACACTGACGAGCGAGACGCCGAGGATAGATAGGAAACCGGGTACCATCTTCAAGGCTGCTGGTCCTCTCTCGGGGGGGACTAACGGTCCGCCCGTCCGCGGCTGATCCCCGCGGGCGGGCGTCCTCCTCGGTTATACGAACCGGACGACCGCCGGAGTGTTCATGACACGGCTGCTGCTCCTCTCTTACCGGGAGCGACGAGCCTGCCCGCCCGCGACTGATCCCCGCGGGCGGGCAGGCTCACTCGCTTTACAGGAAGCGGAAGACGATCGGGCAGTTCACCACGATGCCCGTTGAGCCGAAGGGCATGCCGTCCATGCCGGTGATCCAGCCATCCTCGGCCAGCTCCAAGAGCTGGAACTCGTCAATGATCCGGGCGCGGTAGCCGCGGGCGATCGCCTCCGGACTCCAGACGACGAGGTTGAGATCCCAGAGCGGGCTGTAGTCCAGCGTGAGCGTGGGGATACCACCGATCACATTC
>Ga0136611_10002279_pt1 | contig 13330 bp, 9 predicted proteins | sample AntDrymUQ2232306_2_FD_106645 | JGI IMG/M metagenome (GOLD analysis project Ga0136611, IMG submission 106645) | Polar desert sand microbial communities from Dry Valleys, Antarctica - metaG UQ223 (23.06) | ecosystem: Environmental > Terrestrial > Soil > Desert | place: Antarctica: Dry Valley... | reverse complement strand
GAAGTGGGCTGGAGGCGTTGATACTCCTCTATTAGTGTTGTTTACAGGCGGATCATTGGTGATTCTGCCGGATATTGGTACGCGATGTCCTTTGGCATACATGCATTGAATATAACTGATGTCGTAGCGCTGTTGATTGGCGTATGCGGAAGTACTGGCAGTGCCGGATCCCACTACCCCGCCGGCTAAAAGACCTGTACCAGCCCCGATTGCAGCCCCGCTTCCACCCCCGATAGCGGTGCCAGCAATGGCACCAAGCCCGGCACCGATTGCAGCGCTTTCTATACCACTCATTTGGGATGATTGTCGGGGCGTTGTGCCGCCCACTTGCTCATACGCATATTGCCGACATTCGTGTTCATCATAACGGAACTGTTCAAAGCTTTTGCCGGAACCAGGCAATGTCATCACGCTTGGGCCTGCCGGTAAATTAATACATGCCGCCAGTATGCAAATCATTGATGGTATCAATATGCGTTTAATTGCTTTCATGTTGTTCCCGCTTCATCATTGTGCAGAAGGTTGAGGGGCAACCTGTAACCAGCCGCCCGGACATTCTTTAATATACGGATAATATCCTTTCGGGACTTTGCAATAGTGCCAATAACTGGTTTTTGGTTGAGGAATTTTGGATTCTTGCTGCTGTATATAGATGGGGGGCCGTGAGGGTGCTACAACAGCGGGTGGGTAAGCATCATAAGGTCTAAAAAAGGGATTCCCATACCCAAATGCACGATAACCATAAGGACCAACACCAAGAAACCCCGGGTTGTAGTAACCACCCCACAGCCAAGGATAATAATAGCTGCCGATACCTAGAATGAAATTATGATGACTATGATCCAAGTGGTGGGGATGATCCTCGTCATCATGGTGATCGTTCCCATCAACGTCTCCGTCACTATCTCCATCACCGTCTCCTTCAGCCAATACTAAATTATTCAGTATCAGTGCTAGCAATAAAGTGGTGATCAATTGCCATTTATAATTTTTCATACGAACGGGGTCCTGAATGAATCTAATATGTGTAACTTTCTACTGACTTTGACAAATGCTGAAGATAATTTACACGTAGTATTGGTATACAATACTCATACTATTTAAACAATCAACTCTGACATGATTTAAATTTTATAAGTTCCAATAAAGTTTCAATATCGTATCGCTTTAATCTAAACAGTGCTGAGAATTGATCACCGCCGCCAAATCTGAATAGAAAGAGTACCTTATTAAACAGAATTGCTGTCGATGAATTTTTGGTAGGCCGGTAAGCTTACTTATTATATTTTTAGGAGAAAATTAGAATGTCGCAAAAACACCCGGTTATTGCCGTTACCGGATCATCTGGTGCAGGCACCTCAACGGTAAAAAGTAGCTTTGAACATATTTTCCGTCGTGAGCATTTGAAAGCCGCTATTGTAGAAGGTGATAGTTTTCATCGTTATGATCGTGAGTCAATGAAACAAGCTGCGGCAGAATCAGAAAAAAATAATGGCCGTGCAATTAGCCATTTTGGCCCAGAAGCCAATGAATTTGAGAAGCTGGAAGCCTTATTCAAAGAATATGGCGAAAGCGGTAGTGGCCAGACACGTTTGTATCTGCATAATGATGAAGAAGCACAACCGTGGCAACAAAAGGCAGGTACATTTACGCCGTGGTCAGCGATTCCACCGGGTTCTGATTTGCTGTTTTATGAAGGATTGCATGGCGGCGCAAAAAGTGATACAGCTGATGCAGCCAAGTACGTGGACTTGTTGGTGGGTGTAGTACCTATTGTTAATCTGGAATGGATTCAGAAAATATTTCGTGATACCAATGCGCGCGGTTACTCAGCAGAGGCAGTCACACACACTATTTTGCGTCGTATGCATGATTATGTGCATTACATCACACCGCAGTTCTCACGTACCCACATCAACTTTCAGCGTGTACCCACTGTTGATACTTCCAATCCGTTTATAGCGCGTGAAATTCCAACATTGGATGAGAGTCTTGTGGTGATTCGATTCAGGAATCCTGAAAAAGTCGATTTTCCTTTTTTACTGAGTATGATTCATGACTCATTCATGTCTCGCCCTAATACTATTGTTGTTCCGGGTGGAAAAATGGGCATGGCAATTGAACTGATACTGACGCCATTGATCCTGGAAATTGTCGCTAAAAGCAGGGCGTAGTAATTTTTGACTAGCTTTCGGTTAATTCATGAATCACGATGAATGTTAATTCCATTGATCAGATTCAGAATTAATCAGTCAGTTAGCAATTCGTATCAAGATTTCCTGTTTTTCCTGTCAGTCTGCCTGGTTTGATTGGTATCGCACTGCTGCACAGTAATCCACATTTTATTGGTTACATGACTTCCCTACTGTCCGACTTGAATACACAGCAACTTGAAGCCATTACATTGCCGCATCAATCTGTATTAGTATTGGCCGGTGCCGGCAGCGGAAAAACGCGTGTATTGACGACACGCATTGTTTATCTGATTCAATCAGGACAGGCAAGTCCACACGGTATTCTGGCAGTGACTTTTACTAATAAAGCTGCCAAGGAAATGCTGACACGTATTACCGCCATGTTACCGATTAATACACGCGGTATGTGGATTGGGACATTTCATGGATTGTGTCATCGCATGTTACGGACGCATTACCAGGATGCAGGGTTGCTGTCGACATTCCAGATTCTGGATTCTGCGGACCAACTCGCTTTAATTAAACGCGTCCTGAAGAGTTTATCGGTTGATGAGAAAAAATTTCCGCCGCGTCAGGTGCAATGGTTTATTAATAATGCTAAAGAAGCCGGATTACGTGCGGCTTTTGTAACAGTCGAAGATGCCTTCTCACGCCACATGCTGGAGTTTTATCAGGCTTATGAACAGCAATGCAACAAGGAAGGTGCAGTGGATTTTCCTGAGCTACTGTTGCGCAGTTATGAGTTGCTAAGTCGTAATGAAATCCTGTGTCAGCATTACCGGGAGCGTTTTAGTCATATTCTGGTGGATGAGTTCCAGGATACCAATCAGTTGCAATATCAGTGGCTGAAATTGCTAGCGGGTATGGGAACCAAAGATGCTGCCGCGGTATTTGTAGTGGGTGATGATGATCAGAGTATTTATGCGTTTCGCGGTGCCTATACCGGCAACATGCAAGACTTTGAGCGTGATTTTGGCGTCTCCAAGGTCATCAAGCTGGAACAAAATTACCGCTCACACGGCAATATTCTGGATGCCGCCAATGCACTGATTGAAAACAATTCTGGGCGTCTGGGAAAGAATCTTTGGACGGCTGAAGGGAAGGGCGAGCCATTGCGTGTTTACAATGCGCCGAATGATTTTGATGAAGCTGTATTTATCGTCGATGAAGTCAAAACATTACGTACGGAAGGCGCCGCCTTGTCAGAAATTGCATTGCTCTATCGTTCCAATGCGCAATCGAGGGTTCTTGAGCACAGCTTGTTTAATGCCGCGATACCCTATCGTGTGTATGGCGGCATGCGGTTTTTTGATCGCCAGGAAATAAGGCATGCATTAGCTTACTTGCGTTTGATTGCTAATCCTGATGATGACAGCGCGCTATTGCGTGTCATTAATTTCCCGGCACGCGGTATTGGTGCACGCAGTCTGGAACAATTACAGGATGATGCCAGAGTACAAGGCGGAAGCTTATGGGCGGCTGCATTGCAGAAATGCGGTGGCGAAGCGGCGATTGTGCAAGAACCGCACAAAGCTTTAAAAGGTATTCCAGGGTTTGTACATTTGATCATAACGATGCGTCAGAGCTGTAACACATTGCCGTTACCTCAGATCGTTGAGCATATGCTGACGCATAGCGAGTTATTAGCGCATTATTCCAAGGAACGCGAGAGTGCAGATAGACTGGAGAATCTGAATGAGCTGATTAATGCGGCAACCAGCTTTGTTCATGAAGCGGAAGATGACAGTCTGGCGGAATTTCTTGCGCACGCCTCACTGGAAGCCGGCGAACATCAGGCCGGTAGCGGTCAAGATGCATTGCAACTGATGACAGTTCATGCCGCCAAAGGATTGGAATTTCATAGTGTCTTTTTGAGCGGACTGGAAGAGGGGCTTTTCCCGCATGAAAATAGCCTGAATGAGGCCGATGGCATTGCTGAAGAAAGGCGTTTAATGTATGTGGCCATGACACGCGCACGCCGCCGGTTATACTTAAGTTTTGCGCAAAGCCGCATGCTGCATGGCCAAACGCGTTATAACATTGCATCGCGTTTTCTGAATGAGATTCCGGAGAATTGTTTGAAGTGGCTACAATTAACACCTAAGATTGACCAGAAAACATTCTATTCAGGTGCCGGTAATAAGGCGTCAACAGCCATTTCGAGAAGCGTGGCCTATAGTCAGCAAAAATCTTCCAGCGGTGAATGGAAAATCGGACAAAATGTCTTACATGCCAAGTTTGGCGCGGGCATTATCATTAATTATGAAGGTAATGGCAGTGAAGCGCGCGTACAGGTTAATTTTGATCATGTTGGAACGAAATGGTTGTTGCTTGAATATGCTAAGTTAACTGCGGTTTAAGCAGTTTGCAAAGCACATAGCTCACACATACTCAATAGGTATACGTTGATTCTTGATTCATTTCTCTGATTTTTCAGTAGATTGATACTGCTGACGGTGTTCCTCGCTGCAAAAGAAGTGTTCTTTATCTTCAATCGCTGCATTTTGTGGAATAGATAAATGACATTGCGCGCACTGAACCATTTCATTTAATTTTTTTGCTTCGTTTTCCACTGTATTATTGGATTCTGTCTTAGTTTCCTTCTCTTTTGCTGATAATTGTTCATCAGCCCCGTTTGCTTCTTGATGATCTTGTTCAGTTGGGTTATGTTTAAATTGAAGTCGCTCGGCCAGAAAAATATCTTTGTAACTCACATAAATTGAAGCAAAGAGTGTTGGAATCAGGATGACGAGTCCAATGCCATAAGGCATGATGGACAATATAGTCAGTATGATGAGTGTAATGCCATACAGCTGAAACGGAATGAAGTTTTTTAAGCAGGCAAAAAAGCTTCTTTGCAGGGCAACTATCGGTGGAATATTATGAAATACTACCAATAGGGGAGAAAACCAGGAAGCCATCATCAATGGAATGGAAAGTGTGAGTGCAACCAATGAAGATGTGAGCATATTGCTCATTACACCCATGAGTTCACTTTCGTCCACTCTTTTACCATACAACAACATGTCTGTCATTTGAGAACCCCCAATCAGCATGACCAGACCGAGGATTAAAATTTGTCCGATCAGATAGATACCGCCAATAGTGATTAATGGCGCGGAATTAGTTCTGAAAGCAACAAATAAGTGCTTAATTTCAATTGGCTTTCCTTGCTCCATATCCCTGCAACCTAGCATGACTCCTGCCAGAAATACCGGTGAAATTAAGGTAAAAATAAATTTTCCAAGGAGCGGTACTAATGACATTGTTAGGGCGATCAGTATCAAGGTAAAGCAAACCAATATCCAAGCCAGTGGTGCTTTGCGAAACAGGTAAAAACCGCTTAAGATCCATTGTAATCCCTGTTTTGCGTTGACCTGATGAATTTCCATTGATGTTTCTCCAGTTAAGTTCGATAACAGTTTTTAATGATTATTTATATCCAAAGTTGTCGCAGTTTCTTTGAATCGGTTGCATGATTTTTTAATATTTCCCTGAAATGCGTTGGATCCTTAGCATGTGTCAGCTCTCCCGGACGCGGTAAATGATAGTCATATAGCCGGGAAATCCAGAAACGTAAGGCACCCGCACGTAACATGGTTGGCCAGGCATCGTGTTCAACAGAAGAGAGCGGTCGGATCGTGTGATAAGCTTTAATCAGCGAAAGTGTACATGTTTCATTTAAGGTTTTGTCTTCCGCCATGCACCAATCATTCACAGTAATTGCTAAGTCATACAAAAAAGCGTCATTGCAGGCGAAATAAAAATCAATGACGCCCCCCACTTTATTTTCAGTAAACAAAATATTGTCACGGAATAGATCGGCATGGATAACGCCGCCGGGTAATGCGATGGGTTGTTGTGCTGACTGAAAATCCAATTCTGTTTTGAGTAAAGATTTTTCATCGGCAGATAAGAATGGTGAAATCTCAGGTGCTCTGGCTTGCCACCAGCTTAATCCGCGTGGATTATTCATTGTGCCGGGATAGGAATCTCCCGCCAAATGCATGCTTGCCAATACTTTACCAACTTCTGCACATTGCTCTGCGGTTGGGTGTATCAATGATTTTCCGGGCAAGCAGGTAGCGATAGTCGCCGGTTTACCGTTCAATTCACCAAGCAGTTTGTGGTCCAGTCTGGGGATCGGCGCAGGGCAGGGGATGTTACGCTGCGATAAATGCGCCATCAGATTCAGATAATAAGGCAGTTCGTGGTTGGTCAGTTTCTCAAACAGGGTCAATACAAACTTGCCTTGTGTGGTCGTGACAAAGTAATTGGTATTTTCAATACCGGAAGAGATACCTTGCAGGTCTACGAGCTGGCCAAGTGCATAATCTTTTAACCAAATTGTGAGCTGGTTATCAGTAACGGGTGTAAAAACAGACATGAGTTAGCAGAATAAAAAAGCAGAAAAGTGGAAACGAAGGAGTTTCATGGGATTACACGCTCTTGCGTTTTTTATTAAAGTTAAAATTTAAATAATCGCCACATCGGCGGACTGACATCAATACCCGCCTCGCCCGGATGATTGTGATAATCCCTGGCGGTATTTTTCTTCAGATAGTAAGGTGGACCAATACGCGGAATAACTTTGATCATCAGAAGTTCACCATTGATGCGATGTTCTTCAATGGTGTCTTCCCCTCGCTTTATAATGGTCACTTGTGTTTCCAGTTCAGGATCGGGTTCAATATCCGGTGGAAGGGTAGATGGATCGGATGGTTCAGGAATTTCAGGTAACGGAACTAAATTATCCGGCTGCGCAGATTTTTTCGGCTGCTTCGGTTGGTTCGGTAGCTCGGCCTGCGCCATGACAGATATCGCAGAACTTAACAATGCTATTAAGATAAGTCGGTACATGTTGGTTCCTGGTGAAGCCGGGTTATTGGGTATTTTACCTAAAATAGTAGATGACGGCTAAAGATTGAGCTGAACTTCTCTTTCAGCGGCAGTTGGTTCAAATCCGCTAGTTTCATAATATTGAAAAATTGCATTGACGATCTGGCTAGGTTCATCAATGACTTGAATGAGGTTCATATCTTCACATGAGATTAAACCTTCCAAAATTAATGTTTTCTGGAACCAATCCAACAATCCCCGCCAGAACTCTGAATAGACCAGAATAATGGGCATTTTGCGGGTTTTCCCGGTTTGTACCAGCGTCAATGCTTCCATTAATTCGTCTAATGTACCAAAGCCGCCCGGTAATACTACATAAGCAGTAGCAAATTTAACAAACATGTATTTGCGTGCGAAAAAATGCCTAAAAGTCTGACTGATGTCCTGATAAGCATTGCGATGCTGTTCGTGAGGCAACTGAATATTTAAACCGATACTGGGCGATTTGCCAAAGTAAGCACCTTTATTGGCAGCTTCCATGATACCGGGGCCGCCACCGGAAATGACCGCAAAGCCGGCATCAGAAAGTTGTTTAGCAATTTGCTCGGCTAATTGATAGTGCGGACTATCCGGGGGAGTGCGTGCACTGCCAAAAATACTCACCGCGGGTTGAATGGCATCAAGACGCTCCGTTCCTTCGACAAACTCTGCCATAATTCCAAACAGACGCCATGACTCTTTTGCTGACCAGGATTTATCTGCAGATAAGTGAGTGGCCGGTTTATCTTGTTGGCTCATAGGAATATTTTATAAATGAAAACATTGTTGTTGGTTGATGGCTCGTCCTATTTATATCGCGCTTTTCATGCATTGCCAGATTTACGTAATCGCAACAATGAGCCGACGGGTGCAATTCATGGCGTACTCAATATGCTGCGACGTTTGCACAAGGATTACCACGCTGATTATAGCGCGTGTGTGTTTGATGCAAAAGGTAAAACTTTCCGTGATGCGTTATATCCTGAATATAAAGCGCATAGGCCTGCTATGCCACAGGATCTGTCTGTTCAAATTGAACCTTTACAGGCTTGTATCCGTGCAATGGGTTGGCCGATGTTAATTATTGACGGGGTGGAAGCCGACGATGTTATCGGTACCTTGGCAAAACAAGCGGTTGAGGCAGATATGCGCTGCATTATCTCAACCGGTGATAAAGATATTGCGCAATTGGTGAGTCCCAATATTACGCTGGTGAACACCATGAACAACGAAACGCTGGATGAGGCGAATGTGCTTGCCAAGTTTGGCGTGCCGCCGGTGCGTATGCTGGATTATCTGATGCTGGTTGGCGATACGGCTGATAATATTCCCGGGGTGCAAAAAGTGGGACCCAAGACTGCCGTCAAATGGCTGGCACAGTATGGATCGTTGGATAACATTATTGCGCATGCCGATGAAATTAAGGGGGTTGTGGGCGATAATTTACGTACAGCGCTGGATTGGTTCGATACCGCACGCCGGTTAATTACGATTAAATGTGATGTAGCTCTACCGGTTAATCTAGTTGATCTTGCACCTCAGCCTCAGGATATTGAACAACTGATCCGGCTCTACGAACAGTTGGATATGAAGGCATCATTGCGTGAATTGCGCCAGCAGAATGATGCGGATCAATTCGATCTAACCGATTCCGGCGGAAACCAGGCTGCGGCAGCGGATCATGAAATTACCAGTGCAGGTTTAACCCATATAGGAACTTATCAGACGATCTTTACGGAAGCGGAATTGATTGTTTGGTTAATTCGACTGGATGCGGCGCAACTGGTATCAGTGGATACTGAAACAACCAGTCTAAATCCGATGCAGGCAAAACTGGTGGGGATTTCGTTTTGTACTGAAAGCCACCATGCGGCGTATCTTCCCTTGATGCACAATTATGCCGGTGTGCTGCAACAACTTTCACTGGATGTGGCTTTGAAGATGCTTAAGCCATGGCTGGAGAATGCAGCAAAACCCAAATTGGGGCAGAATTTAAAATACGATAAGCATGTATTTGCCAATCATGGCATTCAATTGAACGGTATTGTGCATGATACGTTGCTACAGTCTTACGTGCTGGAATCCCATCGTCCGCACAATATGGATAGTTTAGCGATGCGTCATCTGGATATTAAAACGATCAGTTATGATGAGGTCACGGGAAAAGGCGTTAACCGTATCGGTTTTGACGAAGTGGCGATTGATGTTGCAACGCAGTATGCCGCGGAAGATGCGGATATCACATTGCAACTGCATCAGACTTTATATCCCGGCATCCAAAGTGACGATCGGCTGAGTTATATCTATCGAGAAATAGAAATGCCGATTCTGGATGTGTTGTTTGAAATTGAGCGTAATGGGGTTTTGCTGGATTATAAGCTGTTGCAGAAGCAAAGCCATGAATTGGGTGAAAAATTGCACATACTGGAACAACAGGCTTATGTCATCGCCGAACAGCCATTTAATTTAAACTCGCCCAAGCAGATACAGGAAATTCTGTTTAATCGGCTCAAATTGCCTATCATCAAAAAAACGCCGACCGGCGTTCCTTCTACTGATGAAGATGTGTTACAGCAACTTGCGCTGGATTATCCATTACCCAAGCTATTACTCGATTATCGTAGTCTTGCCAAATTAAAGTCGACTTATACTGACAAATTGCCATTGATGATAGACCGGAATACTGGCCGGGTACATACCAATTATGCACAATCAGTCGCTGTGACAGGACGCTTAGCCAGCTCGGATCCCAATTTACAGAATATTCCGGTACGTACTGGTGAAGGTCGGAGAATCCGGGAAGCTTTTATTGCGCCGCCAGGTTACCGGATTATTTCAGCGGACTATTCCCAAATAGAATTACGGATCATGGCGCATATTTCTCAGGATGACGGTCTTTCGAAGGCTTTTGCAGCCGGTGAGGATATTCATCGAGCAACTGCTGCGGAAGTATTTGGAATTCCGTTGGATCAAGTGGACCAAGAACAGCGCAGGTATGCTAAGGTGATTAACTTTGGTCTGATCTATGGCATGTCGGAATTTGGTCTGGCGGCACAATTAGGGATTGAGCGTAGTGCCGCGCGTGCTTATATGGAGCGATATTTTGCGCGTTATCCGGGGGTAGAAAAATATATGCGGCATACCCGGGAAAAAGCCAGGCAGCTGGGGTATGTCGAAACCGTGCTGGGGCGCAGATTGTGGTTGCCTGAGATCAATAACGCCAATGGAAATCGTCGGCAAGGCGCAGAGCGGGCTGCCATCAATGCACCGATGCAAGGAACTGCTGCAGATATCATCAAGTTGGCAATGATCGCTGTGCGGGATTGGCTAAATAAGGAGAAATTACGCAGTAAGCTGATTATGCAGGTACATGATGAATTGGTTCTAGAGGTACCTGATGATGAAATTACCTTGATGCAAAATACATTACCTAACTATATGAGTCATGTTTTGCAGCTGGATGTACCACTATTAATAGAGGTCGGTGTCGGAGATAATTGGGAACAGGCGCATTAAGGTCAAATGCGCCTGATTATTTATTGTGTGCTCAGTAATATTGTTCCGGATAGTTATTCGCGTGTTTCGACCTGCATTAAAGGTTCAGTTTCAGCCGTGACAACTTCCTTTGTTTTTCTTCTGGGTCGTTTAGGGATGATGATATCTTCTGTAGCTATTTCAACCTTCTCAGGCGGAGTTTCTATCATCACGAGTCCGCTTTTCTTAAAATCCGGAAACTCTTTAACAAGATTGGATTCGGATGACTGGGGTGCAGCAACAGTGGTAATTGGTTTATCAATACTCACTGTGGCTGTGTGATCACCTGCAGGTGTTTCAGTAGTTGTCTTTTTAACGGGATGTCTCTTAGTTGCAACAACTGCTAAATTGTCATTAACAGAGGAGTGTTGAGAAGTATCATCAATCTTTGCTACACTGCTGGATAATGTTTTTTCTGCATCTGATAATGCGCTGACTGAATCATTCTCGAGGCGAGTGGTGCCATCCGATGCTTGTTCCAATACTAAATCTTGGTTTTCAGCAGAACTTTTATCGCGAGTGGATTGATCTCGATTTTTATTGCCACGGTGCCGACGTAAGCGCCTGCGGTTGTCTGTTTTTGGCGAGTCACTTTCCGAACTTTCTTTTTCTATTGCCGATAAATCTTCAGTCAGTGCTATTTCGACGAGATTGGGATCCACAGGTTGAACAGATTTGTTTTTCGTGTTCTTTTGCTCTGTAATTCCCGTGTGCTGAGGAGATTGTTCAGAGGCAATGCTGTCAACATTGGCGTTGATACTTGGATCAGTGACATCACTTTGTTTAGCCTGTTTATTGGCAGAAATATCTTTAGTACGTTCATTTCTGTTTCGCCCGCGACGACTGCGCACACGCCCACGATCTTGCGATGTTTTGGGTTTATCAGACTGTTGTTTGGTTTCTGCTTCTGTGTCAGTACTTACATCCTCCGTATTAGCAGGTTTAAACCAACTAAAGAATTTATCCAGAAGAGAGGAATCCCGCGATTTATCCTCACGGATAGGTGCGGGCTGGGTTGGTGTTATACCCTGAACTGCAGCTTGAGGGCGAATAGGTTTAACTCTCTGCTCGGTAGCTATTAGATTGTTTTCTTCAGTATTCCTTTCGACCATTTTGTAGCTGGCTACTGCTTCATTCGATTTTATATCTTCGTGACGTAAGCGTGTAATGTTGTAATTAGGGGTCTCTATGTGAATATTAGGTATCAGAATGATATTTATTCTTTGCCGCACTTCGATATCATAGATTTCTGCACGCTTTTCGTTAAGCAGGTAAGTAGCCACATCGACTGGAAGTTGAACGTGCAATGCACTGGTATTTTCCTTCATGGCTTCTTCTTGGACGATTCTTAACACATGCAGTGCCGAAGAATCAGCTCCCCGGATAAATCCGGTTCCATTACAACGCGGACATGGAATATAGTTACTTTCACCCAGTGAAGGGCGTAAGCGTTGGCGTGATAGCTCTAACAGGCCAAAACGTGAAATTTTTCCTACCTGAATACGCGCACGATCTTGTCGTAATGCTTCGTGCAGTCTGGCTTCGACTTCCCGCTGATTACGCTGTACATCCATATCAATGAAATCGATGACGATCAGTCCACCCAAATCACGCAATCTCAATTGACGCGCTATTTCATCTGCTGCTTCAAGGTTGGTATTCAGTGCGGTGTGTTCAATATCGAGTCCTCGAATGGCACGTGCTGAGTTGACATCAACGGACACTAATGCTTCGGTGTGATCAATAACAATTGCACCACCTGAGGGAAGCGAGACTTGCCTTGAATAGGCGGTTTCTATCTGGTGTTCAATTTGAAAACGTGAAAATAAGGGTACATCATCGTGATAAAATTTAAGGCGATCGACATTGGCGGGCATCACATGTGCCATAAACTGGCTGGCCTGTTCGTAGATGTCACGGCTGTCAATCAGAATTTCACCAATTTCCTGATTAAAATAATCTCGAATCGCGCGGATGACCAAGCTGCTTTCTTGATAGATTAGAAAAACACCATCCTGATTATTGGCAGCTTCTTCAATGGCATACCAGAGTTGTGTCAAGTAATTCAAGTCCCACTGTAACTCTTCCGTGCTTCGACCAATTCCGGCGGTTCTGGCAATAATACTCATGCCCTCAGGTACTTCAAGCTTTGCAATGACTTCACGTAAATCATTGCGCTCTTCACCGGTTATGCGGCGTGACACGCCGCCGCTATTGGGGTTGTTAGGTATTAAAACCAGATACCGACCAGCCAGTGAAATGTAAGTAGTTAGTGCAGCCCCCTTTGTTCCACGCTCATCTTTATCAACTTGTACAATCAGCTCTTGGCCTTCATATAAGAGGTCTTGAATGCGGTTGTTTGCTGGATTAGTGCTTTCACTAAAACACGATGAAGAGATTTCTTTAAATGGCAGGAAGCCATGGCGTTCACAGCCATAATCTACAAATGCAGCTTCCAGGCTAGGTTCTATTCGTGTGATAACGGCTTTATAGATGTTGCTCTTACGTTGTTCTTTACTGACAGATTCTATATCAAGATCAACAAGTGTTTGACCGTTGACAATTGCGACTCGCAACTCTTCTGGTTGTGTCGCATTAAATAACATTCGTTTCATTTACAAACCTTACATATTTTGTATTCTATTTATAAGTATACTATCCAAAAAATTACCGGATAGATTCTTCTGGTATAGGTTGTTGTAATGACGAGGTTTGGGTTTAAT
>Ga0136611_10002278_pt1 | contig 13331 bp, 13 predicted proteins | sample AntDrymUQ2232306_2_FD_106645 | JGI IMG/M metagenome (GOLD analysis project Ga0136611, IMG submission 106645) | Polar desert sand microbial communities from Dry Valleys, Antarctica - metaG UQ223 (23.06) | ecosystem: Environmental > Terrestrial > Soil > Desert | place: Antarctica: Dry Valley... | reverse complement strand
TGCTCTCCGACGAGAAGGAGCGCGCCGAGCACGTGATGCTGGTCGACCTCGGCCGCAACGACCTCGGCCGCGTCTGCGAGTACGGGACGGTCAGCGTCGACGAGTTCATGGTGGTCGAGACCTACTCGCACGTGCTCCACATCGTCAGCCAGGTCTCCGGCACGCTGCGCGACGACGTCGACGCGATGGACGCGCTGCGCGCGACTCTCCCCGCGGGAACCCTCTCGGGGGCGCCGAAGGTGCGGGCGATGCAGATCATCGACGAGGTCGAGCCGCACAAGCGCTGCTCCTACGGTGGCGCGATCGGCTACCTCGGCTTCACCGGCGACCTCGACACCGCGATCCACATCCGCACGGTCGTGGTCAAGGACGGCCAGGTTCACGTGCAGGCCGGGGGCGGGACCGTCGCGGATGCCAAGCCCGATTACGAGTACCGCGAATCGGTCGCCAAGGCCGGCGCCGTGTTCGAGGCGGTCGAGCTCGCCGCGGCCCAGCCAGAGTGGGGCTAGGACAGTGGCCGAGATGCGTGTCCTGGTGATCGACAACTACGACTCGTTCACCTACAACCTGGTCCAGTACCTGGGCGAGCTCGGGGCCGAGGTCGAGGTGATCCGCAACGACAAGGCGACCGTCGCCGAGTTGCTCGAGCGCCGCCCCGATCGCCTGGTGATCTCACCCGGACCCTGCACTCCGGCGGAGGCCGGGATCTCGGTTGAGGCCTCGCGGGCCTTCCCCGAGGCCGGCGTCGCCACACTCGGCGTCTGCCTCGGTCACCAGGCGATGGTTGAGGCCTTCGGCGGGCACACGATCCGCGCCGAGCCCGTCCATGGCAAGGACGCCGAGGTCGAGCACGACGGGATCGGCATCTACGAGGGGCTGCCGAACCCGCTGCGCGCCGGCCGCTATCACTCGCTGGTCGCCGATCCGGAGCTGCCGCAGGAGTTCGAGCGCACCGCTACGTCCGGCGACGTGATCATGGGAGTCCGCCACCGCGAGCTCCCCGCCGAGGGCGTGCAGTTTCACCCGGAGTCGGTGCTGACGCCCGCCGGCAAGGACCTGCTTCGCAACTTCCTCGGCCGCGACGGCGGCTGAGAGCCGACACGAATCGCGCGCCAAGCGGCGCACCGCTCCAGCCAGGCTGCCCGCGTGCCGCAAGCGCGTCAGCTCACCTTCAGCAGGCGGATGTCAGCTGACGCGGTTCGCGCGATCGCGGAGCGGCAGGGTGGGGTGATCGCCTGGTCGCAGTTGCGAGAGGCGGGCCTTGGCGAGGCCGCAATCTCGCGGACAGTGGCGCGTGGACATCTGCTGCGGGTGTATCCGCGCGTCTACGCCCTCGGCCACCGGGCGCTGGGCATCGATGCGCGTCTGCTCGCAGCTTTGTTCTACGCCGGCCCGGGTGCGGCATTGAGCCACACCACCGCCGGATGGTGGTGGGGGCTGCTGACCACGACACCCACCGTGATAACTCTCAGTGCTCCGCATCACCGCAGCGCCGTTGCGGGCATTCGCGTCCACCACCCGCGGGTGCTCGAGCGGGTCTCCCGCCGGGGCCGACCGGTAACGCCGGTCGCGCGCACCTTGCGCGATCTCGCGGGATGCCTGGGCGCCGACGACCTGCGGCGAGCCGTCGCCGAGGCCGATCACCTTGGGTTCCTGGATGCGCTCGCCGTCGCGGCCGCGGTCGGCCGCGGTCGACCGGGGAGCGCTGCACTGCGCCGAGCGCTCGATCATCACGTGCCGCAGCTTGCCGACGCCCAGAGCGCGCTGGAGGAGCGGTTCCTGATCCTCCTCGATGCGAGCGACGTGCGCTTGCCGGAGGTCAACGCCAAGCTCGGGCGCTTCAAGGTCGACGCCCTGTGGCGGGCCGAGCGGGTCATCGTCGAGCTCGACGGGCACGAGAGCCACGCTCGGGTCGCCGCTGCGGAGCGCGACCGCCAGCGCGACCTCGAGTTGCGCGCCGGCGGGTTCGTGGTGCTGCGCTACACCTGGCAGCAGGTGACCCGACAGCCGAGGCTCGTGCTCAGCGACCTGCGAGCTGCACTGGCGGCACGGGGGGCAGAAGTGGCGTGAGAGACTGGCGCTCGATGCCGAACGAGATCCTGACCAGGGCGATCGACGCCGTCGCCGGCGGCCAACACCTGACCGCCGATCACGCCTCCGCCGTGCTCGACGAGGTGATGGAGGGGCGGGCGAGCGAGGTGCAGACGGCGGCCTTTTTGATCGCCCTGCGGGCCAAGGGCGAGACGGTCGCCGAGCTGGTCGGCCTGGCGCGGACGATGCGCCGCCTCGCCGCCTCGGTCGAGTCGCCGCGCAACGACCTCGTCGACACCGCCGGCACCGGCGGCGGGCCCTCGACCTTCAACATCTCGACCGCAGCCGCCCTGGTCGCCGCCGGCGCCGGCTGCCCGGTCGCCAAGCACGGCAACCGCTCGAGCACCAGCCGCTGCGGCTCCGCCGACCTGCTCGAGGCGCTCGGCGTCGACATCGAGCTCGAGCCCGCCGCGGTCTCGCGCTGCATCGAGGAGATCAACTTCGGCTTCATGTTTGCCCCCCGCCACCACGCGGCGATGAAGCATGTGATGCCGGTGCGAAAGCAGCTCGCGGTGCGCACGATCTTCAACTTCCTCGGCCCCCTGACCAACCCCGCGGGGGCGACGCGGCAGCTGCTCGGAGTCTCCGATCGCGCCTACCAGGAGACGATCGCCGAGGCCCTGGTCGGGCTCGGCTGCGAGCGCGCCCTCGTGGTCAGCGCCGACGACGGCCTCGACGAGATCTCGATCGCGGCGCGCACGCGGGTGGTCGAGGTGGTCGACGGTCGCACCGAGGAATGGTTCGTGGGCCCGGAGGACCTCGGGTTCGAGCGGACCGAGCTCTCGACGATCGCCGGCGGCAGCCCCGAGGAGAACGCCGCCAGTGTGCGGAAGGTTCTGGCCGGCGAGCCGGGGCCGGCGGGCGACGTCGTGATCCTCAACGCCGCCGCCGCGATCCTCGCGGCCGGGGGCGCGGACGATCTCGCTGCCGCCGTCGAGCGCGCCCGTGCCTCGCTCGACTCCGGAGCCGCGCAGGCGGTGCTCGCACGGCTGGTCGAGCTCAGCAACGAGCTCGGGGGCTGAGGGCCGGGGCCGTCTCGCTGCCCGGGCTGCGCCTCGTCTACGCTGCTGCGACATGAGCAAGCTCGATCAGCTCGTGGGGGCAGCTCGAGAGGACGTCGATCGTCGCAAGCAACGGGTCTCCGTCGAGGACCTGCGCGACGCCGTCGGCACCTTGAGTGGATCGCGACCGTTCAACGAGGCGCTGGTGCGCCCGGGGCTCTCGCTGATCGCCGAGTTCAAGCGCCGCTCTCCGAGCATCGGGGAGATCGCGGCCGGGGCCACGGTGGCCGAGGTCTGCGAGGCCTACGAGCGCGGCGGCGCCGCGGCCCTCTCGGTGCTCACCGACGAGCGCAACTTCGGCGGCTCGCTCGACGACCTGCGGACCGCGAGGGCGGCCTCGGGCCTGCCGATCCTGCGCAAGGACTTCATCGTCGACCCCTACCAACTCTACGAGGCGGTTGTCAACGGGGCCGACGCGGTGCTGCTGATCGTCGCCGCGCTCGACGACACGGGGCTGCGACGCCTCTACGAGGAGGCGCGAGCGCTCGACCTCGATTGCGTGGTCGAGGTCCACGACGAACCCGACCTCGAGCGGGCGCTCGAGCTCGACGCCGACGTGATCGGGATCAACAACCGCGATCTGGGCGACCTCAGCGTCGACCTCGAGACCACCGTCGAGCTGATCGTCGACGTCCCCGCCGGTAAGACGGTCGTCTCCGAGTCGGGCTACCGCAGCCACGAGCAGCTGGTCGAGCTCGAGCGGATCGGCGTCGATGCGGTGCTGATCGGGGAGACCCTGATGCGCTCGAGCGACCCGGAGGCGGCGATCCGCGACCTGACCATGGACGACGAGCGCACCCGCGAGCACTACATCGACCGCGCCGCCGAGCGCTGACCCATGCTCCGGACTTAAGGAACCCGAAAGGCGCGGGCGCCACGATCCTCGGGTGACTGTCCCTCAAGAGCGCGTGCTCGTCGTCGACGACGACCCGATCGTCCGCGAGGTGCTGGAGCGCTACCTGGCGCGCGAGGGGTTTGCCGTCACCGCAGCCGCCGACGGGCGGGAGGCGCTGGAGGCGTTCGACTCCGTCCGCCCGGACCTGGTCTTGCTCGATCTGATGCTGCCGCGGGTGGACGGCTTCGAGGTGTTTCGCAAGATTCGCGCGCGCGACCATTCCACCGCGGTGATCATGCTGACGGCGCGCGGTCAGGAGACCGACCGCATCGTCGGGCTCGAATCGGGCGCCGACGACTACGTGTCCAAGCCGTTCTCACCCCGCGAGCTGATCGCCCGGGTACGCGCGGTCCTGCGTCGCACCGGTGAGCACGCGGTGGTCGGGGCGGTCGAGGAGCGACTCAGCTTCGGCGGCCTCGCCGTCGACCCAGCCGCCCGCGAAGCCCGCCTCGACGGCACCGCGATCGCGCTCACCCCGAAGGAGTTCGATCTGCTCTTGCACTTCGTCCGCAACCCGCGGATCGCCTTCAGCCGAAATCAGCTTCTCGACCAGCTCTGGGACGTCGCCTACGACGGAGACCCCTCAACGGTGACCGTCCACGTGCGGCGCCTGCGCCAGAAGATCGAGCCCGACCCCTCGAACCCGAGCTGGCTGGTCACCGTCTGGGGCTCCGGCTACCGGTTCGAGCCTTGAGCCGGCTGCCGCCGCTCGGCTTCGCCGCACTTTCGGCCACCATCGGGGCTCTGCTCTCGCTGGGGCTCGGGGTCCTCGCACTGGGCGCTGAGGAGGCCAGCCATCTGATCGTGCCACTGGGGATCGCGGTCGTTCTAACCGTCGCCGCGACCGCAATCGCGACCCGCCATCTCCCCGGCGCCTCGCTGAGCACCCGCTTCATCGCGATCGCGGTGTTCGCGACCCTGATCGGGCTCGCCAACCTGGCCGTGATCGCGATCCAGATGCTGGTCACGGAGAGTGACGCGATCCTCGTCGCCACCCTGCTCGTCTACGCGGCCGGTGCGGCGATCGGGGCCGGCATCGCCACCGCCCGTACTTCCTCGGCGGCGGTCGAGAAGCTCTCCGGTGCGGCTCGACGGCTGGCCGGCGGGGACCTTTCCGCGCGCGCTGGGCGGGTCGGCGGCGGCCGCGAGCTGGAGAGCCTCGCGACCACGCTCGACGAGATGGCTCAACGATTGGGAGCGTCGCTGCAGCGCGAGCGCGAGGCCGAATCGCAGCGCCGCGACCTGATCGTCGCCGTCTCGCACGATCTGCGCACACCGCTCGCCGACCTGCGGGCGATGGCGGAGGCGATCGAGGACGGCGTCGTCGACGATCCGGAGACGATCCACCGCTACACCGCCCGCATGGGTGACGCGGTCCAGTCGCTGACCACGCTGGTCGACGACCTGTTCGAGTTCGTGCAGCTCGACGCCGGGGCGATCGAGGCCGAGACCAGGCGCGCCCGGCTCGAGGAGGTCGTGCGCAGCGCGATCGCCGCCTGCGACGGACAGGCGACCGACAAGCGCCTGATCCTGCGCACCGAGCTCGGCGACGCTGCGGACGCGAGCTGCTCGCCGCGGCTCACTCGGGTGATCCAGAACCTGCTCCAGAACGCGATTCGCCACACGCCGGCCGACGGCACCGTGTTGGTCGAGGCGCGCCAGGACGGCCGCGGCATCGAGCTCGCCGTCGCCGACACCGGCGAGGGGATCGAGCCGGCGGCGGTCGACCGGATCTTCGAGCCGTTCTGGCGCGGCGACGCGGCCCGTGCCAGCGATGGCTCCGGCCTCGGGCTGGCGCTGGCCAAGCGGATCGTCGAGGCGCTGGGGGGAACGATCGCGGTTGAGTCCGAGCCGGCGCGCGGATCGCGTTTCGCGATCGTCCTGCCGGCCGCGGGCGGCGCCGCTGGCTCGCCGTAAGCACTGGGAAAGATCGGCCCCATAGCGTGGGCGGGTGTACCGAGACCGAGACACCCCGATTGCGTGCTTGCAGCCGGCGACGCTCGCGGTGCTCGCCGGACGTGGTCGCGAGACCGGTGAGCCGCTCAATCGGCCCCCGGTCTTCGCCTCCGCCTTCCGGGCCGGCGGCGAGCATGACTACGCTCGCGCGGCGAACCCGACCTGGGAAGCGTTCGAGGAGGCCCTCGGGGCGCTCGATGGCGGTGTCGCGGTCGCCTTTGGCTCCGGGATGGCCGCGGCGGCGGCGACCCTCGATCTCGTTCGGCCCGGCGGTCGCGTGGTCGCCGCGGCTTCCGCGTATTTCGAGGTGCGCCGGTTGCTGGAGGATCGCGAGAACTCGGGCAGGCTGACGACCACCTACGTCGATCCGCTCGACACGGCGGCACTGCTCGCGGCGGCCGAGGGCGCCGACCTGGTCTGGCTCGACGCGCTCGCCAACCCCGGCCTCGACGTGCCCGACGTCGACCTGATCGCCGCGGGGCTTCGGCGAGGCGAGACCAAGCTCGTTGTCGACGCGACCCTGGTGACGCCGATCCTGATGCGGCCTTTGGAGCTGGGCGCCGACGTGGTCATCCACAGCGCGACCAAGTTCATCGGCGGGCATTCGGATCTGCTGCTCGGTGCTGCCGTGGCCCGCACTCACGACCTGGCCGAGCAGCTGCGCCGAGGGAGGACGAGCACCGGCGCCGTGCCCGGGACCATGGACACCTGGCTGGGGCTGCGCGGCATCCGCACCCTCGCCCTGCGAATCGAGCGAGGTTCGCGCACTGCACGCGAGCTCGCCGAGCACCTGGTCCGCCATCCGGCGGTGCGCGCCGTCCGCTACCCGGGCCTCGCCGGCGATCCAGCCCACGTCCCGATGCAGCGACTGATGAGCAGCTTCGGTGCTGTGCTGGCGTTCGAGCTCGATCGGGCCGCGCACGCCGATTCGGTCTGCGCACGGGTTCAGGTGATCACCCACGCGACCAGTCTCGGCGGGGTCGAGACCCTGATCGAGCGCCCGGGCCGATGGCATCCGGGCGCCGTGGTCGCGCCGGGCCTGCTGCGCATCAGCGTGGGTTGCGAGGACCCGGGGGATCTGTGGCGAGACCTCGAGCGCGCGCTCGCCGCAGCCTGAGCGCGAGCACGAGCGCGGAGATCGCGAACAGAGCTGCCGTGAGCAGCAGCCAGCGGCCGAGATACGGGTCGGTCGACCGTCCCGAGGCGTCCGCGTATGTCGCCTCGCTGACCCCGAGGATGAACGGGAACCAGACCACGAACGCAAACGCCGAGAGCAGGGCCGGGATCCGCACGTGATTGAGCGTCCGGCGACCGAGCTCGCCGCCGGCCTGTGAGGCGCCACCGGCGATCAACCCGAGCAGCGAGTAGAGCGGGAACGCGAGCAGGTCGTGAGCAACGACGGCGCCGGCGAACCAGAGCACGAAGCTGAGCGGGGCCGTCCCGTCAGCGATCTCGAGGAAGGCGTAGGTCGCGACCGCGAAGCTGGCGATCGCCGCGAGCAGATGCAGCGGACCGGCGCCGTAACGCGCTCGCAGGCCCTCCATCAGGCGACCGTGAAGTCGATCGAGGCCACCCACTTGGTGTTGTGGACGCCCGGTGCCGCCGGGACGATCACTCGGGCCGGGAAGCCGTGGTCGGGCGAGAGGTCGACGCCGTTGACGCGCAGGGCCAGCAGCGAGCGGGGATCGGCGACCTGGCCGGCGCTCAGCGTCGCGGCGCGAAACGAGCCGAAGCGCTGCAGCGACTCGGCCGTCGCCACGGCCTCGGATTCGGCACCCGCGAGTGCGGCGAGGTCACGCAGGGGCACACCGGTCCAGCTCTGGGTCGTCGACCAGCCTTCAACACAGGCGATCGGCAGCGACTCGGTCGATTGGGTCATCGCCAGCAGGTCGGCACGCGAGAGCTCGATCGTGGTCGGGCCACGGACCGTGAGACGCCAGCTCGCGTCGACCCAGCGGTCGCGGATCTGCGCCGCCGCCGCGGTCTTGTTGACGGCGAAGTCGTTGGGGCCCGACCCGGTCGCCCCGCCACGGGGGGCGAGGATCGCCAGCCGGCGAAGGGGACCGCCGATCGATTGTCCCGCGGCGATCACGGCCAGCCCCAGCGACCCCGCTCCGATCGTGGCGACGAGCCCCCGCCGGGACATGGTCGGCGCGGCGGGCGAGTGGGGCGCGGTGGTGTCCTCGGCCGGCGGCTCGGGCTCGGTATGGGCGAGGTCGTCGCGCAGCGGCGCGATCACGCCGCGCTCGCGGAAGGAGCGGAGTACCACCGGGACCTTGATGACCAGATGGAGCACCAGCGCGGCAAGGAAGACGAAGGCCCCGTAGTAGTGGGCGGGGACGAAGCTGAAGCCCCACGGGTACCAGTTCTGGACGTTGAAGATGCCGGTGAAGAAGACGAAGAGGCTGCCGCCGACCAGCAGGGCCAGCGAGGCTCGGTCGAGCATGTGGGCGAGGCTTCGAACGGGCGGCCACTCGAACAGCTTCGGCATCGCCGACCACAGCTTTGCCAGCAGGATCGGGATCGCCGCAACGCCGCTGATCACGTGCAGGCCCTGGGTAAGCGCGTAGAGCCAGCTCGGGCTCGTCGGCCAGTCGAAGAAGTAGAGGTCGAAGCCGATCCCGCCCGGGTCGACGATGGCGTTGTCGCCGAGCTCCGGGTAGTAGGCGACGTGTGAGGCAAACCCCGTGAGCGCGCAGATCACGATCAGCGGCAAGAGCGCCGATCCGAGCAGCGACGCCAGCCAAGGTCCGCGCAGCGGACTGCGCCAGAAGTCGCGGCGAAACGGTCCCGGCGGCGGGTCCCCGAAGTGCGGTCGCGGGCTCACGGGGCCTCCGTCGGCTCGATCCGCTGCAGCGGCCCCGCGGCCGTGCGACCGGCGACGATCGCGTCCCCGGTCCGCGGGTCGACGGCGACGGTATTCGGCTGGCGGATGGTCGCGTGGCTGGCGATCAACTTCGGTTCGCCGCCGGCGATCGAGTACTCGGCCGCTTCGTTGGTGGCGGTCAGCGTCAGCCAGAGGCGGTCGCGTACCGGATCGATCGCGATCCCGTACGGCGTCCCGGGCGCAGGTGCGGAGGCGATGAGCCGGGGTTCCGCACCGAGGTCGAAGACCAGCAGCTCGTCGCCCTCGGTATCGGCGACGTAGGCGCGGCCGCTGTCGGCAACCACATGCGTGGGTCCGACGCCCGCCGGGACACTCCCCAGGGATTCGAGTGTCTCGGCGTCGTAGAGCTCGAGCACGCGCTCGGCGACCGCGACCACGGCCACCTGGCCAGCCGTCGCGGCAATCCCGCCGGGTTGCTCGGGCGCCTCGAGCGTCGCCACCAACTCGTCGTCCTCGATCACCGAGAGCGTGTCGCCGCCCTCGTTGGCGACGAAGATCTTCCCGGCTGCGGCCGCGGCACCGTGGGGGAAGTCCCCGACGCCGACCGAGTCGGTGCGCCCGGATGGCAGCGCGACGCTGACCAGCTCGTCGGCGATCTCGGCAGCGACCAGGACCGGCCCGCCGGGGCGCGCCAGCGAGAGGTGGCGACCGCGCGAGGCCAGCGGCAACCTCGCGGTCACCCGCCGGCCCTCGAGGTCGACGAGCACCAGACGGTCCGGCTCGCGGGTGATCGCCGCCGCCAGCCCGCTGCGGCCGTCAACCACCAGCCCCTCGGGCTCCGCCCCGAGCTTCAGTAAGCGGCCACCGGGCGTCGCCTCGAGCGGCGGCGAGACGGCGGGCTCGGCCGCGGGCGCAAAGCCCTGGTCGTCCGAGCCGCACCCGCAGAGGGCGCCGAACGTCGCGAGCAGACCCATCAGCCGCCGGCCCACGCCGCTCCACCGGTCAAGGGCCGGGCGCCCTTGCGAGGGCTCGCCTGCTTCCAGCGCCCCAGGTCGAGCGCGTCGAGCGCCTCGGCGAACCGCGATCCGCGACAGCTCGATGCGACCACATGGGCGTCCTCGATCGTGTCGAAGTCGCGCAGGGCGGGGAGCATCCGATGGCGGAGTCCCAGCGCCCGCAGGCGTCGGAGTTGCACCTCGCAGGTGTTCGCGGCGCTCATCGGTACCCGGTCGAAGGCGCGCGGATGCGAGCCGCGCAGGCCGATCGCCCAGTAGCCCCCGTCGGGAGCGGGGCCGAGCACCGCGTCGACACCGTCGCCCATCAGGGTGCGCGCGCTGGCGGCGAGCAGGTCGGGGGTGAGCTGGGGGGTGTCCATGCCGACCAGCAGCGCCGGTCCGCAGATCGACCCAAAGGCAGCCGCCAGGCGGACCCCGAGCCCGCCTTCGCCCTGCTTGACGACCTCGAATCCAGGGGGCAGCCATTCGCCGGGAACGCCGTCGAGTGCCAGCACCCGGCGCGACGCCGGCGCCCTGGCAACCGCGGCGAGCGTGTCCGCGAGCGCCGCCTCGGCGAGTCCCGCCGCCTGCGCGGGCGTGCACGGCGGGGTCAGCCGGGTTTTCGAGCGCCCCGGCAGCGGCTGCTTGGCGATCACGATCAGGGCGGGATCGCTCATCGCAGCACCCTGGCCATGTCGCCGACCGTGCGGGCGCTGCCGCGCAAGGTCCCCGTGACCTTGGAGCGGCCGATCCGCGGCCGGTAATCGACCTCGAGCTCGCGGATGCGCCACCCGGCTCGGGCCGCGAGCAGCACCATCTCCAGGGGCCACCCAAAGCGGCGATCGCGAATCCCGAGTTCGATCAGCGCGACTCGCCCAGCGGCGCGCATCGGCCCCAGGTCGCGCAGGCAAAGCCCCGAGCGCCTCCGCAGCTCCGCCGTCAGCGCACGGTTTGCGAGCCGCGCGTGCAGTGGCCAGGCTCCGGCGGCGGCGGCGCGCCGCGCTCCGAGCGCCAGATCGGCCGAACCTTCGGCGATCGGTGCGGCCACGCGCGGCAGCTCGCCCGGGTCGAGCGAGCCGTCGCAGTCCATGAAGCAGACGATCTCGCTGTCGGCCGCCACCAGGCCGGCGAAGCAGGCTGCCCCGAAGCCGCGGCGCGGCTCGGCTACGACCTCGGCTCCGAGCTCGGCGGCGATCTCCGCGGAGCCGTCGCTGGAGCCGTTGTCGACGACGATCGGCCGAAAGCCCGGCGGCATCGCCGCGAGCACCCCGGGCAGCGCCGCCGCTTCGTCGAGAACCGGGAGGACGACGTCGGGCATATGCGCACCCTTCCAACCTGGTCTTACGGGTCGCTTACGCGGTTTCGCGGTTCGTAATCTCGGCGCTGCATCGTGCGCCCCATGCAGAACGCGGCAGCGGTCGGCTTGGCGGCGGGCGCGGACAGACGGGTGAGCGTGCGGGTGCTCGTCGGTGGCGCCCTCGCCGGCTGGGCCGGGCTGATCGTCGGCGCGCACCTCTGGGGCAACGCGCTCAACGACGCCGGGGTTCGGATCCTGCTCGGCGCTCCGCCCCTGTTCGGCCAGTGGGATCTCGATCTCGGCCCCGGCGTCCTGCCGGCGGTCGGGGTCGCAGCCGCGGTCACGCTGCTGGCGCCGAGCCTCGCGGCAACGCTTCGCTGGAGGCCGCTGCTGGGGACGGCGGCGCTGGCGGCGTTGACATGGGCGGTTGCTCTGGCCCTGACCGAAGGCCCAGACGGAATCCACGTGCCGCTTCAGGGCCCCAGCGACTACCTGGCCTCGGTCCCCGCCGTCGGCTCCCCAGGGGAGTTCCTCTCCACGTTCACCGATCGAATCGACGGCTACGCGACCCACGTCCGCAGTCACCCGCCGGGAATGGTGCTCGCCCTCTGGGGACTCGGTGAGCTCGGGCTCGGCGGTTCCTGGCCGGCCGCCGTCCTGATTCTCCTGATCGCCGCCTCGGCGGTGCCTGCTGTGCTGATCGCGACGCGCGCCGTTGCCGGTGAATCGGTGGCTCGCCGGGCCGCGCCCTTCGTCGTCCTCGCGCCCGGCGCCGTCTGGATCGCGACCACCGCCGATGCGCTGTTCATGGGGGTCGGCGCCTGGGCTGTCGCGCTGACGATCCTCGCAATCAAGGCGCGGGGCGCCCGCGCCGACTTGCTCGCCGCCGGCGGCGGCATCGTCTTCGGTCTCGCGATCTTCCTATCGGCTGGGCTGGCCCTGCTCGCGGCGATCCCCCTGGGAGTCGCTGCGGCTGCCGGGCGACTGCGCCCGCTCGCCGTCACCGCGCTGGGGGCGGGGTCGGTGGTGCTCGCCTTCGCCGCGGCCGGCTATTGGTGGTTCGACGGCTTCGCCGCGATTCGCGAGCAGTACGCGGGCAGCGTCGCCAGCACACGGCCGTACGACTTCTTCCTGCTCGCAAACCTCGCTGCCTTCGCCCTCGCCGCAGGCCCGGCAACCGCGGCCGGCCTCGCCCTGCTTCGCCACCGGGCCATCTGGTTGCTCGTCGGTGGTGCCCTGGTTGCAGTGTTGCTTGCCGACCTGAGCGGCATGTCGAAGGCCGAGGTCGAGCGCATCTGGCTTCCGTTCCTGCCCTGGGTGCTGATCGCCGCGGTGGCGCTGCCGCGGGGCCGGCGGGTGCGGCGGGCTGCGCTCGGCGCCCAGGCCGGGCTCGCGATCGCGATCCAGGTCGGGGTGGCGATGATCTGGTGAATGGGGCGGCTCGGACACTCGTGGTTGGCGGCGCCGGTTTCATCGGCTCCCACGTCGTCGACGAGCTCGTCGGGGCGGGGCGGCGGGTGCGGGTGCTCGATTCGCTGCACCCGCTCGCTCACAGCGGCCAGCCGCCCTACCTGAACCCCGAGGCCGAGTACCTCTGGGGTGACGTCCGCGATCCCGCGGCGGTGGCGGCGGCGCTGGCCGGGGTCGAGGCGATCTCCCACCAGGCGGCGATGGTCGGCCTCGGGCTTCATGCCGGCGAGATGCCCGACTACGTCGACCACAACTGCTCGGGCACGGCGGTCCTGCTGAGCGCGATGTACGAGCGCGGATTCGACGGCCCGCTCGTCCTCGCCAGCAGCATGGTCGTCTATGGGGAGGGCCGCTACCGCTGTCGCCGCCACGGGCTGATCGCACCACGGCCGCGAGCCGCCGAACAGCTCGCGGCTGGCGGGTTTGAGCCCTTGTGCCCGCGCTGCTCGTCGAGGCTCGAGTCCGAGCCGGTCCCCGAATCCGCCCCCACCGATCCGCGCAGCGTCTATGCGGCGACCAAGCTTCATCAGGAGCACCTGTGCCTCGTCCACGCTCGCGAATCGCAGACCGCGCTGATCTCGCTGAGGTACCACAACGTCTACGGGCCGCGGATGCCCCGCGACACCCCGTATGCCGGCGTGGCGAGCATCTTCCGCAGTGCGCTCGAGAGCGGACGTGCGCCGCGGGTCTTCGAGGACGGCCGCCAGATTCGCGACTTCGTCCACGTCGGCGACGTCGC
>Ga0136611_10002277_pt1 | contig 13333 bp, 15 predicted proteins | sample AntDrymUQ2232306_2_FD_106645 | JGI IMG/M metagenome (GOLD analysis project Ga0136611, IMG submission 106645) | Polar desert sand microbial communities from Dry Valleys, Antarctica - metaG UQ223 (23.06) | ecosystem: Environmental > Terrestrial > Soil > Desert | place: Antarctica: Dry Valley... | reverse complement strand
GCTGATCGCCTATCTGGCGCTGCCGATTGACATCCTGCCGGACTTCATCCCCGTGCTCGGCCAGCTCGATGATCTGCTGATCGCGGGGATTGCGGTCTGGTGGTTTCTGCGCGTCTGCCCGCCAGAGGTGGCGCTCGCTGAGATCGAGGCACTGGAGCGTACGCCAGTTGGACCGTGGGGGCGGGCGCTGCCGTGGCTGCTAGGGGCGCTGGCGCTGGCGGCGGGTGCGGCGGCGCTGGTGTGGTGGCTGCGTGAGCGCGGCGGGGCTCGACTGCCGCTGCGACTCGGCGTGGAGGCGTGAGAGGCTCAAGCCAACACTCAGGACGAACGAGGCGGATACGCGGACGCAGTCAGCCAACGTATAACGGCATGTTTGTGGAAGCAGGAGAATGGCAACTGATGGAGCGGTTTCACGCCGTGTTTGAACGGACTGAGCAGTGGTGGATCGGTTACGTCGAGGAGTTGCCAGGCGCGAATACGCAAGGCCGCACGCTCGATGAGGCGCGGGAGAACCTGCGCGAGGCCGTTCAGCTCACGATTGACGCCAATCGCGCCCTCGCGCAAGGGCTTTCAATCGGGAGAGCGGTTCATCGTGAAGAGTTGATCGTTGCGGCGGAATGAAACGCCGCGCCGTCGTGCAATATCTCGTGCATCAGGGCTGCCAGTTTCTCCGTGAAGGCTCCCGTCACACGGTATATTGGAATCCCTCGCAGCGACGCACGTCCACTGTTCCCCGGCACACCGAGATTGATGACCGTCTGGTCCGCAAGATTTGCGCGGATCTCGGGATACCACCGCCCTAAGGCTGGCCAGCACATGACGCTCCCGCTCATGGCCGACGCGCCTGGCTCGCTTGCGCCGCCCATGCATCCCCCAGCCCCTCCCCCGCTGCGCGGGAAAGGGGAGACGCGGGCGAACCGGGTTTGGCAGTAGCTCCCGTCCCCCGCTGTGCGGGAGGTCCGGCAGCCAGGTCGCATGGGGCCGATCAAGCAGCTCGACCGATGGGAAGCTTTCGAGGAAGTACTGCACCTGCTCCGGGAACGCAACTTTCTGCACAAGCAGCGGCACGTAGGCGCGCTCGTAGCACCAGGCGAGTTGAATTTCCTGACGCACGTTGCGGCTCTCCATAGCGGTCGGCGTGCAGAGGATCACAAGCGTGGCGCAATGCGCGATCCCCTCTACAATCTCGCTGCTCCAACTTGTTCCGCCAGGGATCGCCTCACGATCAATCCAGGCGCGCACGCCCGCAGCCTCCAGCCGGTCCGCAAGCACGAGTGCGCCCGCACGGTCACGGCTGGCGTAGGCGAGGAAGATGTACGGTTCCGTGGCGTCCGCTCCGACCATGCGCCGCCCCCGACACGCCGAAGGATGCGATTTCGGGGCGTTCCTGTCATGTGGCGCTGCTGGTAGTCAGCACGCTTAGCGGAGTGGGCGCGGCAGCGGCACTATGCGTAGCTGGGCCATTGGAAAGTCCTTCAGATTGCCCGTGACGACACCTGCCTCATGTCCCTCCGCGGTGGCGGCGATCAGGCAGTCCGTCATCGCCAATGTGACACCACGACGTGCGAACGCGTAGCGCCAGTCGCCTGCTCGTTCAGCCATCTCGGCGGAGGTTTCCAGGAAAAGCATAGCGCCGAGGAGTTCAACTGCCTGCTCTCGTTTGTGTGGCCGCAGGCCGCTGTACACCTCGCCCAAGACAACTGCACAGGTACAAGGGGTGGCACCGTCGAGTACAAGCTGACGCACAAAGTCAACTGAGGTAGAGATGCCCGCGAGGAGGTCCACGATGCAGTCGGTATCGAGGATATGGTGCGTCACTGTCGCTCCCGTTTCGAACGGCGATGCGCATCATCCGCCTGACGCTGATCATGGACCCACTGGGAGGTTAATTCAGGCGTTGCCCACTCTGGATAGTCTTCCGCACGAATTATGCCGGCCGCCTGTTCAAGTGCCGTCAAGAATCGCTGTCGCGTTAGCTTTTCCATCAACGCCGCGGCGACGAAATCGCTCCGCTGCCGCTGCCCAACAAGACGGTCAACCGCTTCCACCAATTCTCGCGGCAGACTTACATGTGCGCGGATCGTGTCAGCCGACATAGATAGGTCTCCTCATGAGAACGTTGGACTTGACCACCATAGCACACGCGCGTGGGACTTAGCGCGCCGCGGGATGTTCCTTCGGCAGCATCGCTGCACCGCTGAGGAAGCGGCGCGGGACCTCAACCGTCATCGTCTGGATCTGCGCCTCTGTCACGCCCAACTCGCGCAGATGCGGCAGCGCCTTGCTGATCAGGAAGAGGTAGAGTGTCGGCTCCGGCGCGGGCGGTTGCGCGACGCCGCGCTCGACGAGGCGCACCCCGTAGTCATGGCCGAGCATCAGACGGCCCGCCCAGCCGCGGCGCACGAGCTCCGCCACGGTCTCGTTGCGCGCGCGGTAGTCCGGGCGCGGGTCCCGACCCGGGTAGCGGTCCATCGAGAGATAGACGCCGAGGTTGAGCAGCGATTCCAGGTAGGCGATCTCGGTCGTGTCGGCGCTGTGGCCGATGCAGACGAGGTGCGGCGGCGCGCCTGCCTCCAGCAAGATCTCGGACTGACGTGTACCGACTTGGAGCGGCGCCCAGTGATGCGAGGAGATCGGCGTGCCCGTCTCCTTGCACGCGATCGCGGCGCCGCGGAGCACGCGCTCGCCCGCGTCCGTGACGCCCTCCGCATCGTTCGCCACCTTGATCGCACCGGGGCGGATGCCGGTCCCTTCGATCCCCTGTTCGATCTCATGGATGAAGAAGCGGGCGATCTGCTCGCCGCTCTTCTCCCAGAAGAAGCGGGGGATGTCCCGCCAGAGGCCCGTGCCGACGACGATGTTGACACCGCTCTGCTCCGCGATCCGGCGGACAAAGAGGACGTTGCGGCCGAGGTCCGGCGTGGAAAGGTCAATCATGCTGTCCACACCACCCGCCTTCGCCTCGCGGAACTCGCGCAGCACGCGCCGCTCTGTCTCCTCCCAATCAAACAGGTCCGGATAGGCACGCGAGACGCCGCCACCGAGCACGGTATGCTCGTGGCTGAGCGTGAACCCTAGGCGGCTGTCCTCAAGCGGGCCGGTGACGGTCTGCACGGCGGGCATTGCATCCTCCTCGCGTCTGCTCCCGCGAGTCTACGGCCCTGGCGTGCTAGCTGCCAGCGGGAGCGGTGGCCCGCGCGCGCAAGCGGTAAAGCGTCCTCTACCTGCCCTCCGCCTGCGCGCCGCGCGCCAGCTCATGCGAGCCTTGCATGGGGAGGCCGATGTGAGCGCCAACGGCATGCTGAAGGTCATCAAGGTCGAAGGGTTTGCTGAGGTAGCCCTGGGCGCCGGTCGCCAGGGCACGTTCCTGGGCGTCAAAGCCGGCGGTCATGACGACGACCGGCGTTTGGTCGCCGGCGGCGGCGCGCAACTCGTTCAGCACATCCCAGCCGTCAATGCCGGGCATGTTGACATCGAGCATCACTAGATCTGGCCGTCGCGCACCCACCGCGCGCAGGGCCGCCTCGCCGCTGGTGGCGGTCTCGACTTCATAGCCATGCTCGTCCAGCGCATCCGCGATCAGAGCGCAAATATCGTGATCGTCATCCACAACGAGCACTCGTCCCTGAACCGCTCGCTCCGCGTTCGTGTTCATCCTCGCGCCTCCATGATGCCCGTCATGTGGGGGTGCAGCCGGGCATACGCGAGCAGTGTGGCACGCACGCCAGAGAGGAAGGATAACCCATTTGGAGCGTGACAGACAGGAGTCGCCCGGCCATCACTTAATTACTATAACTTAGTATCTTGACAAAAGTTAGTGCGCGCGGATAGGATGGTGTCAGTCAGCAAAGGCCGCCGCAGATGCCGGCGCGCTGACGAAGGATGGCCATCATGTCCACGAATACAGCAAGCAGCATTGATATCCGCCGCGGGGGAGACCGGTTCGTCACACGCGCGAACTGGCTGGACTCGCGTCACAGCTTCAGTTTCAGCCGCCACTACGACCCGGCGAATACGCATTTCGGGCTGCTGCTGGTCTCCAACGACGATATTGTCCAGCCAGGGACCGGCTTCTCCACCCACCCCCACCGGGATATGGAGATCGTCACCTGGGTGCTGGAGGGCGAGTTGGAGCACAAGGACTCGGAGGGTCACACCGGCCTGATCGTGCCCGGTGATGCGCAGCGCATGTCCGCGGGCACAGGCATCCTGCACTCGGAGATCAATTACTCTGCCAAAAGCGCGGTGCGCTTTATCCAGATGTGGGTGCAGCCGGACACGGAGCGGATCGCGCCCGGGTACCAGGAGGAGCAGATCGGCCATCTGCTGGACCGGCCAGAACTCGTGCCGATCGCGTCCGGTCGCGGCCACGCGGGCGCGGTCCGCATCCAGCAGAAGGACGCCACGCTGTGGGGCGCCCGCCTGCGTGCGGGCGAGTCGCTCATGCTCCCGGATGCGCCGATGCTCCACCTCTACGTTGCCCGCGGCCCGGTGACGCTGGAGGGTGCCGGTCGCATCGAGGAAGGTGATGCCGCGCGCATGGTGCTGGCGGACGCCCGCCGCGTGACCGCGCCGGCGGACGGCCCCGGTGCGGAGATCCTTGCTTGGGAGTTCGGTGTGCTCGCGGTGTAGGTTCGGGAAGCCGTGCGATGGGCGGCAGATCTGGACACGTACTTGACAGAACATATGTCACTCGCTACGATGCCTCGGATCGCGCCGGTCGCCTGACTATCTGAATACCGGCGCGGAGTGTGCTATGTTGCTCCGTCTCCGGACGGGGCCGCCCCGACGCCAGCGAGGCGCGGCCTCGGTACGCGTCGTCTTCGGGCTTGCCGCTCTCCTGCTCGTCGTGCTTGCGCTGGGCGTCGGTCGGCTACGCGCGGGCGGCTCAGTGGGCGCGAAGGGCGGTCCGGTCTTTATCCAACGCCTGGATGGCGTGGCCGCGGAGGCGCTGCTGCCGCCCGCGCCCAAACCCTTCTTGGACCGGCATCGCGTTGTCGCCTACTACGGCAACCCGCTCGCGCCGCAGATGGGCATCCTCGGCGAGTATCCGCCAGCGGAACTGATCCGCCGCCTGCGCGCACAGGCAGCCGCCTATCAGGCGCTCAGCCCAGAGCGCACGATCGTCCCTGCGATACATCTGATTTACGCGGTTGCCCAGGAGCGCGCGGGCCGGGACGGTACCTACCTCTTGCGCATGGAGGACGAGCTGATCGATCGCTGGGTGCGCCTGACGCAGGACGAGGGCATGCTGCTCTTCCTTGACATCCAATTTGGCAAGAGCACGATCGAGCGCGAGTTCCCGCATGTGGCACGCTTCCTGCGCGAGCCGAATGTCCACCTCGCACTCGACCCGGAGTTCGCCTGGGGGCCGGATGAGTTCCCACTCGTGGATATCGGTCACATTGATGGCGCTGTGGTCAACCGCGCGCAAGATCTGCTTCAACAGATCGTGATTGAAAACCGGCTTCCCAATAAAATCCTCGTGATACACCAGTTTCGCCCTGATATGCTGAAGAACAAGGCATCCATCCGGCCATCGGCCTGGGTGGAGACGGTGATTGACGCGGATGGTTTCGGTGCCCCGCTCGTAAAGCTGGACCAGTGGCAACGGGTGATCCGCGACGAGAACGTCCAGCGCCCGGGGATCAAACTCTTTTACCAGCAGGACGCGAAGTCCGGCGGCCTCATGTCCGAGGCGGACGTGATGGCGCTGACTCCGTCGCCGCTGGTGATCATTTATCAATAGGGGGCCGTCCGCCGTCAGCGCCGCGCTGGCCGCTGGTGGCCGAGCGTCGGGTGGTCGGTTCGTGCGCAGATTCCCCAGCTTGAGTGCGTCGTTCGGTCGGTCGGTGGTCCGCTTGGCGGTGGCACTCGTGGTCGCGCTCGCCGTGGCCGCGTGTGGCGGCGAGGCGCGCACGGATGCGGTGCGGATCGAGCCGGTTGGTGGCGATCTGGCCGTCGCGACAGTCACGGCGGTCGCCCGCGAGCGCCCGGGGCCTGGTGGTGACCGCGCGTCGGACCAGACTGATACTCGCCGCACGGTCTTTCTCGATGCCGGTCACGGCGGGCGTGACCCCGGCTGGGGCTCGTACAACTTCCTCCCCGCGCCGCCTTATGAGAAGGACCTTGCGCTGGAGATGGCGTTTCGGGTGCAACGCCTCCTGGAAGCGGAGGGCTACCGCGTCGTCCTCTCGCGCACCGCCGATGCGGATGCGAACGAACCGGAGAAGGATATCAACGGCGACGGTGTGAAGGACATCGTGGACGAATTGCAGGCGCGCGCCGACCTCGCCAACGCCAGCGGTGCGGCGGTGATGCTCTCGCTGCACTACAACGGTCTCGGTGGCTCAGCGCTGAATGGTGCGGCGGCCTTCTATAACAATGCGCGTGAGTTCAGCGACCGGAACAAGCACTTCGCCCAACTGGTGCAAGCGGCGCAGCTTGAGGCATTTGCGTCGGTCGGTTACACGTCGCGTGATTGGGGGGCGTTGGCAGATGATACCTTTGCCACGCCGAAACAGTCCAAGCTTGAAACGAGCTACGAGTACAACACCTTGATCGGTCCGACCGGACCATCCCGTACGCGCCCGTCGATGATGCCCGCCGCAATCGCCGAGCCGCTCTACCTCACCAATCCGGCGGAGCGGTCGCTCGCGCTGCGCGACGACGTGAAAGATGCGCTCGCGCGCGGCTACACGAAGGCGATCCGGGAGTTCCTCGCCGCTGGTGCGACGCCGACCACCGCTCCCCGCCCCGGCGCGGCTGTCCCACCGCAATCGGGCACAGCAGCACTCGCCGTGGACCGCGTGCAGACGCGCGAAAGGGTGGTCGCGCTCACCTTCGACGCCGGTGCGGAGACGGGCCTGGCACCGCAGATCCTGGACACGCTCACACGCCTCGACGTGCGCGCGAGCTTCGGCCTCACCGGGCGCTGGTGCGAGCAGAACGCCGCCCTCTGCCGGCGCGTGACCGCCGAGGGCCACACGGTGATCAACCATACCCTCAGCCATACCTCTTGGACAGGTGTCTCCCCCGGGACCAAGCCACTGAGTGTTGAGCAGCGTCGAGACGAAGTGCGAGGGGCCGAGCGTCTGCTGGAGCAAACCGCCGGCACAAGCGGCAGGCCCTACTTCCGCTCCCCCTACGGCGACCGCGACGACTCCGTCCAGCGTGACCTGGGCGCGCTCGGCTACCGCTACAACCTCCTCTGGAGCTTTGACTCCGGCGCGTGGCGCGGTGCGAAGGCTGAGGCGATCATCCGTAACGGCGTGCTGGCGGCCGCTCCCGGCGCGATCTACGTCTTCCATGTCGCCGAGCGCGAGGATGCGCTGGCGCTGGAGCGGCTGATTGAGGGCATTCGCGCCGCTGGCTTCGGCTTCGCCACGGTGGCGCAACTGCTGGCGGCGCAATAGGGTAGACACACGCGCCTGATACCATCAGTTGAGAGATTGCCATCTGGAGGTGGCGCATGACGAAGCGATACTCAATCGCCGAGGCGCGGGACAGTTTTGCCCGCGTCGTGCATGAGACCGAGGTGAACGGCCCGGTGGAGCTGACACGGCGCGGCGAACGTGTCGCCGTACTGCTGTCGGCGGAGGAGTTCGACCGGCTTCATACCGAGCAACACCAACCAGCACCCTTGGGTTTAGGGGATCCCGCCTGGACAAACGGTTCAACTCCGGCAACCGGCGAGCGATGCCAACCAGAACGCCCGAGTTTCGGGGAGGCGCTCCAGAAGTGGCGCGACTCCATTGACTGGGAAACGACCGAAATAACGGGTGACGAGTTCGACAACATTCGTGACAGCTCACCGGGACGTGATTTCCACTTTCCGTGCTAGATCCCCTCTATCTCCTCGATGCCAACGTTCTCTCCGAGGGCGTTCGAAAACAACCGAACACCCGCGTGACCGCACGCATCGAGCAGCAAAGGCCGGTGATCGCCACAGCTTCGATCGTTCTTCACGAGTTGCTGTACGGTGCCGGTCGCCTACCGGAATCGCTGCGACGGCGAAACCTTGAGTCATATATCGCAGCTTCGACACGCGACCTGTATATTCTCCCGTACGATGAGGATGCCGCGCAGTGGCACGCGCGTGAGCGGGTCAGATTGGTGGCACTCGGCCGTACGCCGCCATTTGAGGATGGGCAGATTGCCGCGATTGCCGCGACCAATGGAATGATCCTCGTGACGTTTAACACGCGCGACTTCTCCAATTTCGAGGGCCTGCAGATCGAAGATTGGCGGACATAGCCGCGCGGGCGATGGAGCAAGAGGATGGACCGCACCGACGCGTACGTGCCCGGACCCCTGGACGAGTGGCAGCGCCGCCGCCCGGAAGAGCTCGGCATGAGCGCGGCGGCGCTGGAGGCGGCGGCGACGTTTGCGACCGCGCATGAGACCTCATGGCCGCGTGAGCTAACCCGCGCGATGCAAGAGTTTAACGCCGGCGAAGGCGCGCACGGGGAGATCATCGGGCCGCTGCTCGACCGGGGCGGCGTCAACGGCCTCGTCGTGCGCGGCGGTGCGATCGTGCATGAGTGGGGTGAGACCGCGCGCGTGGAGATGACCTACTCCGCCAGCAAGAGCTACCTCGCCACGCTCGCCGGACTCGCGCTGGATCGCGGTCTGATCCGCGACTTGGACGAACGCGTGCGCACGTCTGTTGACGATGGTGGCTTTGACGGCCCGCACAATGGTGCGATCACCTGGCGGCACCTGCTCCAGCAAACGAGCGAGTGGGAAGGGACGCTCTTTGGCAAGCCGGACCAGGTAGACCGCAACCGCAACGTAGCCGCCGGTTCGCGCAATGCAGAGAAGGGCAGCTTCCGCGCGCTCCAGCCGCCGGGGACGCACTGGGAATACAACGATGTGCGCGTCAACCGCCTCGCGCTCGCGCTGCTGCACGTCTGGCGCCGTCCCCTGCCTGAGGTGCTGAAGACCGAGATCATGGATCCAATCGGCGCCTCCGCAAGCTGGCGCTGGCACGGTTACCGTAATTCCTTCGTCACGATCAATGGCGAGGAGATGCAATCGGTGAGCGGCGGCGGGCACTGGGGCGGGGGCTTGTTCATCAATTCGCGCGACCATGCGCGGATGGGGCTGCTGCACCTGCGCCGCGGCCTGTGGGGCGAGCGCCGGCTGCTCTCCGATCGCTGGCTTGAGACCGCAACCACGCCCTGCGCGGTCAATCCCGGCTACGGCTGCATGTGGTGGCTCAACACGGGACAGGCACGCTTCCCGGCCGCGTCCCCAGCGTCGTTCTTTGCGCTCGGCGCGCGCGATAACGTCGTCTGGGTAGAACCGGCGCATGATCTGGTCGTCGTCGTGCGCTGGATTGCTCCCGGCGCGCTACCGGGCTTTGTCGAGCGGGTGATTGCTGCCGTCACGGCTCCCGTGTAGCGGTGTGCGCGCGTTCCGACAGCACCGCCCGGAGCGCTGCAACGTACGACTCGACCGCGCTGGCCATCTCAACCGGTCGCCCCAGTACCCGGCGCATTGAGGTCATCCGCTGTCCGACCAAGCCGCAGGGATGAATCAGGTCAAAGTAGGCCAGATCCGGGTCAATGTTGATCGCGATCCCGTGCAGCGTCACCCAGCGGCTGACGAAGATGCCGACGGACGCGATCTTGTCCTCGCCAACCCAGACCCCCGGTGTGCCGGGGCGCCGTTCACCGCTGATGCCGTATGCCGTCAGGAGGCGGAGCACGGACTCCTCTAGGGCGCGCACATATGCATGCACGTCGCGGCCATAGCGGCGTAGGTCCAGGATTGGGTAGGCCACGAGTTGCCCTGGACCGTGAAAGGTAACATCGCCGCCGCGTTCTACCGGGACGACAGCGATCCCGATCGCCGCCAGCCGCGCCTCCGGGACGCGAAGATTGCTTATGGAGGCGCCGCGCCCCAAGGTCAGCACCGGCTCATGCTCGGTGAGTAGCAGCGTGTCGCCGCACAATCCGGCCTTGCGTTGGTCGTGCAGGACGCGCTGGAGCGCGAGCACGTCTTCATAGCGCGTCCGGCCGAGGTGGCGCACGGACAGCCACGCGGCAACAACGCCTGAGGACGGTTCCCGTCGCACGCCCATGTTGGTTCAACTATAGCGCGTGACTTCGCGCACAGATGCGGCTGTCACGCGCACGGCTGGATCGTGTATCCTGCCGGTTGCGCGCCGCCTCCAGACTCATGCGCGACTCAGCTTGTGGTTTCGGTCGCTGCCGTGTGTCTGGTGAAGGATATCGCCGGACACACCTGGGGCGCGAAAGGATTGTATCGCCATGGCCGTTGACGTTCGCACGGTTGCCGGGGTCGAGATCCGCCCGGCGCGCGAAGAAGAGATGGAGACGTTTCGGGACAACCTGCGAATCGGCTTCTCCAGCGGCCCGCGCCCGCCGCGCCCCGCCGACGAGACGGAGCCGCCGCCGGATCTCTTGCCAGAGTGGACGCTTTGCGCGTTCGAGGATGGGCAGCTTGCGACCACCTATGCCGCGTTTCCCTTTGAGATGTACTTTCACGGCAGAATCGTCCCGGCGGCCGGCGTGACCGCCGTCTCGACGCTGCCCTGGTTCCGCCGTCGCGGGCACCTGCGTACGATCATGGCGACCGACTTCGCCCGTATGCACGAGGAGGGCGGCCCGGCGATCGCGATCCTCTACGCGAGCATGGCCGCGATCTATCAGCGCTTCGGCTATGCGATCGTGAGCACGCAACTGCGCTATACCGTTGATCCCCGCTCAATCGAGTTTGCCTCGCCGGAGCCGGTGTTGGGGCGCTATCGTCGGATCGGACGCGAGGAGATCGGCACGGTCGCGCCGGTATTTGAGGCGTTTGCGCGCCAGTACACTGGCTCAGTGCGGCGTGAATCGTATATCTGGCAGCACGAGATCATCGGCTACTATGCCGCGCAGCCGCCGTTCTGCATCACCTACGAGGAGCAGGGGGAGATTCAAGGCTACCTCTTCTACCGCGCCAGCCAGCGTCCGCGCGGCGCGATAGACTTCAGCGGCTCGGTGAGCGCGGAGGCGTGGGACCTTACCTGGCTGACGCCATCCGCCTACCGCGCGCTTTGGGCCTATCTCAAGGCGATTGACCTCGCGTCGGAGGTGAAGGTCTACAACCTGCCCCCGGATGACCCTGGCCTCGACCTCTTCTTGGAGCCGCGCCAGCTTTACCCGACGCGCACCGACGGACTGCTCGCGCGCATAACCGACGTCGAGCGTGCGGCGGCCCAGCGGGATTATGCGGGGGAAGGGCGGTTGAGCTTCGAGATCGTGGACGCGATGGCGCCCTGGAACGCGGGCCGCTGGGAGTTGGAAACGGACGGCGGCGAGACGCGTGTGCGCCGCGGCGAGCGCCAACCGGAGCTGACAATGCCGGTCGCCACGCTCGCGCCGCTGCTCTTCGGCCATTACTCCGCCTCACACGCCGCCCGGATCGGCCGGCTCAGCGTCCACGATTCCGCCGCCCTGCCGCGTTGGGATGCGCTGCTCCGCACCGAGCGCCCGCCATTCTGCGGGACAGGATTTTAGGGGTCCGATGACGCTCGATTCGATTTCGCGGCAGACGGCGCGGCGCTATCTGCTTGGGCGTCAGGGCTTGTGGCCGGGGCGGCGCTGGTCAGGGAAGGAAGGGGCGGCGACGGCGATCCGGACGCTGGGCGCGGTCCAAATTGACCCGCTCGTGGTGGTGGCGCGCAGCCATGACCTGGTCTTGCAGAGCCGCGTGGAGGGCTATCAGCCGGCGCAGCTAGACGCGTTGCTCTACCAGGACCGGGCCTTCTTTGACTACGGTGCCATCCTCCGGATCTACCCGATCGAGGATCTGCCTCTCTGGCGCCTGCATATGCGCCGCGCGCGCGCCTGGCCGCGCAATCTGGCGATCCGCACGGAATTCGACACGCTCTTCGCTGGGGTTCGGGATGCGCTCCGTTCGCGCGGCCCGCTCGGACATCGTGACTTCAGCGGCGGCGCGCGCGTCGAAAGCTATCGCGCGCGCAAGGACGCGGGCGTCGTCCTCTGGTATCTCTGGATCACGGGCGAACTGATGACGCACGGACGGCGCAACTTCGATCGTCTCTACGACTTCCATGAGGCGATCGTGCCGCCGCATCTCAACCACGAGGCGCCGGAGGCAGAGGCGGAACGCGCCTTCGCCCGACAGGCGCTCGAGGCACAGGGTTTCTGCCGCGCGGGCGCTTGGCGTGCGAGCTTCGCCTGGCGCTGTAACCGCACCGTGCCGGTTGCGGAGGGTAAACGTCTGCTCACCGGACTCGTGGATGAAGGGATCGCGGCGGCGATGCGGATCGAAGGCGAGCGCGAGCCGTACTACCTGCCCGCGGCTGGCCTCGCGCAGCTCGCTGTGCTTGCGGACGGCGGCATGCCGGCGGAGTGGGCGCCGCTCGGTCCGACCACCACCGACGAGGTCACGATCCTTGCCCCGCTCGACAACCTGCTCGACCGCGATCGCACACGTAAGCTCTTCGACTTTGATTACGTCTGGGAAGTCTACAAGCCAGCCGCGCAGCGGCGCTGGGGCTACTACGTCCTGCCAATCCTCTACGGCGAGCAGATCGTCGGGCGGCTGGACCCCAAGCTGGAGCGCACGAGCGGCACCCTGCTGATCCAGAGCCTGTGGCTGGAAGACGAGGCGCTGGCCGGTGACACGGCTTTTGCGGCGGCGCTCGCGCGCGGTCTCGCGCGGTTTGCCCGCTTTCATGGCGCGAATCGGATCGAAGGAGCCGCGATCCGGTATCCGCTCCTTCGGGCGGCGGTCGAGGGCGCGCTAGTCGGGTAGCAGAGGGAAGCGAACCGGGGAGACGGCCACTACTCCAGCAGTTGCCCGCCGCGCGACGGCGGACCGGACGCGCCGTAAAGGCGCAAGACGCGCGCTCTATGCGGCGGTACTGCGGCTATCCGGCCTACAGCGCACCATTAGCAATTGGGCGGCGTCGCGTTCTGCGCGAGGTAAATATTCCAATCGAGTTCGCGCGTCGCCCCTCGAGTCGTTGGGCGATATACCCGATTGAGAAAGGAACGACGCTCTCCAGGACCCAACCTCACTCCGGCACCATCATAGCGGTTAGAGACGCCAACGACGGTCCCCTGTGCGTCGCGGTAGACGACGCTTCGCAGGCTGAGACACACACCGACGGTGCAGACGTTGGCCACTTCGCCGATCACCTCATCAGGATTCGGGATGCTGGGTGGTGCAGCAGTCACGCTCCAGGAGATCACCTCGGCACAGCCCGACGTCGGACCGACGGTGGGATTGGCGGGCGGCCGAGTAGGCGCGGGCGCGGCGGTCCGTGCAGCTGGTGGTTGAGTCGGCGGGGGAG
>Ga0136611_10002276_pt1 | contig 13334 bp, 14 predicted proteins | sample AntDrymUQ2232306_2_FD_106645 | JGI IMG/M metagenome (GOLD analysis project Ga0136611, IMG submission 106645) | Polar desert sand microbial communities from Dry Valleys, Antarctica - metaG UQ223 (23.06) | ecosystem: Environmental > Terrestrial > Soil > Desert | place: Antarctica: Dry Valley... | reverse complement strand
GTCGGCTGGATGCACAACCGCATGCGCATGATCACCGCGAGCTTCCTGGTCAAGGACCTGCACGTCGAGTGGCAGCACGGCGCACGGCACTTCATGTACTGGCTGGTCGACGGCGACCTCGCCTCCAACCAGCACGGCTGGCAGTGGGTCGCCGGGTCCGGCACCGACGCCTCTCCGTTCTTCCGGGTCTTCAACCCGACCTCGCAGGGCCGCAAGTTCGACCCTGACGCGGCGTACGTCCGTCGTTGGCTCCCGGAGCTCACCGAGGTCGAGGACCCGCACGACCCGGATGAGGAGACCCGCCGCCGGGTCGGCTACCCGCTGCCGGTGGTCGACCACGCCGAGGAGCGTCGCGAGGCGCTCGACCGATGGGAGAGAATCAGGCGATGACCCTCACCGCTCCCCGCGAGCTGATCGTCCCGAGCCGCTTCTGTGGACCGGCGTCGTCGGGCAACGGCGGCTGGACCGCCGGGGCGCTGGCCGCGCTGGTCGACCACGACTGCCCCGACAACCGGGCGGCCGCATGGCCACCGATCCGGGTCGCCCTGCGCCGGCCTCCGCCCCTGGACACGCCGCTCGCAGTCTCCGACCGGGCCGATGTGACCGTCGCCTCCGACGGGGAGGTCGTGGTCGCGCAGGCCTCGGTCACGGACGCCGATCCGGCTCCCGTCGAGCCGGCCACCGCGGACGAGGCGCGCGCGGCGATGGCGTCCTACCCCGGCCTCACCTCCCATCCCTTCCCCACCTGCTTCGCGTGCGGGACCGCCCGCGAGGAGGGCGACGGGCTACGGATCTTCCCCGGGCAGATCAGCGACCTCGACGGGGCGACCCGGATCGCGGCGACGTGGACGCCGCACCCGAGCGTCGGCGAGGACTGGCACACGTACGTCGACGACGTGCGCCACGCCTCCCTCGCGACGACCTGGGCTGCGCTCGACTGCGTGGGCGGCTGGGCCGGCGACCTGACCGAGCGGCTGATGGTGCTGGCCGGGATGATCGCCCGGGTCGATGCGTTGCCCGTGATCGGCGAGGAGCACGTCGTGGTGGGTCAGGACCGCGGCCACGAGGGCCGCAAGACATTCACGGCGGCCACGCTCTACGACCGCGACGGCCGGGTGGTGGCCAGCGCCGAGCACGTCTGGGTGGCCGTCGACCCCGCTGCCTTCACGTGACCGGCGCAACGCGGTCGGCGAGTTGACGCACCTGCCCGGCGCCGCGAGACTTGAACCCATGACTTTGAACGATCCAATGAGCCCTTGGTGGCGGCACGCGGTCTGCTACCAAGTCTATGTCCGCAGCTTCGCGGACAGCAACGGCGACGGCGTCGGCGACCTGCCCGGGATCACGTCCCGGCTGCCCTACCTGCGCGACCTCGGCGTCGACTCGCTCTGGATCACGCCCTTCTACACCTCGCCCCAGCACGACCACGGTTACGACGTCGCCGACTACCGCGACGTCGACCCGCTGTTCGGTTCCCTGGCCGACGCCGACGCCCTCGTCGAGCGCGCCCACGACCTGGGGCTGCGGCTGATCGTCGACCTCGTGCCCAACCACACCTCCGACGAGCACGTGTGGTTCCAGGAGGCGCTCGCCGCAGGCTCGGGCAGCCCCGAGCGGGACCGCTACATCTTCCGCCCGGTCGACCCGGCCGCGCCCGACGAGCCGCCCAACAACTGGAGCTCCGTCTTCGGCGGGCCCGCCTGGTCGAAGTCGCCCGACGGTGAGTGGTACCTCCACCTCTTCGACCGCACCCAGCCCGACCTCAACTGGCGCAACCCCGAGGTCGGGGACATGTTCGAGGACGTCCTCCGGTTCTGGCTCGACCGCTGGGCCGACGGGTTCCGGATCGACGTCGCCCACGGCCTCTACAAGGAGGCCGGGTTGCGCGACCAGGTCGTGGCCGAGGGCGAGCGGCCCAGCTCGGGCCAGGTCAACACCGACCACTCGATGGTCTCGCTCGAGCTCGCCGACGAGCCCATGTGGGACCAGCCCGAGGTGCACGAGGTCTACCGCCGCTGGCACCAGGTCCTCCAGGAGTACGACGGCGACCGGATGGCCGTCGCTGAGGCCTGGACCCAGACCCCCGGGTCGATGGCCGCGTTCGTCCGCCCCGACGAGCTGGACCAGGCGTTCAACTTCTCGTGGCTGCTCGCCGACTGGTCGGCCGAGGCCTTCTCCGACGTCGTCACCGGCACCCTGGCAGCCGTCGAGCCCGTCGGCGCCTCCCCCACCTGGGTGCTGAGCAACCACGACGTGGTGCGCCACGCGACCCGCTACGGCGGAGGCGTGCAGGGTCTTGCCCGTGCCCGGGCCGCCACGCTGACGATGCTCGCGCTGCCGGGATCGGCGTACATCTACCAGGGCGAGGAGCTCGGGCTGGAGCAGGCCGAGGTCGAGCCGGAGTTCCGCCAGGACCCCTCCTGGCTGCGCACCGGCGAACCCGGCCGCGACGGCTGCCGGGTCCCGATCCCGTGGCGCGGCACCGAGGCGCCGTACGGCTTCGGACCGGGCACCGAGCAGCCCTGGATCCCCCAGCCGGCCACGTGGGCAGGCCTCACCGTCGAGGACCAGCTGGCCGACCCGGACTCCACGCTGTCGTTCTACCGCCGGGCGCTGGCCGCCCGCCGCGCGGTGGCGGCCGAGGCCGGTGAGTCGGTCACGATGGTCGACGCCGGCGCCGACGTCCTCGCCTTCAGCCGGGGCGACCTCACGGTCGTCCTCAACTGCGGCACCGCGCCCGCACCGTTGCCGGAGGGCGAGGTCGTGATCGCGAGCGGGCCGCTCGAGAGCGGCAAGCTCCCCGCCGACACGGCCGCCTGGCTCCGCTGACCCCACCGCCGCGATACTCCGGGACGAAATGGCTGGCTCACCGTGCTGCGGAGCAACCACTTCGTACCGGACTATCCCGGCAAGGGAACTCAGTCGAGGGCCGCGTTGTAGCGGGCCAGCAACGACACCAGCGAGCTCAGGTCGTCGTCGGCCCAGTCACCGAGGCGCTCGTCGAGGTGCTTGCGGCGGTGCCGTGTCACCTCGCCGAGGCGGGCCCGGGCCTCGTCGGTGACGGACAGCAGGGTGGCCCGGCCGTCCGCCGGGTCGGGCGAGCGGTCGATCAGCTCGAGGTCCACAAGGTTCTGGACCTGCCGGCTGATCGCCCCCTTGTCGATGCCGAAGGTCTCGGCAACCGCCGAGGACCGCACCGGCCCGACCTCGGCGAGGTGGGCCAGCATCAGGTACGACGCCGGCAGCAGGTCGGGGTGGACCGCCCGGGCGCGCTCGTGGATGACCCGGCGGACCCGGCGGATGAGGACGCCCACCTCGTTCTCGAGCAGGCGGACGGTCTCCGCGCGTGACATCCCGGTCACCCCTGCCGGACCTCGGCGGCGACCTCGGGGGCGAGCTCGTCGTGGCGCAGGACGGTGGTCCGCAGCGGGACCTCTCGGATGAAGAGGACGCACACGAAGGCCAGGACGGCGAACGGCAGTGCCACCAGGAACAGGTGACCGGTTGCCTCACCGAAGGCCTGCTCGAACAGCTGCCGGACGGGCGCCGGGAGCGTGTTCAGGTCCGGGATCGCCCCGCGCCCGCCGCCCTCGACGGTGACGCCGAGTCGGTCCAGCCCGGCGGCGACGCTCTCGGCCACCTGGTGGCTGAGCACGGCTCCCAGGGCGGAGACGCCGATCGAGCCGCCCATGGTGCGGAAGAACGTGACCACGGAGCTGCCCGCAGCGAGGTCGGACTGGGCGACGTTGTTCTGGACCGCCAGCACGAGGTTCTGCATGGTGGCACCGAGTCCCAGGCCGAGGATCGCCATGTAGGCACCGACGACGGCCAGGTTGGTGGTCTCGTCGATCATCGCCAGCAGGCCGAGCCCGAGGATGACCAGGACCATGCCGCCGACGAGGAAGTTCTTCCACCTGCCGTGCCTGGTGATCATCCGTCCGGACAGGATGCTCGAGACGAGCAGCCCACCGACCATCGAGACCGACATCAGGCCGGCCTTGGTGGGGCTCATGCCTCGGGCGAGCTGGAAGTACTGGCTGAGGTAGACCGTCGAGCCGAACATCGCCAGACCGATCAGCACGGAGGCCAGCGTCGCCAGGCTCGTGGTCCGGTCGCGGAAGAGCCGCAACGGGATGACGGGCTCGATCGCGACCCGCGCCTCCACGTACACGGCCGCGGCCACCACGCCGATGCCCACGGCGATCAGCAGGAGGCTGGTCGAGGAGCCCCAGGCGAACTGGCTGCCCGCGAGCGAGACCCAGATCAGCAGGATGGAGACACCCGCCACGAGCAGCGTCGCGCCGAGGTAGTCGACGTGGACCTCACGGCGTACGACGGGCAGGTGCAGCGTCTTCTGCAGGACGAAGAAGGCCAGCATCGCGAACGGGATCCCGACCCAGAAGCACCAGCGCCAGCCGAGGCCAGGGGCGTCGACGATCAGTCCTCCGATGAGCGGGCCGCTGACGGTGGCCAGGGCGAAGGTGGCACCGATGTAGCCGGAGTACCGGCCGCGCTCGCGCGGACTCACCATGGAGGCGATCACGACCTGGACGAGGGCGGTCAGGCCGCCGACGCCGAGACCCTGTGCGGCGCGGGCGCCGATCAGGACCTCCATCGAGGGCGCGAAGCCGGCGACCAGCGAGGCGGCGCCGTAGATGACCAGCGCGGTCTGGACGAGGACCTTCTTGCTGAACAGGTCGGCCAGCTTGCCCCAGATCGGGGTGGTGGCGGTCATGGTCAGCAGGGTCGCTACGACGACCCAGGTGTAGCCGGTCTGGCTGCCCTCGAGGTCGGTGACGATGCGGGGCAGGGCGTTGGTGACGACGGTGCTCGACAACATCGCCACGAACATCGCGAGGAGGAGCCCACTGAGGGCCTCGAGCACTTCGCGGTGGGTCATGGCGACCGGAGCGGCGGGCGTGGGGGCGGAGGGAGTCAAGGAGGCTGCTTTCGATGATTAGTTGCCTTCGACAACCATATCCTCGCCGGGGCTATTCCCCGAAATGCAGCGACCCGCAGATGTGGCCTCTGGATCGAGACCGCTCCGGTGGACGTGGGACCGGATCACCTGCGGGTCGGGTGACTGCTGTTGGATTCGCCGGCAGTACTTCGGCGACCGGTTGCTGCTAGCGGGCAGCCACCTCACGCGTCCCAAAAGAACTCATTTCCTGGACCACCTCCTTTCCCGTGTACCTCCACGGTAGGCGCGCGGCGCCCGGCGCTCAAGGAGTTTTGCCTGAGGGCTACGGCGCGAGCCGGACGACGTTCCAGGCGCCGCTTTCCGCTCGCCGGTAGACGAGCCGATCGTGCATCCGCCCCGGTCGGCCCTGCCAGAACTCCACGGCGGTCGGCGACACGGCGTACCCTCCCCACTCCTCGGGCACCGGCACCTCCCCGGAGAAGCGCTCCTCCATCGCGGCGAACGACTCCGCCAGCTCGTCGCGGCTCGCCACCTCGCGGGACTGGTGCGAAGCCCACGCGCCGAGACGTGACCGGCGCGGACGCGAGGAGAAGTACGCCGCCACCTCGTCGGCCGCCAGCGGCGTCGCCGTCCCGTCGACGCGGACCTGCCGCTCGAGCGGGTGCCAGGGGAACAGCAGCGCGCAAGCAGGGTTGGCGCCGAGCTCGAGGCCCTTGCGGGATGCGGTGTTGGTGAAGAACACGAAGCCGCGCTCGCCCAGGCCCTTGAGCAGGACCATCCGCGAGGACGGGCGACCCTCGGGCGAGACGGTGGCGACCACCATGGCGTTCGGCTCGTGCAGGCCGGCCGCCGTTGCCTCGTCGATCCACCGGCGGAACATGGTGATCGGGTCGCTGGCGAGGTCGTCCTCGACCAGCCCGCCGGTGGAGTACTCCTCGCGCAGCGCCGCGAGATCGAGGTCGGCTGGGTCCGGCATGTCATCGACAGTAGCGCCCGACTCCGGGCCGTCCGACGGACGCCAGGAGTGCGCTCGCGGCGATGGCGGTGCACAATGCCTGCGGCAGACACGACGAAGGAGTCGCATTGAGCAGCACCGAGGTCCACCACGGTCTGGAAGGCGTCGTCGCCTTCGAGTCCGAGATCGCCGAGCCGGACAAGGAGGGCTCTGCCCTTCGCTACCGCGGGGTCGACATCGAGGAGATCGTCGGGCGCGTCCCGTTCGAGAAGGTGTGGGGGCTGTTGATCGACGGCGTCTACGAGCCCGGCCTGCCGCCCGCCGAGGCCTACACACTGCCGGTGCACACCGGAGACATCCGGGTCGACGTCCAGGCCGCGATCGCGATGCTGGCACCGGCGTTCGGTTTCCGCCAGACCTACGACATCTCCGACGAACAGGCCCGCGAGGACCTCAGCCGGGTCGCCGTCATGGTCCTCTCGTACGCCGCCCAGGCCGCGCGCGGGCTCAACCAGCCGGTCGTCCCGCAGCGCGACGTCGACCAGGGTTCCTCGCTCGCGGAGAAGTTCATGATCCGCTGGAAGGGCGAGGCGGATCCCAAGCACTGCAAGGCGATCGACGCCTACTGGAGCTCGGCCGCCGAGCACGGCATGAACGCCTCCACCTTCACCGCACGCGTGATCACCTCCACCGGTGCCGACGTGGCGGCCGCGTTCTCCGGCGCGATCGGCGCCATGAGCGGTCCGCTGCACGGCGGGGCACCGTCGCGGGTGCTCGGCATGATCGAGGTGGTCGAGAAGACCGGCGACGCCCCGACGTACGTCAAGGGCCTGCTCGACTCCGGTGAGCGCCTGATGGGCTTCGGTCACCGTGTCTACCGCGCCGAGGACCCGCGAGCCCGCGTGCTGCGGCGTACGGCGAAGGAGCTCAAAGCGCCGCGCTACGAGGTCGCCGAAGCACTGGAGCAGGCCGCGCTGGCCGAGCTCAAGGAGCGTCGCCCCGACCGCGTGCTCGAGACCAACGTGGAGTTCTGGGCGGCGATCGTCCTCGACTTCGCCGAGGTACCGGCACCCATGTTCACCTCGATGTTCACCTGCGCGCGCACGGGCGGCTGGTCGGCACACATCCTGGAGCAGAAGCGCACCGGCCGCCTGATCCGCCCCTCCGCCATCTACACCGGCCCCGACTCCCGCGCCGCCAGCGACGTCGACGGCTGGGACGAGGCCTGGGGCGCCTGACCCCCACGAGGTGGGAGAAATCCCCCACGAGGTGGGAGTTGTGGCGCCTCGAGGTGGGAGTTGTGGCGGCGTCGGTGAGGTTTGGTTGACTGACCGCATGAGCTCGCGGGAGACCATCGACCTGTGGGACGCCGAGGCCGCCACGTTCGACGAGGCGGCCGACCACGGCCTGCGTGACCCATCGGTACGCCGGGTCTGGCGCGAGCTGCTGACCTCGGTCATGCCGGCCCCACCTGCCCGCATCGCCGACCTCGGCTGCGGCACCGGCACGCTCAGCCTGCTCCTGGCCGACGAGGGCCACCCCGTGGACGGGGTCGACGTGTCACCCGAGATGGTGCGCCTCGCCCACGAGAAGGCGGGCGACCGCGACGAGGTGACCTTCGCCGTCGGCGACGCCGCGGACCTCGGACTCTCACCCCAGTCGTACGACGTCGTCCTGTGCCGCCACGTCCTCTGGGTGATGCCCGACCCGGCCTCGGCGCTGCGCCACTGGATCGACCTGCTCGCACCCGATGGCCGGCTGGTCCTCGTCGAGGGCAGCTGGTCGACCGGCGCCGGTCTCACCGCAGCCCAGACCGTCGCCCTGGTGGAGGGGACGGGTCGGCCCGCCGAGCTGCGGATGCTGCCGGAGGCCGCCTACTGGGGCCACGAGATCACCGACGAGCGCTACCTCGTCGTCAGCCGCTGACCTCGTCGTCAGGTGCGGGTCGTGCGGCGGAGGTACTTCTCGCCGCGCGGGGAGAGCTCATAGCCGACCTCGAGGCTGTGTGTGAGCCCGAGGTTCTTCAGCTTGCGGACGTCGATCTTGAACGGGTCGCGCTCGCGGCCGAACTCCTAGCCGGCAAGGTCGGCCGCACGCGTTGCCGGACGGCGGCGAATCACGTCGAGGACGGCCATCGTCCACCATCCGTGGCTGCTCGCGCGGTCCAGCCTTGCGAGCCGGTCGTCGATCGCCCGGACGTCGTCGTCACTCAGCTCGGCGTCCGAACGGAGCGCCGCCCGAGGGTCCGGGCCGGCCCATGACAGCTCGACGCGGTAGGTCGTCAGGGACGGGTCCTCGCGCAGCCGGGAGCGCACCGTGTCAGCGGACGGCGCGCCGGCGCAACGGGCGTCGTCGTCGGTGATGTCGCCCGGCTCGACCGCGGAGACAGCGTCGACCTGCAACACCCCGGCCGCCGTACCAGCTCGTGAGGCCTTTGCCGCCCGGTCGGGAGAGCGAGATGTGCATGTGGTCGCGATGGCGCAGGGTCGGGGAGCACTTCCTGGGCTTCTTGCAGCTCGAGCTGAGCTAGTCCTCCTTCTGGAACTCGTCCCACGCGGCATACACGTGGTCGTTCCAGATCAGGTACATGATCCCCCTCCGGCGGGCCTTGGCGTCGGTGTTGCCGTGCTTGTCCTCGGCGAACGCGAAGTCGAAGAACGCCCGGGCTGTCCGGCGGTCCTTCTTGCGGCTTGCGTCGAGCGTCCAGTCGAAGGCCCGGCCCTCCTTGTGCTCCGAGATGCCGCCGCGCTTGCAGCTGCGCGACGTCGGGCCCTCGCCACCACCGCGACGGAGCAGCCAGCGAACCCGCCTCTCGGTGCCGGGCTTGGCCTTCGGCTTGCAGTGAGTCCTGTGGCTGGTAGCGCGCTTAGTCCTCGATCTCGGTGGCGGCACCCGACCGCGCCGCGGCCGAGAACAGGACGATCAGGAGCAGGCCGGTGGCCAGTGCTCGTAGGGCACACGTCATGGGTGGAACCTCCCGAGTTCGTCCGGCACGTCGCCCCACGAGGGCAAGTGACGGTTCGCTGGTCGCGCTGCCCTCTGGCCCGGCTTGGCTCCTCCCCTAGAATCCCAGGCGAGGGGAGTACCTCGGTCAGCCCCATCCGGTCAGTACGGCGCTCCCGGAGCGCTCCGGGTGGGCGCCCGCCAGATGGCGGGTGAGGGAGACCTCAGACAGAACACGTCTGAGGAGTCCTGCATGAGCATCCTGCCCCTACCCCTGGCTGCCGCGCTCGACACGATCGGCACCCCCACCCTCTGGACGGTCACGATCGGCGCCGTCCTAGCGCTACTCGTCGTCGACTTCGTCGCCACCCGCCGCCCGCACGAGGTCTCGATGCGCGAGGCACTCGCGTGGTCGGCCTTCTACGTCGCCCTCCCGCTCGCGTTCGGTGCCTACGTCTGGACCCGGCACGGCAGCGGCACCGGACTGGAGTATTACACCGGCTACCTGGTCGAGAAGACGCTAAGCGTCGACAACCTGTTCGTCTTCATGCTGCTGCTCGCGGCCTTCGCCGTCCCCCGCGAGCTGCAGCAGCGCGTGCTGCTGTACGGCATCGTGGGCGCCCTCGTGCTGCGTGGCATCTTCATCGCCCTCGGCGCTGCCGCCCTCAGCGCCTTCGACTGGGTGTTCCTCGTGTTCGGGCTGATCCTGCTGGCGACCGGGGTGAAGCTGCTCAGGGACGCGAAGCGCGGCACGGACCACGAGATCGATGTCTCGCGTCTCCGCAGCATCCGGCTGGTGCGCCGGTTCGTCCGCGTGACCGAGGAGTACGACGGGCCGCGGCTGAGCGTGGTGCGCAACGGCCGCCGTGCCCTCACCCCGCTGGCGCTGGTCGTGGTGGCCGTCTTCGCCACCGACGTGGTGTTCGCGGTCGACTCCGTCCCCGCCGTGTACGGCATCACCGGCGATCCCTACCTGGTGTTCGCCACCAACGCGTTCGCCCTGCTCGGGCTGCGGGCGCTCTACTTCGTGCTGGAGGGAGCGCTGTCCAAGCTCGCCCACCTCGGCTTCGGACTGGCCGCGATCCTCGGCTTCATCGGCGTGAAGCTGGTGCTGCACTGGGCTCACCTGGCGTGGCCGGCGGTGCCGGAGATCCCCACGCTGGTCTCGCTCGGCGTGATCGTGGCGATCCTTGCGGTGACCACCACGACCAGTGTGCTGGCTGCGAGACAGGGGGCCCAGCCTCAGTCTGAGGAGAGCCGCTTGCCATAGCAGCGGGACAGGTCCGAGTCGCGGTAGAAGCCGAACTTCGGCACCGGCACGTAGCCCGAGGACTCGTAGAGCGCGATCGCCTCGGGCTGCTCGATGCCGGTCTCGAGGATCGCGACCTCGGCGCCCGCGGCCGATGCGGTCGCCTCGAGGTGCACCAGCATCGCCCGCGCCACCCCGCGCCCGCGGCCGGCGGGAGCGACGTACATGCGCTTGATCTCGGCGGTGCTGGTGCTGTCCATGGCCATGACGTCGTCCCGCCGTCGCCAGGCTCCCGTCGCCACCACCGCGTCCCCGAGGTAGCCGACGAAGAAGCTGCCCTGCGGCGGGTCGAACATGGCGTGTTCCAGCGGGGTCTCGTCCATCCCTCCGTACCGGGCGACGTACTCCTGCTGCACCGCGTTGATCAGGCGGATCGCGTCCGGGTGACCGAACGGGACCTGGACCAGCAGAAGGTCAGGCGAGCCGTTGCCCACAGCCGTCACAGAACTTTGCATCCGCGGACCGAGTCGGGGGTGGTGTTCATGGATGCCTCCGATTGTCCCGAGTGACGTCGGTGCTGACACACTAGGGCCCGCTGACAGCGCCGTCAGGACCGCCACCCGCCTCGACGGAAGGTTGCCGATGAGCGACGCCCTGAAGATCCCGACCGACCTCCTGCCCGCTGACGGGCGCTTCGGAGCCGGCCCCTCGAAGATCCAGACCAGCCACCTCGACGCCCTCGCCGCGACCGGCTCCACCTTGATGGGTACGTCGCACCGGCAGGCCCCCGTGCGGGACACCGTCGGCCGCGTGCGCGGGGGCCTCGCCGCCCTGTTCTCGCTGCCCGAGGGCCACGAGGTCGTCCTCGGCAACGGCGGCGCCACCGCGTTCTGGGACATCGCGACGTTCGGCCTGATCCGCGAGAAGAGCCAGCACCTCTCGTTCGGCGAGTTCTCGTCCAAGTTCGCCAAGGCGGCCGAGCAGGCACCGTGGCTGGCCGCCCCGTCCGTCCTGACGTCCGAGCCCGGCTCGCGGCCCGAGGCCGTCGCGGAGGAGGGCGTGGATGCCTACGCCTGGGCCCACAACGAGACCTCGACTGCGGTGATGGCTCCGGTACGCCGCCCCGCGGGCACCACGGCCGACGAGGCGCTCGTGCTGGTCGACGCCACCTCGGGCGCCGGCGGCTTGCCCGTCGACCTGACCGAGGTCGACGCCTACTACTTCGCGCCGCAGAAGTGCTTTGCGTCGGACGGCGGGCTCTGGATCGCGATCATGTCGCCGGCCGCACTGGCGCGTGCCGACGAGATCGCGGCCACCGACCGCCACATCCCGGCCTTCTTCGACCTGCCGACCTCGATCGACAACTCGCGGAAGAACCAGACCTACAACACCCCGTCGGTCGCCACCCTGTTCCTGATGGCCGAGCAGCTCGACTGGATGAACGCCCAGGGCGGTCTGACCGGGATGGTCGAGCGCACCACCTCCAGCTCCGACGCGCTCTACGGGTGGGCCGACAAGACGTCGTACACCACGCCGTACGTCGAGAACCCGGACCACCGCTCGCTGGTGATCGGCACGATCGACTTCGACGACGCGATCGACGCTGCCGCCATCGCCAAGATCCTGCGCGACAACGGAATCGTGGACACCGAGCCCTACCGCAAGCTGGGCCGCAACCAGCTGCGGATCGCGATGTACCCGGCGGTCGACCCGTCCGACGTCGAGTCGCTGACCGCCTGCATCGACTACGTCGTCGACAGTCTCTGACGGATCGCGTCGTACGCCGACGCACCGAACGCCACCATCCGGGCCTCCTCGACCTCCGTCGGGGTGGCCCGGAGCGTCTCCAGGGCCGCGTCGACCGCGTCGTCGAGCGGCCAGCCGTAGATCCCCGCGCTGACCAGGGGGAACGCGATCGACCGCGCGCCGATCTCGTCGGCCACCTCGACCGCACGCCGGTAGCAGGAGGTCAGTAGGGACCGGTCGGTCTGACCCGCGGCGTGGTTGGGCCCGACGACGTGGATCACCCAGCGGGCCGGCATCTCGCCTGCCGTCGTCCACCCGGCCTCACCGGTCGCGAGCCCGTCAGGGAACCGGCGTACGCAGTCCTCCAGCACCGCACGGCCACCGGCGCGGTGGATCGCGCCGTCCACCCCGCCCCCGCCCCGCATCCGGTTGTTGGCGGCGTTGACCACCGCGTCGACCTCCTGCGTGGTGATGTCCCCCTGCACGACCGTGATCTCCATGCTCCTACCCAACCACCCATCCACGAAGTGGGAGCTATCCCCCACGAGGTGGGAGAAATGGTTGCTCGAAGTGGGAGTTGTGGCGGCCCGGACAACCACAACTCCCACTTCGGACCGCAACAACTGCCACCTCGTGGGGTCAGCGGAGGAGGCGGAGGACGGCGCGCTCGAGGGCCGTCTGGCGGTCGTCGACCTTGTCGTAGTGGCGGCGAGCGGCGGTGCTGATGGTGCGCCCCTGCTCGTAGGCGTCGACGATGCGGGGATCGACGTACGACGAGCGGGCCAGGGCCGGGGTGTTGCCGAGGAACTCGGAGACCTCCTTCATCGCGGAGGTGACCGCCCGCTTCCGGGAGGCCTTCGACTCTCCTGGTTCGTCGGTCTCGGCGAGGACGGCGGCCGCGATCACGGTGGCGTGCCAGGTGCGGAAGTCCTTCGCGGTCGCGTCGAGCCCCGTGGTCTCCCGCACATAGTCGTTGACCCTGCTGGAGTCCAGGGGCTGCCACGACCGGCCCTCCTTCCAGGCGAGCAGCCTCTCGCCACCACCGCGCCGCCGGCGCATGGTGTCGAGCGCCTCGATCGTGGCCGTGTCGTCGATCTCGATGCAGTGCTCGATGCCGGACTTGCCGGTGAAGCAGAAGACCAGCCGATCGCCCTGGCGGCGCACGTGACGGCGCTCGAGCGTCGTCAGCCCGAAGCTCTGGTTCTCCTCTGCGTAGACGTCGTTGCCGATCCGGAAGTAGCCCAGGTCCAGGAGTCGTACGGCGACCGCGCACGACCGCGAGAGCGTCATCCCCTCGGTGCCGAGGTCGGTGAGCACCCGCTCCCGGGCCTGCGACAGCGCCTTGCCGAACATCAGCACCCGGTCGAACTTCTCACTGTCCCGTCGGCTACGCCACTGCGGGTGGTAGAGGTACTGGCGCCGCCCGGCATCGTCCGTGCCGACCGCCTGCAGGTGGCCGTTCTCGTACGGCGTGACCCACACGTCCTTCCACGCCGGCGGGATCACCAGGTCCCGCACCC
>Ga0136611_10002274_pt1 | contig 13350 bp, 7 predicted proteins | sample AntDrymUQ2232306_2_FD_106645 | JGI IMG/M metagenome (GOLD analysis project Ga0136611, IMG submission 106645) | Polar desert sand microbial communities from Dry Valleys, Antarctica - metaG UQ223 (23.06) | ecosystem: Environmental > Terrestrial > Soil > Desert | place: Antarctica: Dry Valley... | reverse complement strand
TCATGAGCCGAAACTTGTTTATCAAGATTCGAGTTCCGTCCATTGGTTAGGCGACCGTCATTCAATGCCACTACCCGATACGACCATAGGCTGCCTGTCAAAAGGGCAAGTCTCCAATAGCTGACTGGAACAGCGATACTAGTTCAACCATAGAACAAGGTCACTGCAAAGAAGCATCATCGGCAACACTTCGGTTAAATTCAAAGATTCTTTCCTGGCAAACTCGAACGCCATCCGGCGAATATCAACATAGCCCGCCGCAGTCAGCAGATTTGGCGAGATGATAAAACTCTGTGCTTGACTGCTTCTTTCATAGCTGATTTGTTCGGCGCCGCGTTTATTAACTCCTTAACAGTTTTAACAATTCGATTCCTTGCTTCAAATCAAGTTTAACACCAAAAGCACCGGGTTTTAATTCTAATGCCTGCCACGCTTTTCCCTTGATATGTTCGCGTTTCTGGTTTGCAAAGAAGTCGTGTGCTACACCAAAAAGGTCTTTAATACGCGCTCCCAAAACTAATTCATTTAACAACTCTCTAAGGTCAAACACTTTTACATTTCCAAGGTTGTCAATTGAATCTCTCAAGGAAATGTAAAGATAGTTACAGGAAACGCCCGGTAGCCGGACGACAAACGCGGTGGCTGCGGCAGAAGCCCACATCGTTCGTAATAACGAACCGTTTCCAGATTGACCCGGGCGAGTTTCGCCAGTTGTCCGACAGTTAGCCTTTCCATTGAATTTATCCTTCCATTTATACTTTAAACCCTGTTCATAGGTACGGAGTCAAGCTAAAAGAACAGGTATTTAGAATGACACATTGCCCCTGAAAAATAATTCAACAATCCGACTAAGCATCTCAAGGAAGGAAAATTGTTTTTTTTATTTCTTAAACGATTAATGATCTGAAAAATCTGATAAGTTGAAACCTGAGCTTGTTTCAATACTGCGGTAAACCTCTTTACTCCTTTTTGAGCACTTTGTTTAAAGCATTTCGAGAAAGCTCATCGCGAAATTCGACGCCAGTGATCCGCTGGCGCGATAGCGGAGTCCGGGTTTTGATAATGACTTTCCTGCCTGCATAATTTTTCCTTTCCAAGCTGTTAGTTCGAAGATTCTTGGACTACTCCTTTTTATTTCTCCCACCCCAGACGAAGTACGCAGGCGCTCCTAATAGAACAATGCCGAATCCAATCGCGGCGAGTCCGGGCTGCGTCACCATCGTGTTTATGACAAGCGCTCCGGCTGCGGCGATGAACAGCAGAGGTGTTATTGGATAAAAAGGAACACGGAAAGGGCGAACGGCATCTGGCATCCGCCTTCTGTAGACGAAGATACTGGCGGCAGCGAGCGCGTAGAAAATCCAGCCGATGAAGACCACATAGGTCAGCAATTGCTCGAACGTCCCCGTTGCGGCGAGAACGGCTGACCAAACCGCCCCGGCAATTATGGCAAACGCCGGCGTCTTAAATCGTGGGTGGACCTCGGCGAATCGGCGGAAGAAAAGCCCATCAGCAGCCATAGCATAATAAACGCGCGGCGCGGTAAGCATGGTTCCATTCGCGGCGCTAAAGATCGAGATTAGGATCATGACTGCGACCAACTTTGCCGCCGCAGGACTGACAACTGTTGCGACCGCGGTCGCGGCGAGGCGGTCGGAAGTTGCCACCCCGGACGGACCGAGTGCCGCCAAGTATGCAATGTTGGTTACAAGATAGATGCCGACAAGTGCCACCGTGCCGGACAATAGTCCGAGAGGGAAATTGCGCTGTGCATTCCGAGTTTCCCCAGCACTGAAGGAGACATACTGCCAGCCCTCGTAAGCCCAAAGGACACTAATCATAGCCAGACCGAAACCGGAGGCGAGCGAGGAGTTGAACTCCGCCGGCAACAATGCCGAGCCTGAACCGGTAAACCCGCGTCCGAACCAGAGCAGGGCGGCGCTCATCACCAAAATACCGAGGACTTTAATGGCGGTCGTCCAGTTTTGCAGATTTGCGCTTTTGCGTGTGCCGAGCACGTTCACAGCCGTCACGACCGCAATCATCGAGATAGCGATCAATTTTGCCGTCATGGGTGTCAGCGGAACGATCTCGCCGAGATACGCGCTGAAGGCGACGGCAAGCGTGGCGACGGCACCGCTGCTGATTACGAAGAAAAGCGTCCACCCGAAGAGGAATGCCGGGAACCGTCCGAAACAGTCGCGGATATAAACGTATAGTCCACCAGCCGCCGGCTTCATAGCCCCTAGCTCTCCGTAAGTCAGAGCACCGAGCAGCGAGAGGATACCGCCCACCAGCCATACGAGTAATGCCGGTATGACGAAGCCATCCACCTGGCGGAGCACCGCGCCGGGCACGAGAAAGATGCCTGAGCCGATCACCGACCCAATGACCAGCAGAATGATATCGCGCAGTCCAAGCGTGCGGACCAAAGTATTCGTTGGTTGTAAATCATTTTCTTCTTGCGTCATGCGTAACTTTCTCCAATATGCCTATTGCCGAAGCGTTAGCCTCAGACTTCGTTGCTGCCATAACTTGGATGACTCTTCGTGAATTAAGCGCCCTCGCGGTCACGACGTGAGCGCATTCTCCCGGATGCAAGTCACAACTGATTCGGCGGGGCTTTCCCGGTCTGAAGACTCTCCTGACACCCCATTGCTCGAAATCGCGCCTCAGATTTGCTTTATTGATGTTCATTGTTCTCAAACATAATCCGCAATCGGAAGTCGTGCGGGCTCAGTTTTATCTTCGGTTTCATCAGCCGGGCGTAAAAGACAGCTTTTCGAAACGCTCGTTCCCAATCGGGTATCGTTGCCAATCTTTGTAATCGAAATGCCACCACTCGGCTTCGTAAACGGTAAAACCTTCAGACTCCATTGCGTCGCGCAACAGCTGGCGGTGCCAACGTTGGAGCGAAGTGCCGCCGGGGTAATCCGGGTAAGAGCGGTCGGTTGTCTCGTCATATGTGCCGACCATTTCGACGGGCTTTCCGGTTTTTAGGTCGTATAGCGTCAAATCAACGGCAGCGCCGCGATTGTGGCGCGACCCCTTGGACGGGTCGGCGACGAAAATCTTTTTATCGTCGGGCGTTGCGTCCCAGAAAACTTTAGTCACAAACCAAGGGCGGTAAGCGTCGTGGACGAGCAAGCCGTAGCCTTGTCCGCGCAGCTTTCGATTGACGCGGGCGACGGATTCTGCCGCCGGACGCTGCAAAAACGCCTTTCCTTGCGAGTAAAAAACAGAGCCGAGAAAATTGTTCGTCGTGGCGTAGCGAATTTCGAGTTTGATGGTCGGGTCGAGCTTGGTTAGTTCGACTAAATCCGTCTTGCGAAAATCGCCGGTTTCTTTCGGGGGCTGTGATTGAAGAGCTTCTTTTAATAATTCGTTGACGGGACGCAAAGGTTGAATGCGCAGTTGCTGTGTGCCTTCTTCCGGTCCGACTTGACGGCGTTTGAATGTAACATTCGCCGCGACAATTTCGGTTGCACGCCCACGCGCATCACGTTTGAAAATAAGTTCTTCGCCGACGTAAAGCCCGCGATTCGGGAATTTGAAAACGTTTTCGGAAACTTCTTCGAGCGGGTCAAACTCAAACTGCTCAATCAACGCCCACAACTTTCCGTCACGCTCGAAGATATAAAGCGTGTCGTAATCGGGACCGTATTCGCCTATCAAGCCGCGCCATTTTTCCGACGCTGGCGCAGGTTTGCCAACGGCAACGCGATTAAAAGTTTCGCTGCCGATAACGATACCGCTCTCGCCTTTCAGGGCGATGCGCGTTCCGAAAGTGAACGGCGCGTCCGTAACGAGCGAATCGCCAAGCGAACGCAGCGGCATTTCATAGCCGCCGCTAAGATTCAAAATCGAAAGATTTCCGCCCTTTTCAATCAAATCAAAACTTTTGTCGCCACCCGTGTATCTTCCGGCAATTTTCTTGGCAAGATTTGGGTCAACCGGCGCGGTCGTTTCGGGCTGCGGAACGGTTTTACCGGCGCGTTCGGCAAGCATCGCTTTGAGCGCGGCATCGGCAATGCGCGTTGTCACGCCGTTTGAAAAATCTTTAGTTGCCACGACGATAACGCCCAATTTGTCGTCGGGCAATACGCTGAGTTCGGTCGCAAAACCGTAGACTGCGCCGCCGTGTTCGACTTTGCGATGTCCGTCGAGGTCGGAAAGAAAAAAGCCCAAGCCGATTCCGTTTTTTTCTCCCGCAGCGGCAAACTGCGGCTTCCACATCGCTTCAAGCGTTTCGCGTTTAAAAATCGCGTTTGGCGCACCTGATTCGGCGGCAAACAACGCGCTTACGAATTTGGCGAGGTCGCCGGTCGTCGTATACATACTGCCCGCCGGAGCGATACCAAACTGAAAATTGGGCGCGTCAAATGTTTTCCCAAAAGCCGTCCACATTTGCGCTTTGGCGAGATTTTTCGTGATTTCCGGTAGCGGCTCGAAACTGCTCTGCCGCATTCCGAGTGGTTCGAGCAGCGTGCGTTTGAGGTATTCGGCGAAAGGCTGTTTCTGCGTCTTTTCAAGCGCGTAACCGACTACCGCAACGCCCGCGTTTGAGTATTTAATTTTTGTTTCCGGCGCGAAAACCAGCGCGGTTTGATTCAAACTTTTGACGGTTTTCGCTAAACTCGGCTCGGTAGAATCAAAATAATTTCCGACGGGCGGTTCGCGCACGAGTCCGGCGTGATGTGACATCAGTTGGCGCAGCGTAATTGATTTCCCGAATTTATTGCGCGGACGAAAATCGGGAAGATAGCGCGAAACGGGCGCGTCCAAATCCATTTTGCCGCGGTCGACTTGCTGCATAACGGCGATGTCGGTAAAAAGTTTGGAAACCGAGCCGACGCGGAAAATGGTGTCGGCGGTGACGGGCGTTTTCGCTTGCGGGTCGGCGAAACCATAGCCTTTCTGCCAGATAATCTCTTGGTCGTCAACGAGCAAAATCGAAACGGCTGGCAATTCTTTATCCACCATTTCGCGGCGAATGAATGCGTCGAGCATCGCAGTCGTCGCCCGATATTTCTGCTGCGAAGCGAGGTTATTTGCGTTTGCTTGATTAACAAGTTGAGCGCGGCTAACAAAAGGAAAATAGGAAAAAGCTGAACTTAAAATCAGCGTCGTCGCTAAACTGAAGATAAATTTTTTACGCAGTTTTAATTTTAATGGCATTTCGCTCGCTCCTTTTCAAACACAAATTTATTTAACTTTGCCCGGTCCCCAAATGGCGCGTCCTGTTTTCGCTCCAGTATGTTCGCCGTTTTTCAAAACCTGCGTGCCATTGACGAAAACATCGCGCACGCCGACGGCGTATTGGTGCGGCTTTTCAAATGTCGCGCGGTCGGCAATTGTGTTCGGGTCGAAAATTACGATGTCCGCGAACATTCCTTTCTTCAAAAATCCGCGTTTGTCCAAACCTAAATTCGTCGCGGGCAAACCCGATAAACGCCTGACGGCTTCGGCGAGCGAAATTACTTTTTCTTCGCGGACGTATTTTCCCAAAAGCCGCGCGAAATTACCGTAAGCCCGCGGGTGCGTCGAGTTTTTCAGAAACACGCCTTCAGTTGCCATCGAAGCGGCGTCCGAGCCAAAGGAAACATACGGCAATTTGATTTGCTTTTTGATGTTTTCTTCCGACATTAAAAAATAAATCGTGCCGACGCGCGAGCGGTCTTCCAAAACCAAATTCATAATCGTTTTTTCGGGCGAAGTGCCGCGCATTTTGGAAACTTCCGCGAGAGTTTTGCCGATAAGCGGTTTGAGTTTTTCAGATTTGAAATCGCTGAACAAAACGCGGTCGGGCGAACCGGCGGCGAGATATAAATTCTCCCATTTGTCGGTCGGCGTCGTGATTTCTTTGGCGATTCGCTGGCGCGTCTCCTTATCGGCGAGACGCTTGAAAGCAGCTTCCCAACCGCCGTCTAAAACCCACGGCGGCATCGAGGCGTCCAAGCCGGTCGCGCCCGCCGGATAAGTATACATATCAGCGGTGATTTTCAAACCTTCGCGTCTGGCTTTTTCAATCATTGCGATAACCGTATCCATTTTCCCCCAATTATCTCGTCCGGCGGCTTTCAGATGATAAATCTCGGCGGGAATTTTCGCCTCGCGGCTGATGTGAATCAATTCCTGCACGCCTTCGACAAGTTGATTGCCTTCGCTTCGCATATGCGAAATGTATTTGCCTTTGTATTCGGCGGCGACTTTGCACATCGCAATAAGCTCATCCGTTTTGGCGTAAAATGACGGCGCATAAATCAAGGAAGTCCCGATGCCGAACGCGCCGTGCTGCATTTCATCACGGACAAGCTCGCGCATTTGTTCAAGCTGTGCCGGAGTCGGCTGCACGTCCGCATCGCCTAAAACGTATTGCCGAATGGTTGTTGCGCCGATATACGAACCGACGTTTTGCGAAACGCCGCGACGCTCCAGATATTTCAAATAATCGGCGAGCGTCGTCCACTCGATGCTGTATTTGATATCGCCCTGCTCGTCAACCGTCAGCTTTTTCAGACGGTCGTTAAGCGGTCCCATGGACCAGCCTTCGCCCATAATTTGTGTGGTCACGCCTTGCTTTAATTCGCCGAGCGAACGCCCGTCAACTATCAAAGATTCGGTTGACCACGACAGCATATTGATAAAACCGGGCGCAACCGCCAGATTTTTGGCGTCAATGATTGTTTGCGCTTTCGCTTTTGACAGATTGCCGACGGCAACGATTTTATCCGCGCGAATGCCGACATCAACTCGTTTTCCGGGTGTTCCCGTGCCGTCGTAAACAGTGCCGTTTTTAATCAAAACGTCAAAAACCTGCGGCTTGGTCTGGGCGAAAATTGTTGTAGTCAAAATTACCGCCAGCGTTAAAAGCGAAATTAGAAAGCAGCGCGTTAACAATTTCATTTGTGTTCCTCTTTAGTTTATCGGGAAACCCGAAATCAAAATTTAATATCGAATTTTATGTCTAAATATAGTGAATGTGATTACATCGTTTTTACAGCAATTAATGCACAGTGTCAACAAAAAACATCAATTGCTGTAATTTTTGTATTGACATTATTGCAGCAATGAATGTAATATCTCTCCTACCATAAACAATAATGCAACAGTCGTTGCAGAAAATTTCGTTAGCATCAAAATTTTAAACATCAGATTTCCGCCGCTAAAAAGCGCGGCAACGGCTCAAAAACAACGGTTTTTCGCCGGAAAGTAAAAAGTTTTATGACCGAAAAAGCGTCCGACCCAATTAATGCTTCCGCGCCCAAAGCGTATGCTAATCTTTGTGTGCAGAAAACAGATTCGCCTAAAATTAGTCGGCAAAAGGAGGCATTAAAGATGGAGAAAAATACTCGTTCAAGAAACAGTCGGATTCAGAAAACAAACGGCACGGCGACGGTCGGTGTGGTTAAAAACGACGGCGATTCGCCAGCAATTGAAGCGATGACTCAAACACCGCTTGAAGCGCGTTTCACCGAAGCCCGAACCAATCTGAGCGCGAGCCGGCAACGCCTTCTGCGCCAGATTTTAGACGAGCCGCACGAAGCATATTTTCTTTCGTCGCGCGAAATGGCGCGCCGTTACGAAGTTGATTCGGCGACCATAGTCCGCACCGTTCAGGCAATGGGCTATCCAAAATTTGCCGATTTTGCACACGATTTGCGAAATCATTTCGTCACGCAAATCACGCCTTACACGGCGATGAAGGCGGCGGCGCAAAAGAATCGCAGCGTTGCCGATTACGTCCATCAAAGCGTTGATCAAGACCTCGAAAACCTGAACGCGCTAAAAGCCGGTCTCGATACGGAAAAAATCGTTGAGCTAGCAAAGCAAATTCATCGGTCACGCCGGATCGTTGTCGTCGGAATAGATTTCGCGGCATCTCTGGCGATGTCGCTCGCTTACGGATTGGTACGCTTGGGTTGCGATGCCGATGCACTGACGGGCAGCACCGGCGTGGTGCAAAACAAGGTCAGGATTATGACCGAAAAAGACTTGCTGATTGCGATTAGCTTTGGTCAAGGTTTGCGCGAAACAGTCGAAGCGGTGCAGCGAGCCGGGCGGCGAAACGTTCCGACATTCGGTATCACCGACACCGACAAAACGCCGATTGCCCGTTTTTGCGATCAACACATTATCGCTTCGATTGCCCGGACGTCGTTTATTGATTCGTATGTCGCTTCAGTCGCGGCAATTAACGCGATTCTCGTGGCGTGCGCCCACACTCAGCCAAAACGCGCGCTCGAACTGCTGGCACAAACCGAGAAAGAATACAGCAGCGGAGCGCGTTGGTATCAGGGAGAAGACTCCGACCAAAAGACTCGGTAAAGATTGAACGATTAAACACAAGCAGCGTCCAATCGAACGGCTTCATTGATGTTTTGACAATCGTTTACCAATGTCAATTGTTGAAAATAGAGAACAAGCAATGGGAAGAGAAACACCGGAATTTTAATTTCTAATTTTAGGTTTTTGAGAGGTAAAAGAAACAATGCGAAAAATTAAATACTTTATTAACTTGTGTGTCCTATTTGTGTTCATCAGCTTTTCTTTGAGCGCAGTAACCGCACAAACTACCACTTCAACCATTGAAGGAATCGTGACTGATGCTAACGGCGCGGTGATCGCCGGCGCACAGGTCAAGGCAATCGGGACGACGCTTGCCACGGAGCGCAATGTAGTGACTGATGCTGAAGGATTTTATCGTCTCACGGCACTACCTGCCGGAACCTATACCGTGACGATTTCACAGACAGGCTTTGCTGTCAGCACCTCCAACACCGAGTTGACGCTCAATCGCGTGGCGACTTTCGATGTCCAACTGCAAGTTGGAAGCGGTGTCGGGGGAGTAGTTACCGTCACGAATGAGTTGCCCTTGCTGGAACCGAATGCGTCTTCCACGGGCTTGACCGTTACACCGCAACAGATTAGAGACCTGCCCACCAACGGGCGAGACTACCTCGATCTGCTGCAGCTCGTGCCGGGAGTTGCCATCAACCGGCAAGTGGACCCTGAGAGCGATGAGGCGACGCCGGTGCTGGGCGAGCGCGGCGGCAATAACAATTTTTTCATTGACGGACACCCGAACAAAGATACCGTCAACGGCGGACCTGCCGCGCAGTTTAATCAGGAAACGATTGCCGAGTTTCAGGTGCTGACGACCGGCTACAAAGCCGAGTTCGGACAGGCATCGGGAGGGATAATCAACGTCATCACCAAAAGCGGCGGGAATGGTTTTCACGGCGTCGGCTCGCTGTTTCTTCGCAACGAGGCATTGGATAAGTCGAACTCTTTGGACGAGACGCGGACGGATGCGCCAAACCTTCGCAGATTCGACTACAGCGTGGCACTTGGTGGGCCGATTATTAAAGACAGAGTTTTCTTCTTCGGCTCGGCAGAGCGGATAACTGAAAACCGCCGCCTGGATTTCAATTTCCCGGTTACCGGAAACGCGGTGACCGATCAGCTGCTTCGCAACCAGGAGGAGCCGTTCGATAATCCGCAGCGTAGCGAAGAGACGCGAATCTTTTTTAAGCTAAACGAGCAGCTCGGGCGGCATCAATTGACCCAGGAGGTGAATTATACCAACGGACTCGTGAGAGAATTTCTGCCGCTCTCGGCGGGACAGAGTTTGCCGTCGTCGCGAAGTGACACCGGGGCGCGGCATCTGCTTCTTGCGTTCGGCGACACAATTTTATTGGGCGAACAGGACAATCCGTGGATAGTGACGCTCCGCGGCGCATATCGCGGAGAGCCGTCCGATACTCGCCCCTCTCACCCGGAAGCCGGGCCGGGGACGAGATTTAACCCGTTCAGCCGTCCAGGTTTTCTTTTTGGCGATCTGCCTCAGGTTTTTTTCGGCAATTCACGGACGGCTTCAAATGTGAACCAGAAATATACTTCATTCACCGCCAACGCCAACAAACTCTTCGGCGACCATGATGTGAAATTCGGATGGAATTTCCTGCGGACAAAAGTTGACGGACTTCTGCCGCGGGTTTTGAATAGTCAGGTCTTTTCCTCGGTCAACGACTTTGCTCAGTTCGGACCTGTAAACAGCGGCATTTCTTTACTCGCGGCATTTGGAGGACTCACGCCCGAGGATGACGAGCTTCATCTGCGGAACAATTATAACGGGCTTTTCGTGCAGGATGATTGGAAACTGCGGAGTAACCTGACCGTCAATCTCGGACTGCGCTGGGAGCACGACTCCGAATTCGAAGCCAAGCGAAACTTCGCGCCGCGTTTGGGTGTCGCCTGGGCGGTAACGCCGAAGACCGTCGTGCGGGCAAACGTCGGACTGTATTATGATCAGTTCCGATTGGGACTGGCGAGCGGTGTTCCTGCGTTCGGCGGAGCTGATCAAAGAGGTGTCCAGTTGTTGCTGTTCCCGCGTGGGTTGTACGGATCCCCGTCTTTCATTTCCAGTGCTGGCCTCTTGTTACTTCGTAACGGCCCGTGCTTCTCGAACGCCTTTACCGGCAATCAGACCGACGCCCAGATCGCCGCCGCCGGAACGAGATGTCCGTTGGACCCGTCGTTACCGCTCATCGGAGTGGACAGGCTCAACAACGTGGTCGCGCCCGGACGCGCCCCGATTCCGGCCAACACGGTTATTACCGTCAGCAACGTGCAGGCTCTCACGGGGCTGACACCGGATCAGTATGCGGCGCAGGCCAGCGCGGCCGTCGGACGACCGGCAGGATACTTCGTTTTCGGCCCGTTCGGGGTATTGAATAATCCCATTCTCCCACCGCAGGCTTTTCCCGTCACGATTGACGGTACCTTCAAGACTCCGCATACGCTTGGCTTCAACATCGGCGTGCAGCGTGAGATCACAAAGAATATGGTAGTCGAGGTGGACTATTACCACCGGAACATCCGTAATCTCCTGGGCATCAGGCAGAGCAATCTCCCCTTCGAGGCGCGTGTTGTAGGCCGCAGCCCCACTTTTGAAGGAATCAGCACTTTCGGTCCTTTCCACGAAGGTACTTACCGCGCGCTGATCGTCAACTTCAATAAGCGGTTCAGCCACCGCTTTCTGCTTGGGGCAAATTATACCTTTGCCAATGCTATCGACAATTCGGAGGGGATTTTTGCGACACCTTCGGACAACTTCATCGGAATAGTGCCGGAAGTGACTGATCCTGGGAGAGCAGCCACAGCAACTACCCCCGCGTGTCCCAGTAGAAACAACCAGAACGGTTCATTCATCTCATGTAGTGGAAACTTCGTCGCAGAGGCCGGGACATTTTCAAATGGTCCTGACCTTGATAAGGGTCCGTCCGATTTGGCGGTGAAACATATCTTCCAGATCAACGGGCTGGTGCAGCTTCCGTGGCAATTTCAGGTCAGCGGCATCTTCCGGGCGCAGAGCGGCTTTCGTTTCAGCCGTACTGCTACAGGCTTTGTGGATCCCGACGGTAACGGGACTGTCGTCGGCAGAGATATTGGTCCCGGTGCCGGGCGGAATGCCTTCACCGCTCCCGCCTTCGTCAATCTCGATATGCGCTTTACCAAGCGTTTCGACATCGGCGACCGGGTAAAGGTGGATCTCTTTGTTGAGTTCTTTAATCTGCTGAACCGTCAGAACCCAGCCGCGGTCTTTACGCAACAGAACATTACGCAAAATCCTGTTGGTTCGATACAGCAGGTGCTGCCCGGACGGGAAGGGCAGATCGGATTCAGGATCCAGTTTTGATTCGCGGTTTGCGTGATTTTTCTAAAAACCGAAGCCCGGATGATTCCGTTCGGGCTTCGACGACAATCTTTTAGTTTAGATTTTTTATATTTGTGCGTCAGTTAGTTCTTGCATTAGTATTTTGTGTCATTTTCGTCGCTGTTTCTTCGGCGCAGGGAACGCGGATGCTTCGTCATCCTGCGGTCAGTCGCGACCTCGTTGCCTTTGAGTATGCGGGCGACCTTTGGGCAGTTTCACGAGACGGCGGAACGGCGCGGCGGCTGACTTCGACGCCGGGCGTTGAAATTGATCCGTATTTTTCGCCCGACGGAGCGCAGATCGCTTTTACCGCCACGGTCGCTGGAAATACCGATATTTATGTGATGCCGACGGCGGGCGGAAATCCGCGACGGCTGACGTTTCATCCCGCGTCGGATCGCGTCAAGGGATGGACGCCGGACGGACGCGGCGTGATTTTTACTTCTGTCAGGACGAGTTCGCCGCTGGAAGGATATTTTCGGTTGTGGAAAATCGGCGCGGAAGGCGGACAACCGGAACCGCTCCCACTTCCGCGAGCCTCTGACGGTTCATATTCTCCCGACGGCGGCAGATTGGCTTTTGAAGAATTTCCGCTGCCGATATTTCCCGTCTGGCAAGAAACAAGTTATTGGCGGCATTACAGAGGCGGACGCACGCATCCAATTTCGGTCTTTAATTTCGCGGATAATTCCGTCGAAAAACTGCCGTGGACAGACAGCAATGATTCATATCCGATGTGGGTCGGAAATACGATTTACTTTATCTCCGACCGTGAGTTCACCGCGAATCTTTTCGCTTATCAGTCGAATACGAAAAAACTTACGAAACTCACCAACCACGAAGACTTCGATATTATGACGGCATCGGCGGGTTCGGATGCCGTCGTCTATGAGCAAGCGGGCTATATTCATCTTTTAGATACGAAAACCGGAAAAGCAAAGCAGCTAAATATAGAAGTTGCCGGCGATTTGCCCTGGACGCGGACGCAGTTCAAAAAAGCGGACGGAATGATTAGGAACGCCCAGCTTTCGCCCGGCGGAGTTCGCGCGGCATTTGAAGCGCGCGGCGAAATTTTTACTGTTCCCTCGGCGAAAGGCGATTACAGAAATCTGACGGCGAGTTCGGGCGCGCACGACCGCGACCCGTCGTGGTCGCCCGACGGCAATCAGATTGTCTGGCTGTCGGACGCGAGCGGCGAATATCAACTGATGCTGGGCGATCCGTTGGGATTAACCGAGCCGCGCGCGATTCCTTTGCCGTCCGCCGCCTTTTATTTAAATCCCGACTGGTCGCCGAACGGAGACCGAATACTGCTTGAGGACAATCATAGTAATCTCTGGACAATTGACGTTAAGAGCGGCGCTTCGTTAAAAATAGACACGGACGATTATCCCGATCCGATTCGCAGCTTGGATGCGTCCTGGTCGCCCGATTCAAAATGGATAACTTATTCAAAAAATTTGAAAAGCCGTCTGCAGGCAATATTTATTTACTCCGTGGCGGAGAAAAAAGCCTATCAAATAACGGACGGTCTGGCGGACTCCATCTCGCCTACTTTCGATGCGGGCGGTAAATATCTTTATTTTCTGGCAAGCACGGATTTCGGACCGCAAACCGGTTGGCTCGATATG
>Ga0136611_10002273_pt1 | contig 13357 bp, 11 predicted proteins | sample AntDrymUQ2232306_2_FD_106645 | JGI IMG/M metagenome (GOLD analysis project Ga0136611, IMG submission 106645) | Polar desert sand microbial communities from Dry Valleys, Antarctica - metaG UQ223 (23.06) | ecosystem: Environmental > Terrestrial > Soil > Desert | place: Antarctica: Dry Valley... | reverse complement strand
GAAGTCTACGACGCCGTGCTCGATCATCTTCAGCCGGTCCCGGCCGCGCACCATCGAAGCATTTACCGGACTGTCGCGAACGGCGTCTCTGAGGAAGCTTTGCAGTCCCGCGATCTCTCCCTTCTACCGCGTGCCGAACGAGTCGAATTTGGACCGATTCGAACACGAGGCCTGCTTGCGACGGTATCAGCGGATCTCTTTCTGGCGGGCGGGGGAGTCATTCGATGCGTCTGCACACTCACTCGAGAAGAGGACCGGTGGACCGTAGACGCCGTCCAGATTCGCCCACGACGCTCCGCAAGTCAGAACGTCCCAGGCGTCCGCCTCTGAGCGACTAAAGCCAAACGGGGCGCGATCTACTCGTCTGCGTCGCCTGCCTCGTCATCGTCACCGTCTGGGTCCTTGAGCGGCCCGTGATCATTGAAGAAGCGCCGCTTGCGCTTGTTCGCCGGAAGCGCGGCCAGGGTCATCACAACGCTTTTCCCCATGGCTTTCGGCTCCTGCTCCACATTCGCCATGCTCACGAGATCCCGCTTGATCTCCTCCATAAGCTGCATTCCGAGCTCCTGGTGCGCCATTTCGCGCCCGCGAAACTGGAGCTGCACGCGCACCTTGTTGCCCTTGTCGAGGAACTCCTCGGCGTGCCGCAACTTCGTCTCGTAGTCGTGCTGATCGATATTCACGCGGAACTTGATCTCTTTTAGCCGACTGGTTGCGCCCTTCTTATCCTTCTCCTGCTTTGCCATCTCGTATTTGAACTTGCCGAAATCGACGATCCGGCAAACGGGCGGCTGAGCGGTAGGGGCGACTTCCACCAGGTCAAGACCCAGTTCCTGGGCTTTTCGGATCGCATCCTGCAGGCGCATCACGCCGAGTTGCTCTCCGGTGGAGGCGAGAACCACGCGCACATCTTTCGCGCGGATCCGGCCGTTTACTCGAATGTTCTGGAGTTGAATAGTTTTGCTTTCGAGGGAGCAGCTACGCGGAGCAGCGCAGCAGACCCATTGGTTGATAATTTACCCGTCGCGGTGCATCTGCGTGAGAAGGTCTCGCGCGTGCAGCTCCAAATCCGCCACGCTGCGACATCGCGCGCCGGACAGGCCCTGGACAATGCCAAAACCGAAGGCGAGCAATAGAGCACATAAGCTGCCCGGCAAGCGCAATTACCGGGCGCAGCAACTCGACTTCCCTGCGCAAGAACTTTCGGATCAGGCGAATAACGCGTTCACCGGCTTCGCTTTCACGAGTTCGCGCGGTTGGTTGAGATGGTTGTAAACGATCGTTTCAGGATCGATCCCGAACGCGTGATAGATGGTCGCGAGTAGCTCGGTAGGATGGACGGGGTCCGACTTCGGACTCGAGCCGGTCGCATCACTTTCACCGTGGACATAGCCGCGCTTGATTCCGGCGCCGGCGATGCAGGCCGTATAGCAGTAAGGCCAGTGATCCCGCCCGTCGCTGCTGTTCACATTCCCGCTCGTGCTCAATCCCTTTTCCGGGGTGCGGCCGAACTCACCGAGCGCCACGACGAGCGTCTCGTCCAGCAGCCCACGCTGATCCAGGTCGTCGATGAACGCGCTGAACCCTCGGTCGAGCATCGGGCCCGCCTGGTCTTTGATCCGGGTCGTCAGCCCGGCATGCGTGTCCCACGAATGGTTGTCCGAATTCGCCACCTTTGGCCAGATCACCTCGACCACGCGGGTGCCAGCTTCGACCAGTCGACGCGCGAGAAGCAGGCTCTGTCCGAACGTGTTCATGCCGTAAAGCTCGCGCATCTTGTCTGTCTCCCGGTCGATCGCAAAAGCGTCGCGCGCCTTGCCGCTGGTGATCAGATCGAGCGCTTTGTCGTAGTATTCATCGAGGTGGTAATTCGCGACTGCCTTGTCGATGTCAGGCATCGTTTCCTCGATCGACTGACGCAACGACGCGCGCCGTTTGAGCCGTTGAGCGAAGACATCCGGGCGCAGCTTCAAATCGTCGACCTTCACCTTGTTCATCTTCGTGAGGTCAAGGTCATCTCCATCTGGAAAGAGCGTGTAAGGATCAAACCCCTTGCCGAGGAACCCGGCGGAGCCGCCTTTGCCGATCACGTTCGACTCCTGCAGCGGCCGCGGTAGCACGACGAACGGAAGCATCGGCTCGGTCGGCGGCTTTAGCCGAATGATGTTCGACCCGAAGTTTGGAAAATCCTTCGCGTTGGGCGGCTCCAGTTGGCCGGACGGAGACACCTTGTCCGTCGTGTAGCCCGTCATGATCTGGTAAATCGCTGCGGTGTGATTGAAGAGCCCGTTGGGCGTGTAGCTCATCGAGCGAATCATCGTCAGCTTGTCGTTCACCTTCGCGAGGTTCGGCAGCACTTCGGTGAAATTGATGCCCGGAATCTTCGTTTTGATGTTCGCGAACGGGCTGCGGATTTTATCCGGCACGTTCTCTTTCGGATCCCACAGATCGAGATGGCTCGGCCCACCCTGCAGGTAGACCATGATGATGCTCTTCGCCTTGCCCCAGCCCGGACCGCCCTTGGCGAGGGACTCAGCCGCGGCTTTTGCCCGAAGCGTAAGCAAGGGCCCGAGCGTCAGGCCCATGATGGCCGAGCCGCCGATGCGCAAGAGGTCGCGGCGAGTGACGCCGAGGTGAGAGTCGCAAAGATCGCGACCGGGTTGTCCTGGGATGCGGAGCATAGGTTGTTGAGGGTTGCTGCTTAGCGGTTGAAAAGAAAGGCCGGCGTGTTGATCAGCGCCCAGGCGAGATCCTGCACCCCTGTGAGGCGCTGGTTCACGAGTTGCGCCTGGGACTGCTCGGCATCGAGCCGGATTTGAACGAGCCGGGGATCAAGCTTCACCGGCTCTTCGGCCCGCGCAATCGCGGCGCGCCGCTCCACAATTCCGGCATCGACCGGGAGCGGGCGCTGGCTCGTGACATGTGCAAAGCGTCGCTTCCTGAGTTCGGGATCGTTCTCTTTCCAATAAGCGGCGACCGCGGCTTGCTCTTCAGGCGTGCGCTCAGGCGCAGCTTTCTTCAGTGCTTCCACGACGACGGCTGGGTAACCGAGGTTCAGGGGGTTCGCGCTCGTGGTCGCCCACAGGCGGAATCGCCCGATCGAGAAGCCCGCCGGACGCGGTTGGTGCATCTCGAAGCGGAGGCGCACACCTTTCTCGGCGTTGCCGAGCGGCGCCTTCAGCGAAAACGCGGCGAGGTGAGGGACGCCGTGCTGGTTGCTCACTGCCCACCCGTTGTTCCCGTCTCCGCGTTTGCCATCGATCGCTTTTTGCACCTCGAAGCTGGGCTGACTGAAATCCGCGAGCGCACCGGCGAAAGGCACGTCTGTTTGCGCGGGATCGCCGGTCACGTTCATCTTCAAGCTGAGTTCGCCGAGGACGAAGTTGCCGTCGTCAAAACGGCCTGGACCAAATGCTGGCGCATCCGCGTCGGGCAATACTTCGAGGAGAAAGCCAGTGATGCCCGCGAGCTTCGTGTCCGACTTGACCACGTAATCTGTCGTCGCTGGCCGCGGCCCGCCAGCCTTCACGGAGCCGTCCGGCTGCTTGGTCAGCTCCGCGCCGTTGGTCGCGCGCATTTCGACGAAGTCCAAAGGCACCCAGCTCGTGGCGAGGCGGTCCGGTGCCGCCGCTTTCTCGAAAGCGCCCTGCGCGGTCGCAAGATTCTGCGCCTCGTAATCTTTGATCGCCTGTTCGGCTGCCGCGATATCAGCCACGCGCTTCTTCTCAGCCTCGGCAACCTTCCCCGCCAATTCCGCTTCGTAGCGGGCGAGCTCCGCCTTTGCGGCCGTGATCGCGGCCGCTCGCGCGGCTTCCTGCTTCCCCGTAAGTGGCGCCTGCTCGGCTTCCTTGGCGGCAAGTTCCGCAAGCAGCGCGTTGTTTTCCGCACCGATCGTCGCCCACGAATCGAGCGTCTTCTTCACTTCGACCTCGGTGGCCGGCCGGTTGAGCACGCGCACAAACACTTCATCCACGAGCTTCGCCGGCTCCGGCTGCGCCGCGATCAGCTTGGCGAATGCATTATTCCCGTCGCCGATCGCATCCGCCACAGCGGGGCCGCTGAGGAGCGCCATCACGCTCCCGAGTCCGAGATCGCTGCTGCGCTCGCACTCGCACGAGCTCTCTCGGGCGGGGCGCCCGAGATTAGCCAGGAAGCCGCTCGGCAAGTCCTGCGCAGAATCGGCGAGCTGATTCGCACGGACGCCGCCCGGCAGCCGAGCCGGCGCGCCAGTGACTCGCAAGACCGCATCGTAAAGAACCTCCGCTGGCAACCGCCGCGCCAACGCGTGCGAGTAGTTGATCCGATCGTCCTCGTTCCACTTATTGGTCGCGATCCCGAGCTGATAAGTGCGCGATTTGCAGATCATCCGCAGGACGTGTCGCGCATCGAAGCCATGGCTGATGAACTCCTTCGTCAGAAACTCGAGCAGCTCGGGATTCGTTGGCGGGTTGCCCGCACGGATGTCGTCGAGCGGCTCGATGATCCCCGCGCCGAGCAGGTAGCCCCACAAGCGATTCGTGTAGCTGGAAGCGAAGTAGCGGTTGTCCGCCGTCGTCATCCACGCGGCAAGCTGCTCGCGGCGGGTGCCCTTGGCCTCGACTTGTGCGGGAAAGGGGAACGCGGGCGCGGCGACCTTGTTCGTGCGCAGATGGATCATCTCGCCGTCCGCCTTGTCTTTCACGATCTCGTAAAGCGGCCGCGGTTGCTCAACGGCGGTGCCGCCAATCTTCGCCGCACCAGCTGCGGGGTCGGGGTCCAACTGCACTTGCGTGAAGAACGCGCTGAGTTGGAAATATTGATCCTGTGTCCAGCGCTCGAACGGGTGATCGTGGCACTGGTTGCAGTTGAAGCGGGTCGCGAGAAACAGATGCGTGGTGTTCTCCATCCGCTCCGCCGGCTCCCGGAGAATTTTCCAGTAACTCGCGGCGGGGTTTTCCTTGTTTGAGCCACTGGCCGTGAGGATTTTACGGACGAATTGATCGTAAGGGGTATTCGCCTCGACCTCCTTGCGGATCCACTCGCGGAATGGCCCAACGCCGCCGCCCAGGAACTTGGAATTCGCCTGCAAAAGGTCCGCCCATTTGTTCGTCCAATGTTCGACGAACTCCGGCGCGCCGATCAGCTTGTCCACGACGCCGTCACGTTTCTCCCGCACCAGGCGCGGATCCGCGAGAAACGCGCGCACTTCTTCCGCGTTCGGCGGAAGTCCGGTGAGATCAAGGTAAACGCGTCGGAGGAAATCCGCATCGCTGCAGAGGTCCGACGGCTGAATTTTCATCCGCTGCCACTTCGCCGCAACGAGCTCATCGATTCGCCCCCAGGTCTCCGGCTGTTGCCACGTGAATCCCGTGCGATCGCCCATCACGGTCAGCGTCGTCGCGGCGTAATTGCCTTCATACCGCGCGAGCAGCGGCGCTTCACCGCGGCGCAGCGTCTCGACGAGGCCAGCGCCGTCCGTCTTCGCGACATCGGTGTTTCCACTTTCAACGAAGGCTTCCGCGGTCACATCGCGGCTCTTCCCGTCGCTGTAACTTGCCACGATTCGCACCTGTTGCCGCGCCCCGATCTGTTGCACGACGGGGTCGCGCGGGAAAACCTCGATCTTCGTCACGCGTGGTGCGGCGAGATCCAGCTTGGCGCCATCTGCAATCCACGCCCGGAGAATTTCGTAATACGGCTCGCCCATTTTGATCCGCTGCCCGCCCTCGTGCGGCACACCCGCAGTCGACTTGAGGAGCATCAGTGAGTCGTCGGGCGACGCCGCATTCAAGCGCCGCCCCGCGAGATCGTCTTTCAGCGAGCGAACATCGAAAATCGGATCGTAGCCACGGAGCGAGAGCTTGAAACCCGCCTTGCCATCCTTCGCGCCGTGGCAGGTGCCCGCGTTGCAGCCGAGCTTGGTCATCACCGGATTCACATCGCGGATGAAATCGACGGGCTGCTGCTCTCGGATCTCCGACACTTCGATCGCCAAATTCGCTGCTTGCCCGCCAACTTCGATCTTGCCGCTGGCCGTGCCGTTGCGGAGCGGTTTCACCTGTCGCAGGGCGGAAATTGCGGCGACGTCTCCGTCCAGCTGCACCGTCGCCAGCCGCGTCGCGTCCACCGTTTCTCCCGAGGCAAGGTGGGCAGTGACCACGATTTGCGCCGTTTCGTATTTTCCGCTCAGGACGATCTTTGGCGGCTGAACATCGAGGCGCACCACGTGTGCTCCGGCGGGCAGCGCTTCGGGCGTGGGCGGCTTGGGCGCCTCAGATGCCGCCGCATTCGCGCCCGCACGGACGAAACTGAACACCACAGCGAGCGCGGTGAGCAACAAAGGTAGGAATGGCTTCATCATGGACAAGGGACGGAGGAATGCGGAGGAGGCGTCGGGCCGATGCAGACGGCTCCGCGCGTGCAACTAACCTGCAATGGCACAAAATCCAAGGGGGAGTCTTTGTGCCGTTCAGATGCCGAAGGTCCCCACGCGGAGGAGAATCAGGCAATCTTCGTCGCCTTCTGAAGCTCCCCTTCGGTGCCGGGGGTCGCCAGGCGATAAAGCAGAAGGAAAAGCGTCAGTCCCGCGGGCACGACGATCGGGAGCCACATCAGCTCTGAGCCAAAAACCCAAAGCGCGAGCAAGACGTAGGCGGGCAGGCCAATGACGGCCAGGAAAATGGCCACCCGCTTCGGCCAGCGGGGGAGCCAAAGGCTGATGAGGATCGCTGCGCCCGCGATGGCGATCTCCACCCAGCCCGGTGCACGCCGGATGAATGTGCGGCTCTGGATCGTTCCAATCGCCGCTGCAAAAAGCTCGCCGATCGAACCGCTCCGCCCTGCCGCGAGGCGCAGCGTGCGGCTCGCCTGATCAACCCGCGAAAGCAGCAGCAGCTTCCCGGCGAACATTTCCGGGGGGAGGTGCGTGTCGCTTTTCGCCTCGCTCTGTTCCGCCGCGAGGAGTAGGTCGTCGAATCCGCAGCGGCCTCGCGGGACCCCAAAATCGACGCGCATTCGCCCGGCCACATCGATCGGGATTTCCACACGGTCGCCAAGCATCACCCGGTCGCCGAGCTCCACGACGACATCGTCGAGAGACAACTTCTCCCAGAGGATTACCGCTTGCAGAACGAACGACGGCACCACTCGCCCACGATGGCGAAAAAGCAGCGGCACCGCACGGTGCCAGTTTGAACTACCGGGGAGGTTCGCAAATCCCAGCGCGCTCGAAAGCCGGTAATCTTCTGCGGCCTGTGCTTCGATCGTCGAAAAATCCGGCACCGCGCTGAGCTCTCCCTTCACGTGCCGCAACACCGGGACTGCCTCGGTGGGAAGCGGCTGATCGGGATCCTCTGGGAAGCCCAGCTGCGCGCCGAGCAGGACCTTGGGTGCGCGGAGCAAATGCTCGCGGAGAATCTTCGCATACTGCGAATACTTCGTTTGCATTTCCTCCTTCATCGCCCGCTCATCCCAGGACAGGACAGCGTCTGTCGCGACGATCTCCGCCCGGAAATGGTTCGCCGATTGGAAGAAAAGCGCGAAGTCCAGCGGCGACCACGGCCAGGGATGCTCGTTGAGACTTCCTTCGTTGATCCCGACCAACGTTACCGCTGCGGGCGCTTCTGTGCGGCGACTATTCATCGCGAGGAAATCCGCGAAACTTTCCTCGAGCGCATCCAGCGGCGCGAGTCGCGACTCCCTCATGAGAAAGAGGCTGACGAGCAGCGTAAGAATCGCGAGTTGAGCCCCGGTTCGAGACATGGGCGCGGAGTTAAGCGGCAATGGAGGAAGTGGGAAGGGGGAAAGTGGGCAGTGAAGTGATCAGTAGTCAGTTCCAGAGTGCAGCGTGCAGAGGCGGCCGGCGGCGACTTCTTCTGCTTGATGGCCCCACCCGCGAGGGTCCTTTCAGGCGAAGCCGCCAGAGAGCCACGACAAAGCAGGTCAAGCTACCGTTGCTACCTTCCGGTCCTGGCGGGGTTCGCAAGCCGGCGATCCGTGGTCCCTGGCGGGGCGCGCACCATGACGCTGCCGCCTGGGGAGACAAGCGATTTGTCAAAAAAACGCGATAACCGCTTGCCACGCAAAAATTTCCCCGCTCTAAAGCTGCGCGGCGACGAGCGACAGCCAACCTTCGCGCTTGCTTCCCGTTTCAACCGTTTCCATCCTGAATTCTTAATTCCCATGGCCCGCGTTCTCCTCATCCTCTCCATCATTCTTTCGCTTGCTACGGCCGGCGTTGGTTACATCGCCAAGCAAAAAGTCGACGAGGTTCAACTCGATCTCCAAAAGACGAAGCGGAATCTCCGAACGGAGACCGCGACGCTTAAAAAGACGCGCGAAGAGCTGGCGACGACGGAAGCCGATCTCGCCACGACGAGGACCAGCCTCGACGACCGCACTGCGGAACTCGCTAAGACGAAGACGGAGTTGAACGATACCGCGACGAAGCTGGCGACAGCGACCGCGGAGGTGGAGGAGAAAGCAAAGCTGCTCGCGGACGTGCAGGCGCAGCTCGAGGGGATGCGCGTCACCCTGGGTGACATCAAGCCAGACGAAATCGCCGCCAAGATTGCAGAATTGAACAGCATGAACGTTCGTCTTCAGTCGGAGCTGAACGAAGCCAAGCAGGTGCAGGAGACCCTCAACGCGCGTTTGCAGGAGGAGAGCCAGAAGGTTGTCGCGAAAGAACAGCAGGTCGCTGCTTACAAGAACGTCACCGTGCGCGCGGGGACGAGCGGACGTGTGCTCGCTTTCAATCCGGGATGGAACTTCGCGGTGCTGAGCATCGGCGACAAAGCGGGTCTCAAGTCTGGTGTCCAGATGGTGGTGATGCGCGGCACTTCGATGATCGCGAAGGTTCGGGTGACGACGGTCGAGCCGAACACCTCAATCGCTGATGTTTTGCCCGGCACGATCGCCCGCGGGACCACCGTGCAGGCCGGCGACACCGTTATCTTTGAAGGCAGCCAGCGCTAGTTCGTCGTCCGCCGCTGCACGGATGCGCTCGCTCATCGCTTGGCTGCTCCTCCTGGCGGGGACCGCGCTGCTTGGTGGCTGCGCCACCGACCCGGACCGCGTCAGCACCATTCCGTTCAACCGCCCCGAGCCTTGGGAGGGGCAGGGGCCGATGGGTGGAATGATGGGCACGCAGTAGCGCGCGTTCTGGCGGTTTAAGCCGCGCAGATTTTTTCCCGATGAGCGGCCGTATCCTCGTGATCCGTGGCGGCGCGATCGGTGATTTCATCCTGACGCTTCCGGCGATCAAGCTGCTTCGTGAAGCGTTCCCGGGAGCACATCTCGAGATCATTGGCTATCGCCACATCGTCGCTCTTGCCGAAGGCCGCTTCTATGCGGACGCGACGCGCTCGATCGAGTATGGCCCGATGGCGGGTTTCTTTGCGCGAGGCGGCACTCTCTCCGCCGAGATGACGGATTACTTCAGCAACTTCCAGCAAGTGGTCAGCTACCTCTTCGATCCCGACGGGATCTTCGAGGCAAACCTGCGGCGTGCGGGCGTGAAAAACTACCTCGGCGCTTTTGCGAAAATCGACGATTCGCATCATGCGGCGGAACAACTCGCCCGCCCGCTGCAGAGCCTCGCGCTTTTCCTCGAGGATCCCGCGGCGGTGATTTTTCCAAGTGCGTTCGATCAGGCAGTCGCGTCGCGTTTTCTCGAAGGCCGCGAACACCCCTTTATTGCTCTTCATCCCGGCAGCGGAAGCGCGCGGAAGAATTGGCCGATCACGTCGTGGGCAGCGCTGGGTGAGCGCCTGCTGGCGACCAGGCCGGCGCACCGACTCCTGCTCGTGGGCGGCGAGGCGGATCATGCGAGCTTGCGTCAATTAGCAGCGCATTTTGGGGAGCGTGCCTGGCTTGCTCAAGATCTCGCGTTGCCGCACCTCGCGGCGGTCCTTGCGAAGTCGGCTGCTTTTCTCGGGCATGACAGCGGCATCTCGCATCTGGCAGCGGCCGCTGGGGCGCGTTGCCTCCTGCTCTTCGGGCCGACGGATCCCGCAGTTTGGGCCCCGGCGAACCGGAATGTCTCGGTGCTACGCGCGCCCGGCGACGACCTCGCGCGGCTCACCGTCGAAGCTGTCCTCGCACAGGCACCGCAAATGTAGCGGGGCCGACGGCTGGGAGCTTACGCCCCCATGCCTTCTTCGAAACTTCCGCCGGCTTGCGGAAAGCAGAGTTGTTGCGCGACGTAGCGAATGCCGTCTGCCGAGCAGTAATCGAGTTCCTTGTGCGCGCTCTCCGCCTCCACGACGAGCGGCGCGGACGTTGTCCCCATCAGCTTCGTGTAGCGATCCTGGTAGCCAATCGCGAGGAGCAACTCCGCATAACGCTGCATATTCAGATCGCCCGTGCTGAGATCGGTGAACTGCATCCCGCGTTTCGGCCACGAGGGTTGCATGGAGCGCAGCGGAAACCCGGGACGCATGACAAAGTTCTTCACGTGGGCGGCGTAAACGCGCGCGCCAACTTTCAAAAACCGCGTCTCCCAGGTTTCGCCTTCCCAGCAGTGCGACGGATCTGCGTTCACCGCCAGGGATTGGTCTCCGTCACAGATCTCCACGAGCATGTTGAAATCGTCGGCCGTGTAAGCCGCGGTGCCGGGATGAATTTCGTGACAGAGAAAAAGCCCCAGCTTCCGTGCGTGATCGCGCAGCTTCTGCGTCTTGGTGACGAAGCGCTCCTGCCCCTCCGCGAGCAGGTCGTAGCCCGGGCCGGCGAAAAATCCCCATGGATAGCCGGTGGCGAGCTCCCAACCGAACGCCACGCCCCAGAACATCGGCATCACTTTCACGCCGAGCTCCGCCGCGAGATCCATCAACGCGAGGAGGTAATTCTCATGCCAGGCCTCGATCTTCTCCGGGCTCTCCTTCGCGAGGTCGGGAGCGATGAACGCGTTGCCAGTTTTGGTGCCCGTCCAGATCGAAGTGTGCACACAAAACGGGCAGTGCGCCGAGATTCCGTCGAGGAGCATCCCGCGGCTTTCAAAAGTCTCGCGCACCTCCTTGGCCTTCTTCAATCCGCCGTTGCCGTCGTTCAGCATGTAGTTGCTCGGCTGCGCGCCGCCGGCTCCCGCCGCTTTCGCGTAGTCGAGGAACTGGGCGAGGGATTTTGCGCCGTGCTGGGCGCCTTCGATGGATGCGTGGTAAGCGTTGAGAGGCATGTGCGTGTGAGGTGCTCCCGTCTAAGCAGTGGGAATGCAGCACGCAACCGCAAAGGCGACTGCTCCCACGTGCTCCATCCGACGAGCGCTGGGCGGGTCACTCGTCGCCCCATTGCAAAACCGCCTCCCGCTTCTAGTCTCCTGCGCCGCCGATGGATCGTCTCCTCCTGATCGCCGCCAGCTTTTGCTTCCTGTTCGGCTTCGCACTTTCGATGCATGCGCTCGGGGCGCGCGTCGCGCATGCGTCGCGGGCGAACTTCGTCGCGATCCTTTCGGGATTCATTTTTCAGAGCGCATTTCTGTATCTCCGCGGCGAGCAGCTCGGACGCTGTCCGCTCACGAATCGTTTTGAAGTGCTCACGTTTCTGAGTTGGTCGCTGGTCCTGTTCTACCTGCTCACGGGTTCCACTTATCGCCTTTCGTTGCTTGGGCTGTTCACCGCGCCGCTCGCGCTCATCTTTCAGTTCGCAGCCTTGCTCTTTCCCGACATCTCTCGCGGAACGGTGGTCAAAGGCCCGGCAAACGCGTGGTTCGAAATGCATGCGGCGGTTTCCGTGCTGGCCTATGGCGCCTTCGCCCTGGCCGCGATCGCAGGCGTCATGTATCTCGTGCAGGAGCGCCAGCTGAAGACGCATCACCTCACTTCCTTCTTCCATGCGCTGCCACCGATTCACGATCTCGCGGTGGCAAATCGCCGACTGATCTTTTGCGGCTTCGTCTTACTTTCGGTCGGCATCGCCGCCGGCTTCGGCATCGGTAGCTGGCATTCCCATCTCGCGAAGATCGCGTGGTCCGTCGGCGTTTGGCTGCTCTACGGCTTCATCCTGACGGCCGAGTGGCGGCACCGGCTCAGCCCGCGACGCGGCGCCTGGCTTTCCGTCGCCGCCCTTGGTGTGGTCATTTGCACCCTCTGGGGCATCACGTTTCTAACTGAGCGACCCTCGCTCTGAGCCATGGAAATTCTTTGCTTCGGGCTCAGCCATCATGAGGCGCCGGTGGAACTGCGAGAGCGGTTCGCGATCCCGGAGTCGCGTGCAGCGGCCACGGCTTGGGAACTCGCGAAACAGGATGCGCTCAGCGAGGCAGTGGTCGTCTCGACGTGCAACCGCGTGGAATTTTACATCGCGACGGAGAGCGCCGCGGAGGGATTTGCGAGTGCGCGGCGCGTCATCGCCGCGAACTTCGCTGAGCCAGAAGGATTCTTCCGGCACGCCGGTCCGCGGAGCATCCGGCACTTGTTCAACGTGGTTTGTGGGCTCGACTCGATGGTGCTCGGCGAAACGGAAATTCTTGGCCAGGTGAAGAAAGCGTATGGCGCAGCACACGAGGCCGGCGCGACCGGGCGCAATCTGAACAAACTTTTTCAGCGCGCGTTCAACGTCGCGAAAGAAGTGCGGACACAAACGAAGATCACCCGGGGCGCGGTCAGCGTCGGATCGGTCGCCGTCGATCTCGCGGAGAAAATCTTCGGCCGGCTCAGCGAGTGCCACGTGATGATCCTCGGTGCCGGAGAGACAGCAGAAATGACTGCAGGTGCACTCCAGTCGCGCGGGGTAAAAACCATCTTCGTCGCCAACCGCAGCTACGATCGGGCGGCCGCACTCGCCGAGAGGATGTCCGGCCGAGCGGTGCGGTTCGACGACTGGACACGTGAGATTCGCGCCGTTGACATCCTCATCGGCTCGACCGCCGCGCCGCACCATGTGCTCACGGCCGCGGAACTCGCGCCGGTGATGCGCACCCGCGCGGATCGTCCGCTCTTCTGCATCGATCTCGCCGTGCCCCGCGACATCGAGCCCGCGGTCAACGATCTCGATGGAGTTTACCTTTACGACATCGACCACCTGCAAAATGTCGCGGCGCAATCGATGGCCGCCCGTCAGCAGGAGATCGCGCTGTGCGAGCAGATCATTGAGCGCCATGTCGGCGAGTTTTCGGAATGGCTGGCGGCTGGCGGGAAACCGCCCCTCTTCGGCGATGCAGAGGCGCAGCGCGGATGATCTCTGTCCCCGCTGGAATGCAGCGAATTGTTCTCGGAACGCGCGGTTCGGCACTCGCGCTCGCGCAGGCGGAGCTCACCGAAGCCGCGCTGCGGCGAGCCTTTCGCAACATCCAGAGCGAGCGGCGTGTGTTTACGACACGCGGCGACCAGAAGCTGGATCTCTCGTTGCTGCGCGCGGGCGAGGCGGGAGGCAAAGGCCT
>Ga0136611_10002272_pt1 | contig 13361 bp, 12 predicted proteins | sample AntDrymUQ2232306_2_FD_106645 | JGI IMG/M metagenome (GOLD analysis project Ga0136611, IMG submission 106645) | Polar desert sand microbial communities from Dry Valleys, Antarctica - metaG UQ223 (23.06) | ecosystem: Environmental > Terrestrial > Soil > Desert | place: Antarctica: Dry Valley... | reverse complement strand
GATATACAGATCGCGCAAGGCCATCTCCGCGAGGCGATGAGCACGTATGAGCGGGCGTTGCAGCTTGCGACGGAACAGGGGGCGCCCGTACTGCGGGGCACGGCAGACATGTACGTGGGGATGAGCGAGCTCGAGCGCGAGCGCAACGACCTGGATGCCGCCACCCAGCACCTGCTGAGAAGCAAGGAGCTAGGCGAGCCCACCGGGTTACCGCAAAACCCGTATCGTTGGCGCGTCGCTATGGCCCGGATACAGGAGGCCGAAGGAGATCTGGACGGCGCGCTCGACCTGCTCCACGAGGCAGAGCGTCTGTATGCGGGCGACTTCTCCCCGAATGTGCGTCCGGTCCCGGCGCTCGTGACGCGGGTCTGGGTCGCGCAGGGGAGGTTGGCTGACGCCCTCGGCTGGGTGCGTGAGCGGGGATTGTCCGCCTATGACGACCTCAGCTACCTGCACGAGTACGAGCACATCACCCTGGCCAGAGTGCTCCTGGCCCAATACAGGAGCGACCGTGCAGACCGCTTCATTGTTGAGGCGATGGGACTGCTGGGGCGCCTCCTGCAAGCAGCGGAACAAGGCGGGAGGGGACGAAGCGCGATCGAGGTCCTGGTATTGCAGGCGCTGGCTCACCAGGTGCAAGGCGACATCGCTGCTGCTCTGGTGCCGCTGGAACGCGCCCTGACGCTGGCCGAGCCGGAGGGCTACGTCCGATTGTTCGCGGACGAAGGCCCACCCATGGTGTCACTGCTTCTCGAAGCCGCCGCTCGCGGGATCATGCCGGACTATACGGGCAAGCTGCTCGCAGCACTTGGATCTGAGCAACTGAGGAGCGCGGGCGAATCTCCCCTCCCCACCGCCCCCATTTCGCAGACCCTCGTTGAGCCGCTAAGCCAACGTGAGCTCGAGGTGCTCCGATTGTTCAGGAGTGAACTGTCTGGTCCGGAGATTGCCCGTGAACTCGTGATCGCCTTGAGCACTGTCCGCACCCATACCAAGAGCATCTACAGTAAACTTGGCGTCAACAATCGCCGGGCGGCCGCCAAGCGGGCAGAAGAGCTGGACTTGGAATAGCGGCACCAAGGCGTCGCCCGAGCAGGCATCCCCTTAGCCCTGCCAGATAGACCAGCATTCCATTGCATGCCTGGCAGCGGTCCTGTCTCCCAGGCATCCTCCCCAAATATCCCCACATACCTCCCACATGAATCCCCACTTCTGGGGAAGACGCCTCACCACGTCTGGTCTTACCTTGTGGTTGTAGCAGAGAACGAAGGCAGCGAGGGGGGACTAATCCACAGAAATGAGTGAGACACACGCAGCGACTGGGGATCATCACGAGCCCGGAGTTTACGAGATTCGCATCAAAGGACACCTTGGAAAGCGATGGGCCAACTGGTTTGAGGGCCTGACCATGACGCTGGAAGACAACGGGGATTCACTGCTAACCGGCCCAGTCGTCGATCAGGCCGCATTGCATGGCTTGCTTCGGAGAGTACGCGACCTAGGACTACCACTGGTCTCGGTCCTTCGAGTCGAAACCGAACATAAGGAGGTGGCGGATGGCAGACCCTGACACGTAAGACGCTCGTTCGAGCGAGGAGGCAAGCCCATGAAGACCAGCAGGCAGACAACAGTAAGTGAAGGAGACGAACACATGATTGGCACCAAGCGGGCCGTGGCTTCCACCACGCAGACCGCAGTAGAAGGAGTCCGAGACATGGGTACTACTGGGCTCAACGCGAGGAAGATTGCGCTTGTTACGGGCGTACTCTTCATCATCACCTACGTCACCTCTATCCCAGCACGACTCTTCCTCTACGCCCCGGTACGGACCGACGTCAACTACATCGTCGGTGCCGGCGCCGACTCGCAAATAGCCTTGGGCGCGTTGCTCGAGCTCATCCTCATCATCGCAAACGTCGGCACCGCCGTCGTGCTGTTCCCGATCCTCAAGCGGCAGAACTACGAGCTCGCTCTCGGCTATGTCACAGCCCGTCTCGTCGAATGCACCTTCATCGCCGCCGGCATCCTCAGCATGCTTGCGATCGTGATGTTGCGGCAGGACTTCGCGGGAACTGGTGGCGGAGATAGGGGCTCGTTCGTGACGGTCGGCAGGGCGCTCTTCGCGATCTATGAATGGGCGTTCGCGCTCGGGCCTGGCTTCGTTGTCGGCGTTGGGAACGGGCTGATACTGGGCTACATGATGTACAAGTCGAGACTAGTGCCGCGGGGAATGGCCATGTTGGGGCTGATCGGAGGTCCCCTGATCATCGCCACGGGGGTCGCCGTGCTGTTCGATGTCATCGAGCCAGACTCTCTGCCGCAGGTCGTCGCGGTAATCCCCGAATTCTTCTGGGAGCTGTCGCTCGGCATCTACCTCATCGTCAAGGGGTTCAAGCCAGCTGCGGTCGCATCCCTGCCTGCGAGCACGGGAGCGGAGCATCTGTCGAGCGGGGCGCCGAGCGCGGCATAGATCCGCAACAGGGGTTGTGGGAAGGGTTTAAGGCCCTCCCCATAACCTCCACTCGCTCACGGTAGACCGTTAACCGCGCTCAAGGGTGGCAACACACCCAAGATAAGGAAGAACCTGAAGTGAAAGCAAAGGTAAGCAAGATGACCCAGTTCCAGAAGACCACCCGCAACCTCGTCGCCACGATAGCCATCGTCGCGCTGGCACTCGTCCTGCCCGCCGCGCCGCCTGTCCAGGCCGCAGGGCTGAGAAACTGTGTGGACGTGACCGGCAGTGCAGCCGGTCGTGTCGCGTGCTATGAGGCTGTCTGGGTGAATGGAGTCCAGCTCAGGATGACGTTTGCCGACCAGCAATTTACCGGCGCGACACCCACCGACAAACTGGACAACTTCTACGTGCTGGCGCCACAGACCGACACCATTCAGGGCACGCTGCCCTTCCCGCACGACCACGTCGTCGGAAACGTGCCGGCTCAGAACCGTGGCGGCTACCGCGTCCACCTGCACGGCTACTTCGTCCTCTGCAGCGCTGAGGGCATCGTCAGCGGCGGCTGTGTGCCTACCATGACCACGATCCAGGGGCTGGGAACCATACCCCTGGCCAGGACAGTACACGGGCAGATGCTGACCTCGGTCGAGCCGATAGAGTCAGCCGCGAACTCCGGGCTCTTCACGCTGGTCGACACGGGGGCAGTGATCGTCGCCACAATCAACCCCGGCAAGTAGACAAATCCTCCCGCCGAACCTGTCGGCTGCGGGAGACGGCGGGTAATTCCGCCACCAATCGGGCCAACTATGGCGCGACTGGTGGCGGAATTGCGCTGGGACGGGACTACGCGCACGAGGGCCCATTGGTGACGCCGCCTCCCGGCGTGGTGAGCACCCCTTTCAGCGCCGGGGACCCCGACGGCGTCCAGCAACAGCTCGTCCCATTCGTTCGGGACGTTCATGAAGTCCCCGACCCAGGGCGCTGCAACGTCAATCCATGGAGCTTCCGCTCCCGAGCGAGCAGGTGACGGGCCGCTACTGCGCCAACAGCAAACCCACCAGATCGTCCAAGCGCAGTTACGACGAGGCGGCTGTGGCACGGCTCTGGCAGGTAAGCGGGGGATCTGGTCGGCATGGCAGCGGCTGGCTAAACCATCGCCGGAACATCACGAAAGGAACGACCCATGAAGCTCCGCGTATACCTCGTCTCAGTCACCCTGCCCGGCGCTCCCCCCTCGGTCGGCCCAATCGTGTCCGTTGTCGGTCGAGCCGTCGACGAAGCGGGGGTGGCGAACCTGTCCCTGATGGAAGGGATGGCCGGCGAGTGAGCACCGGGCAGCGGACGCCGAAGGAGCGCGTAACCGACGTGCTGATCGTCGGCGGCGGGCTTGGCGGTGTGGCGGGCGCGTTGGCCGCACTGCGGCTCGGCGCACGGGTCGTTCTCACGGAGGAGACCGACTGGCTTGGTGGACAGATCACCGCGCAGGTGGTGCCGCCGGACGAGCATCCGTGGATCGAGCAGACTGGCTGCACGGCGAGCTACCGTCGACTAAGAGAGGGGATCCGAGACTACTATCGCCGCAACTATCCGCTGCTGCCTGGGCCGCGCACCGATCCCCACCTGAATCCAGGCGCGGGATACGTGAGCGCTCTCTGCCACGAGCCTCGCGTGGCACTGGCCGCCATCGAGGAGATGCTGGTCCCTTATCGGTCCAGTCGGCAGCTTGATGTGCTGCTCGAACACCGCCCCGTCGCTGCGGAGGTGGACGGCGACCAGGTGCGTGCTGTGACGCTGCGAGCCAGCACGGGCGAAGACGTGGTCGTGTGCGCGCCGTACGTGCTTGATGCGACGGAGCTAGGTGATCTGTTGCCGCTCACCGGGGTCGAGCACGTCATCGGGGCCGAGAGCAAGGCAGAGACGGGCGAGCCGCACGCCGTCGCGGGGGCAGCGCAGCCGCTCGACCAGCAGGCGGTGAGTTGGTGCTTCGCGATCGACTACCTGCCCGGCGAGGACCATACGATCGAGCGGCCAGATGCGTACGCGTTCTGGAAGGACTACCAGGCGCCGTTCTGGCCGGGTCCGCACCTCGGATGGATGGATGTCGACCCGCAAACCCTCGAAGCGCGCCACATGCCGCTCTTCAGCGATCCTGTGAATGGACCCGACGCACGGGACTTCTGGCGTTACCGGCGGATCCTGTACCGTGGCCATTATCCCGAGGGCGTGTTTCCCTCCGACATCACAATCGTGAACTGGCCGCAGATCGACTACTGGCTCCGGCCACTGCTTGGTGTGCCCGAGGACGAGGCACAGCAGAGTATGGAGGCGGCGCGGCAGATCAGCCTCTCCTTCCTTTACTGGATGCAAACCGAGGCGCCCCGGCACGACAGTGGCGAAGGGTATCCCGGCCTGCGCCTGCGTCCGGACGTGGCGGGGACGACCGACGGGCTTGCGAAGTCCCTGTATGTTCGCGAGAGCAGGCGCATCCGGGCCGAGTTTACGGTGCTGGAGCAGCACGTTGGCGTGGAGCCCCGAGGCGACGTCCAGGGAGCGGAGGCGTTCGCTGATAGCGTGGGCATCGGCAGTTATCGGATCGATCTCCACCCGAGCACGGGCGGGCGCAACTACGTCGACATCTCCTCGTGGCCGTTTCAGATTCCGCTTGGTGCGCTTATTCCGGTGCGCATCGAGAACTTGCTGCCCGCGAACAAGAACCTCGGCACGACGCATATCACAAACGGCTGCTATCGGCTGCACCCGGTGGAGTGGAACATCGGTGAGGCTGCGGGGGCGCTTGCCGCCTATTGTCATCAGCGGCACTTGAATCCCAGGCAGGTGCGAAACGACGCTCATCACCTCGCGAATTTTCAGCGCACGCTCACCGACGTGCTGGGCTTCGAGCTGCAATGGCCCCACTACACACCGCGCTGACTCGGGAGCACCAATCCACGATTCGATTCTACGTCAGTGACCGAGGTGAGCCGTCAACAAGGCACTCGTGAATCGCTTGCACAACGTGCGTGATGAGCAGGCCGTGTTCTACACCGGGGGAGAGTGCCGCTCCGGCGAGCAGGCTGCGGGCGAAGGAGACGGCCATCCAGGTGGGGAAGCCTTGCGGTGTGCCATCAACATCCAGAACGGTGGTCCCTGGAAACCGCAAGCGGTCGCCTGCGCTCCAAAGTCCCTGGTCCTGCTGGTCGATATACAGCGCGGCATGGCTGCCGATCACGCGATACTTGAAGTCGACGACCGAGGGCATCGAATCGGGCAGAACCCAGAGGGATTCCAGTGTGGCAGAGGTTCCATCCTCGAACGTGAGCAGTGCGTGGATCCCGTCCCAGGTGTCCACGCCCCGGCGCGCGAGCTCGCCCCGGAAGCCAGTGGCGTACACGCGTGCTGGCCGCTTGCCGGAAAGCCAGATCGCCAGATCGACCGTGTGTGGCATCAGGAACCAGCCGGGGCTGGATCGCGCGCTCCACGAAAGCATCGACAACGGCACAGCATAGGTGTTGCTCAGATGCGCCGACTGCGAGAGCACGTTCCCGACCGCCCCGGCGTCAATTGCCGCACGCGCGCGCACGAACGCCGGGTTCCAGCGGTTCTCGAACGCGACCATGCACTGCACCCCGGCAGCGTGAACAGCGTCTCTGATGGCCGTGGCGTCCTCCACGGTGTTCGCGAGCGGCTTCTCGATCAGCAGGTGCAGCCCGGCGCGCGCGGCGTCAAGCGCGGGTGTTCGGTGGGCGAAGTCCGGTGTGGCTATCACCACCGCGTCCAGCCGCTCACCCGCGAAGAGCGCCTCGTGCGATGGATACGTGGGAACGGCCAGGTCGCGCTCAATAGCCTCGGCTGCCCGCGGGGAGTTTTCCGCGACGGCTGCCACCGCAACATCGGGGACGGTGCGGAGCGCGCGCAGATACATCCGGCCGCGCGTGCCTGCCCCGACGATCCCTATCCGCAGCATACGCGCATCCCCTTTCAGGCCCGCATCGTCGGGCAGTGTAGCACAGCGGCGTGGTGATATAATCGGGTGAGGTACCGTTATGGACATGTTCGAGAAGCGAAGGCGCGTCGCGATCTGCCGGGGGCCGCACTGCTCGGCGCGCAACTCCGCCGCGCTCGCGGAACTGCTCGACGCGGAACTCGCGGTGCATGGACTTGAGGACGACGTTGGCACCCGTCCCGGCGCGTGCAATAAGCTGTGTGACGAAGGACCGAGCATGGTTGTACACCCAGACAAGATATGGTACTCGTGCCTTACGTCGGACGCCGTGCGCGAGATTGTACGTGAGCACCTGTCCAGAGGTGAGCCTGTTCGCCGGTACGTGGCCCGCGACCTCAGTCGATTCGATGACTTCGGTTCATTTGAGCCGTAGGGCACGCGATCTTTTCGTTACACACACCTCGGTCGGGCATGTTCGGCGTGCCAGGTTCGATCGTTCGTGAGCGCTCGGCCGTCCCTCCTCGCCGCGGCCCGTAGTACCCCACGAGACTCGTGGCGGTGGATACGTTGGGACCTGCCCCTTCGCGTTCTGCCGCTGCTGTTTCTGCCACTATTGCTCGTTGCTCTCACGCCTCTCTCGGCGCGCACGATCGGGTTCACGACAGCACAACTCGGGATGCAGATCGCCTTCGCCGTACTGCTCGGACCGCCGTTCGCGTGGCTCGCCTGGTGGTTTCGACGGCGGTACGTGCGCTTCATAGTCGTGCCAACCGACGCAGACAACGCCGTCCAGTGCTTGTATTATGTCATATTGAATACTCCGGCGGAGGAACTCTTTTTCCGTGGGCTGTTGCTGGGCTGGTTACAGGGGCGCATCGGCGCACCGGCAGCGTGGCTCATTTCAACGGCGCTGTTTGGTCTGTATCACATCCCAGCGGGATGGGGCTGGCGGGCGGTCGTGGGAGTTACAGCCGGTGGCGGTCTCTTCGGCGCGCTCTTTCTGCTCGGCCCTGACAGCGGCTCCTCCGTGCTTCCGATGCTCGTCCACGCCTGTGGCACGTGCGCGTTTCTCAGCCTCGGTCCGTGGGCGGCGTTCCGGCTCGAAGTTCGGCGGAATGCGCGACTCAGCAGGCAATCGTGCCGAACGAACATGTAGCCTGCCATGTACGCTCCCGAAGACCCGCTCGGGCCGACTCACCACTGACGGCCGCCTGTGATTGTGTACATTCAGCGCACAGCTCTGCTGGCGCTCATGTGGATACTGGAGCACCCTTGTAACCGATCTCAGCAGAGTCGCGACTTTATGGTCAGGCATCGTGGCGTGGCCGTTGCTGAGTGTCGTGCGATAAAGGGGGGAGAGCAGCGGACTATGCGGTTTCTGGACAGACATGACGCCGGACGGCAACTTGCCGAGCGGCTGGAACGATACCTGGACACGGACGCGATCGTGCTTGCCTTGCCGCGCGGCGGGGTTCCGGTCGGCTACGAGGTTGCGCGGACGCTCGCGGCGCCGCTCGACGTACTGGTCGCGCGCAAACTCGGTGCTCCCGGACAGCCGGAGCTTGGCATCGGGGCAATTGCGCCGGGCGGCATCCTCGTCATGAGTTCCCAGGCGCCGCGCGTACCAGGTGTGACGCCCGAGTACGTCGAGGACGTTACCCGTCGGGAGACCATCGAGATGCAACGACGAATGCGTTTGTATCGAAGCAATCGCCCAGCGGTCAACCTCCAGGGCCGGGCCGTGATCCTTGTCGACGATGGCCTCGCAACCGGTGTCACCGCGCTCGCCGCCGTGCGGTCGGTCCGACAGCAGGGAGCGCACTGCGTTGTGTTTGCCGCTCCAGTATGCGCGTCGCAGGCCATCCACACGCTCGTGCCGGAGCTGGATCACGTGGTATACGTTCACGCTCCTGATGACATGCGCGCCATCGGGTTGTGGTACGACAACTTTCGGCAGACCACGGATGAGGAGGTGCAACGCCTGCTTGGGCTCGACGGGTGAGGAACGTGTCACCGGCCGACGCCGGTAACGGTATACTGCACCCGAACACGGAGATCGGGGACGATGGGATGACGACGAGGACGTATACGGCGGTGTTGCAGTTCGAGGACGGCACATACATCGCGGAGTGCCTGGAGATCGGCACGGCAGCGCACGGACACGACGTCCAAGAGGCGCTGCAGAACCTCACGCGGTCAACGGAGGCGTATCTGCGCAAGAACGCTCCCCCACCTCCATCCACGCCGCTGGTAACGACGTTCGAAGTGCAGCTTGATCCATAGTCGTTGACGCCCTGTCGTTTCTATTCAGGTGGGTTCACCTCCACCACAACCGGCTTGATCTCGGAGGGGTCTCGGTCGAACATACCGCGCATCTCACCGAAGAGACTGTTGAGATCCTCCGGCGCAACCGCCCGGCAGAGTCGCGCGGCGTACGTCTCGCGCAGCTTTTTCACGTAGTACTCGGCGTCGTAGTCGGTCGCCTCCGGCTCGTACAGCTTCTTGTACCCGTGCCTGCTATGCGCGGCGTGATAGTAGCGGACACGGTCGCCCGGCTTCCAGCGTGCATTCCCGGCCAGCAGTACCTCGTACTGCTCCTCCTTCTTTCCCGAAGCCCGATACGCTTCCTCGGACTTCGAGAGAAACACCGTGATAGCGAGATCCTCGACTGGCACTTGCTTCGACCGAATGGCGTACACCCTTTGCTCGAAGCTTTCTCGAACGCCCGCGAAGTCCAGCGCGAGCAACTTCGGCAATGCCTCGTTGAAGAACTGCTCCCCGTACGGCTCGTTGCGCGAACTCTTGAACGCCGCGCCGACCATCTTAATCTTGCCATCGTAGCCTTGCAGGATGTAGTTCTTCTCCTGGTACGAGTACATCCGCGCATATCGCCCATCGTGCTCAATCGTAATGCCCTCTGGCAACTCGCGCCCAACTTCCGCGACGAGCCGCAGTTCATCCTCGAAGGTCCACCCCTCGGGCACCGTGAAGTACACACCGTCCGTGTCCGCCTCGATGAGCCGCATGCCCTTCGCTCGCAGCTCGCGCATCATCTGCTGCAGGATCTCCTGCCCGCGCTGCGTGACCTGCGTGGCTGCCGCGATGTCACCGAACAGGGCGAAGCTCGCGCCCATTGAGCCGTAAAAGCTGTTGATGAGGATTTTCATCGCGCCCTGCATGGCATCGTGGTACACCCGCTCCGCCGACCCGGCGAGTTGCGCACGACCCAGCTGCTTGTGCTCCAGCCTCAGGTGCGTGAGCTTTTGCAGCATGCCGGGGAAGACGCGGAGCGAGTCGGTGCGCGGCGCGATCTCGTATGCGAGCATGATACTGGGGTACAGTGAGGCGACGTCCGCCTTGACTACGTTCGAGAGGATGCCGCTCAGGTACATCCGGGTGTAGCCACCGATGTACTTCTCCTCCGCGATGGCCGCGCCCGCGCGCGGGATGGATCGCCCCGCCCAAAGGTACGCGCGCACGAGCATCGGCTCGATCAAGCCCTGGCCAGTGCCCGCGGTGGCGATCCGCTCGTACGTCTTCGGAACCATGCTCGCGAGCGCGTAGGAGCTTGCCATCAGCAGGCCGGAAAGTGCGTCGACCTCGCGGACGTCGTCAAGTGCGTAGCGGCGCACCCGCTCCGGGTCCATGAGCCACGTGCGGTGGATCTCCGGCCCCTCGACGTATTCCCGCTCCGCGGAAGCGAGGCCGAAGTAACGTGCGGCGGATTTCAGGCCGTACGATCGGATGTCGTGGACGATTGCGTCGCGCCGCTTGACGGCGTGCAGCGTGTCGATGATCTCCCTGCCAGCGACGCTGTGTCGACGGAACGACTGGTTGCGCGCGCCAACCTTCAGCGCGTCGCGGCTTTCTACTGGCGCGTCGTCGTCGCGCCCCATGCCGAGGTGTACCTCGTTCGCGATGGAGCGGGCAACGAGGTATGGCATGTCGAAGTCGAAGACGTTGTGCCCCTCCAGGACGTCGGGGTCGCGCTCGCCGACGAGCCGCACGAACTCCCCGATGAGTCCAGCCTCGCTCCCGTGCTCGTTCGCATCCAGCACGCGCTCCCAGCCGGAGCTGTCGCGCATGGAGATCATAAAGATCTCGCCATCAAGGGGGTTCAACGAGGTGGTCTCCAGGTCGAACTGCATCCGGCGCACGTCTTCCCAGAGCATGCCCTTGTAAAAGGCGCGGCCGGTCTGGACCAGGTACTGTTCCACAGGTGGGCGGTAATACACGTGGTCGCGCAGATCCCAAAGGCGGTCGCGGCCCTGGCTTCGCAGAATCGCACGCTCCAGGAATGCGAAGTTGCGGGCGAGCACCAGGTACTTGTAATGACCGTCGCCATCGAGTTCCCGGTACCCCGCCTGCCTCCCGTGGGGCAGCGTGGGGAAACGGTCAGAAGGGACCAGCCGCTCCACCGGCAAGTCACCAAGCAGCGCGAGGTCGGGGACGAGGAGCCACGGGTTGAAGGCGTCATTCTCCGCCTGTGTAGAGCCATCGTTTACCCTGCGCCAGACTCGAGCCTGGCCCGCGTAGGTCGCGAGCACGGAGACGATGCCGGGCGTCTCGTCCACGCCGAAGAGCGTGGAATCGCCACCGGGCGCGTCCGCAGCGGTAAGGAGCATCTCACTTTCTGTGATCATGGTTCGAGTGTAGCAGAGGAGGGTATTGGAGCCCACCCAATTACCCGCGGCCGGCCCTCCTGCGCCCTGACCGCTCACGCCGCTGTGCGTCCACTTCGTACAACATTATTGATGTAGCGCATGCGACGTTAAGGGATGTTGCGGCGCCACCCATCGGGATCCGTATGAGGACGTCGCACAGTTCTCGATACGCCTCGCCCAGACCCCGCGTCTCGTTGCCGACGACGAGAACAGTGGGGCGCATGAGGTTCAGAGCCGACAGGTCCGTGTCCGCCCTGGCACTGCTGCCCACGACCTGGAAGTCGCCAATTGCGGTCTGGATGACGTCAAACCAGGGCAGCAGCTCCTGGTGCGAGGGTAGCCGGACTACTGGTGTAGCGAAGAGGGAGCCCGTGGACCCGCTCACCACTTCCGGCGAGTACACGTCCGCCGCGTGGCCGGTGACGATGAGTCCGTGCGCTCCGAGCGCATCGCAGGACCGAATGATAGTGCCGAGGTTGCCGGGGCTTGCCGGCCGGTCAAACACGACGACAAGCAGATCCTCGCCGACGGGTATGCGACTGAGATCGTCAGGTGGCATGGCGGCCAGGGCGATCAACTCGGAGGTCTCCTCCTTGCCACTGAGCTTCGCCATAAGGTGCAAGGGTAGCTCGTAGTGTGCTTTCGCTGCGGACTGACGGAGGACGCCCTCGGCCCAGCCGGACAGGGCGCGCTCGCGCGAGAACAGAAACGCCCTGATCTCCCAGCCGTGCTCCAGCGCCAGGTTGATCGGCCGGACTCCTTCCACGAAGAACTCGCGATGCTTCTGCCGCTTCGTCCTGTTGCGCCTGAGAGTTTCCGCGTACTGGAAGTCGTTGTCCTCGGAGTGGATCCGAATGAGCTGCGGTCTCATACGGTCCGAGGCCCCGGAGGCCATGGAGCGCGTCCGGGCGAGGTGCAACACATCGAGCGTGCGCGGGCCAGGTGGCACTCCAGATTGTGGCTCCACACCCCTATGCGGTCGCGGCACGCCGGTCGACGCGTGACCGCACGGAAACGTCGTCGGCTACCACGCCAGGGGCTCCGGGAAGAACTCCTCGACCAGCTCGCGGTAGTACGGTGTGAGGGCGGTGACATCGGGTCGCTCGTCGCCCTTCGAGTACAGGTCGTACGGGTTGAACGCCTGGACCTCCAGCAGCATGCGGCGATCCTGCTCGTTCGTCAGGTGCGCATACGCACTGTCGCGGTGCCATGGGTAAAAGGAGTGGTAGCGGATCATGTAGAGCGCCTCGATGGGTAGCCGGGCATCGTCTCTGACCACATGGAACAAATACTCGTCGTGCCCGAAGGACAGATGGACGTTGTCGAGGCCGATGCCTGCCTCGTAGATGCCGTTCGGGGTCTGATACTGCGGATTCTCGCCGTCCGGGTTGTCCGCGAAGAACTCGTGGAACACGATGGCGTCCGACCAGGCGCAGCCGACGGGGAACGTATCCCCGACCACGGCCCACTGCGGCTCGTTGTAATCGACGGACAGCACCTTGCCAGCATCGTGTATGAAGCCGGTCGCGATCATCCAGCGCGGGTGGCCGTCTTTGCGGATGCGCTCGGCCGTCTGCATCGCGTGTTCCATCTGCGTGAAGCTGGTGTCGGGATCGCTGTCGTCGACGAACGTGTTTAGATGTTCCATCATGGCCCACATTGCCATTCGGCGGGTGCGCTTCTCGGGAACGGTATACGTGTCCTTCTGGCGGAGGACGAAGTCAAGCCTCTGGTGCTGGTGGTTCAGGCGATAGAACGCGGCGACCTTCGGGTTGGTCTCCTCTTGAAAGTCGCGGAACTGATCCTCTGGTCTGGTCTGCGTTCCTCCGGTTCGAGTCTCGGAGTATCCGGTCGTGGCGGACATGCTGGCCTCCTTTCGCGCTGTGGTGGTGCGTTCTTCGGCGGAGAGAATGGGTGGCTGCCCTGATGGTTGACGACGAAGCAGCACTTGCCGTGCCAGCGGCCCGAGTCAAAAGGGGTAACGCGGTTTCAGCGCCGAATGGCTACTGCGCCGACGACGAGCAACGCGATTCCGACGAAGGTCCAGACACTCGCCGGGTGCTTCTCCACGCCGAAGAGACCGAAATGGTCGATCGTGGCCGCGAGAGTGAGCTGGGCGATAAGCGCGACCGCGACCCCCGCTGCCACGCCGAGCTTCGAGATCGTGTACACCACGCCGGTGATGATCAGGATGCCAACCACCCCGCCCGCCAGGCTAATCAGCGGCGCCTGGCTGATCCTGCCGAGGTTGCCGTTGCCGAGACCCAGCAGGAGCGCGACCCCGGTGACGATTGCCCCG
>Ga0136611_10002271_pt1 | contig 13363 bp, 8 predicted proteins | sample AntDrymUQ2232306_2_FD_106645 | JGI IMG/M metagenome (GOLD analysis project Ga0136611, IMG submission 106645) | Polar desert sand microbial communities from Dry Valleys, Antarctica - metaG UQ223 (23.06) | ecosystem: Environmental > Terrestrial > Soil > Desert | place: Antarctica: Dry Valley... | reverse complement strand
TCCATGTCCACTTTGTGTGGATTCGTTTGCCCCTCCATGAATCGGTACATGGTCGATTTGTTGGAGGTGATAATCACCATCTCATGCTTTTCCTTTTCTGGCACTTCCTGGTTGGATTGCGGAAGAGCAGGTGTATCGACAAGGGATTTGACTTCCGGTGTAGATTCTGACTCCTTGAGCCACGAAATGAATTTCTCCCCATCGTCTGGAACCGCATCTTTTGAAGCGGCAACCTGAGCGGGCGGACGTAAGGCCAATCGAAGTTTGCCGAGGTTCGATGCCGTGTCAAGAACGATGTACTGAGAATCCTTAACTAGCATTTGAATTGTGCTGGACTTCTTTTGTTTGGATGCCTCTGGATCAACGATAGCGACGCCATCTATCATCACAACCTCTAGGTTTTCCATTACCTTGACGCTTTTGGCGGCTTTAACTCGAGCGCTCTTGTCAAAGTAGCCGTAAACGTCCACGTGGTCACCGGGCCCGATGTAACCACCACCTCCGGTTTCGTCTCTCACCGCTATGTCAAAGATCTGATAACCTGCTGGAACGGTGAAATCCCGGCCCTTGCCAGAGAGTTTTGCCTCGATGATGGGTTCACCAGGATAGATGCGTTGCTTTGTAAACTTGTTCTCGATCAATTTAGGATCGGAGATTGCGCCTGGGGGAACGCGGTCAAGTGGCCATTGTTCCAGTCGAACGCTGTCTTGCGGAATCTTTGTCGCCGCAGAAATTTCCTTTGCAACTACCAGTACCGGAGCGGTCTGGGCGACACCCTGGTTCTTTTGGTCGAGAACAACTTGGCTGATCGCAACCGACGCGACAACCCCGCAGCCAAGTGCGATAACAAGCAATAGAATAGATTTTGAACGCATGATCTTGGACGCCTCATAAGGTACTTGCTCAGCAAAACAATAGATTGCTGAACCTATTTTTGGCGTCCATGCCGCAATAAAAACATAGTTCATCAAATGAAGTGACGAACCATTTCGACTCAAGTTTTTGTTTCGACTCAGCTAGTTTCCAAAGTTGAGCCAATCGAATCATGCCGACGCGACCCGAGTTGCCGAGATTTTCAAAACAATCGAAACAACCCGTACATTACTTTTTTGAGGATTGGCAATACTCGCTTCGCAAAATACGATCTATAGCGACAACAATTTCAGTAGATAAATTTCAACAAATTGGATCCCTCTCATGCCTTCCCTAAAACCATTTATCAAGTCCGGGCGGGGGCGTTCGGCCCTGTTGGTTCTGGCGTTTGCCGGTCCATTTACGTTGACTGCCTATGCCGATGACAAACGGAATCGCCCCAAGCCAGAGGTACCGCAACTCACCGAGAAATCCAGCGATGCGGCGACAGCAATCGGCTCGTTTAAGAAACCGGCTGGTTACTCTTGCGAACTCTTTGCCGCAGAGCCGATGGTTGGCAATCCAGTCGCCTTTACGATCGATAGCCGGGGGCAAGTCGTCGTGTGCGAAACCTATCGACAGGGAAAAGGGGTTACGGATAATCGGGGACATGATGAAAAATGGGTTTCAGCAGATTTGGCGGCTGAGACTGTGGCGGATCGCATTCGGTACCACCGCGAGCAACTTGGCGACAAAGCCGCTGAATTCGAAAAGTACGACGACCTGATTCGTATTCTGACAGATACAGACGGTGACTTTCAAGCAGACAAAGCGACCGTATTTGCCTCAGGTTTTAACGGCCTAGAGGAAGGAACGGGTGCAGGCGTTTTGGTCCGCGGAGACCGAATTTATTACACCAACATCCCTAGGCTCTGGGCACTTGTGGACAAAAACGACGATGGTGTTGCCGACGAGAGGATCGTTCTCTCCGATGGCTTTGGTGTTCGGGTCGCGTTTCGCGGACACGACATGCATGGTCTCATCATGGGACCGGACGGACGACTCTATTTCTCGATTGGAGACCGTGGCTACCATGTCGAAACAGAGAATGGGCTGATCGCGAACCCTGAGAGTGGCGCGGTGTTTCGTTGCGAACTCGATGGATCCAAACTAGAAGTTGTTGCAAGCGGACTACGCAATCCACAAGAACTCGCCTTCGATGACTTTGGGAATTTGTTTACCGGGGATAACAATTCCGACTCGGGTGACAAAGCCCGATGGGTGTATATCGTTCGAGGTGGCGATACCGGTTGGCGAATGATGTACCAATACTTATCGGATCGCGGGCCATTCAATCGAGAGAAAATATGGTACCCGTTTAGCGATGACTCACCCGCCTACACGGTGCCTCCTATCGCTAATCTGGCGGATGGACCATCCGGTCTCGTTTGTTATCCGGGGACTGGACTTGCCGTTACCGATGGAGAGTTAGATCCATTCACCAACACATTTTTTCTGTGCGACTTCCGCGGACAAGCGTCCAATAGCGGTGTGCGAATGATCAAAGTGAATCCGAAGGGTGCGTTTTTTGAAGTCAAGAGCAATGAAGAGTTTGTTTGGAACATCCTCGCAACGGACGTCGATTTTGGTCCCGATGGCGGCATGTACGTGAGCGACTGGGTCAACGGATGGAACGGGGAAAACAAAGGACGAATCTATCGATTCGCAGATGAAAATGCGCAGAAAAGCGAGTTAGTAAAGAACACTCGAGTCATTTTGCGTGAGGGGATGAAATCAAGAAGCGAGACGGAGTTGGCTAAACTACTTGGTCACGCCGATAGACGTGTTCGATTAGAATCGCAATGGGAACTAGCCAACCGGGAAAATCGCGAAGTCTTTATTTCTGCCGTGAAACAAACGGATGCACCTTTGCTGAAACAGCTGCATGGCATTTGGGGGCTGGGGCAACTGCTTCGAGCCAAACCGGGCGATCATGCAACGGCGGATGCTTTAGTGTCCTCGCTATCCCATGCCAATCCGATGATTGTGTCGCGTGCGATTGAGATGATTGCGGACGGCGGCTTCAAGCAAGCTGTGCCGGTAATTACGGCGCTGCTAGAGCATGAGTCGGCAATTGTCAAAGCCGCGAGCTGCATGGCGTTAGGTGTTTTGGGCTCAGACAACGCACTCAATGCAATCGTGCAAGTGCTGTCGGATAACGAGAACCGCGACCCAATTTTGAGACACGCAGGAATCATGGGTCTGGCTGGCGTCAAGGACTACGCCAAGCTTTTAGCGCTCCGAAGCAACCCCAGTGAAGCGGTTCGCGTTGCCACTGTCGTGGCACTTCGAAAACAATCCAATCCAATTATTTTTGAATTCGTTTCTGACCCCTCGGCAAAGGTTCAGAAGGAAGCTGTCAGGGCAATTCATGACGTGCCTCAACTTCATAGCCAACTACCTGCCGTGGCTGAGTTGTCTGTCAGTTCCGAAACCGACGATGCTGTAGTCAGCCGATTTCTCAATGCGAATTTTCGGTTAGGTCGCGAGGCGAATGCGAACAGACTTGCAAACTTTGCCGCCCGTTCGAATTGCAAGGATGCGTTTAGGATTGAGGCCCTCGACATGCTCGCCAATTGGGCGAAGCCCGGGGATCGAGACCGGATCATGAATCGGCATCAACCGCTTAGCGACCGAGAATCGGAAACTCCAAAGAACGTAATGCAATCGAGAATCGAAGAATTGTCAGCAACACCTCAGGCGGTCCGCGACAAATTTCTGGATGTTGGAGCCAAAGCGGGGCTGACCGAAATTGCAAAGATTATCTTGGTCACCGCAAAAGACACGAATGCGGATGGTGCTCGGCGAGGGGCGGCAATCAAGGCTTTGACAGGCCTTGCCCCCGATTCTCTTAAACCATTGATCCAGGACTTCCTCCTCGACAGCAGTGCCGATGTCCGAATGGCGAGCGTTGCGTTTCAGGTGAGCATAGATCCGGATGCGGCGGTAAAGAGCTTACAGACAGCAATCGGCTCGAAAGTCGTTCGAGAAAGACAGTTTGCTTGGGACCAACTCGCGATGGTAGCAACGGATGCAGCCAAGGCCGCGATCGCTCAAGGAGTTGATGCCTATCTAGCGGGAACCTTAGAACGCGATTGCTGGATAAACGTCGTCGAGGCCGCAAACGGAAATTTATCGGGCGACACAAAAAAACGGTTCGAAGAACGGCAAGCGAACCTTGACAGCATCAAGGAATCCAATGCAAAGATGCACTTCGAGGATTGCATCGACGGTGGGGATGTGGATCTGGGGAGGTCCTTGTTTTTTACTCGAAGCAGCCTGTCCTGCGTCCGTTGCCATAAGGTCGGAGGTACCGGCGGCGAAGTTGGCCCCAACCTCAGCGCGCTCGGCTCACAAAAGACGCGAGAATACCTCCTAGAAGCCATCGTCGCGCCTAGTGCAACCATCGCACAGGGTTTTGAAACGGTCGTCATCCTGGATGAAGATGGAAAGACTATTTCAGGTATATTAAAATCTGAGGATGAAAAAATCGTTACGCTCATGGACTCGCAAGGCGTTTTAGTCACGATCCCCATAGAATCGATCGACGAGCGAAGAAAAGGACTGTCGTCCATGCCAGTTGACCTATTAAAATATCTCAACAAACGAGAATTAAGGGACTTAGTCGCATACCTAGCAACGCTTGACGGAACACAGGCTTCGGTCGTTGGCCCCAACGAAATACAAGGCGGCCATAAAATCAAGTAGCGTTTTGGTACAGTTTCGGTCCCTGTTTCGCTGCCTTTTAACGAGAGCGATGCCAATAGCGTCATTTGACACCCCGGCGGAGCTCAATAGAATGGATTGATTGAGTCGATTCTCTTCTTACCAAACCCCCACCTCCCTTTGTTAGATGGAGCCCACCTATGTTCGGCCTCGGCGGATATGAACTTCTAATTTTCTTGGTTGTCGCGATGCTGCTGTTTGGTAGCGCTCGATTGCCCTCCCTGATGCGAAATCTCGGGCGAAGTGCCACGGAGTTCAAAAAAGGGATGCGAGACGAAGATGCGGATGCGTCCACGGACCCCTCCACAAAGCTCTAGTGGGCGTATGCCAACAAGACTTTGCGTCAGATTCGTTGATTGATCAATCCTCGCATAGCAAGTATTTCGCGATATGTTTAATGGTATCGGTGGCTTCGAAATGGTATTGTTTGGTATCGTTGCGCTGATGCTTTTCGGTGCAAAGTTACCTGAAGTGGCCCGCAATCTGGGCGGTACCTACCGAGGTTTGAAAAAGAACGTGGATGAGTTTAAACGAGAGTTTCAAGCGGCTGAGACCTACGAACCAAAACAGAATCGGATTGAAAAGCAGGATGAGCCGGAATCTACTGCTTCGACGGCGCCAAAGTTTGCTCCCCCGTCCGAGAGCGACTAGTGAGTCTTTCTGTCTCGCCCGTACGAGTTTAATCGCGGGAGCGTAAGCTTATTGGCTGAGCTAGCGGTAGCTGCGAAGCTTTGATTCCCATTCCGACAAAACAACTTTGGGTAGTCTGGAGAGACTTGAGCAATTACTCCAATTTTGTTTCGAATTTTGCCATTCTGTGTCGTTGTTTGCTTACATTCGGGGTTGCACCAAACCTCCGCTCCTCTGAGAATTCGCGTGGTGTCGCAAATGAGAACTCTTCAGAGGACTCATCCATTTGGAAGGAGACGGATGCTTGATGGTTAAAATTGAACCGCTCGCTTTTGAGCAACTCGATATTGGCGATAAGTGGACAAGTGCCGAGAGAATTATTGCCGCTGTTGATTTAATATCTTTTGCTGAGTTGACTGGTGATCACGATCCGCTGCATACGGACCCACAATTCGCGGCGAACGGACCGTTCGGAAAACCGGTAGCGCATGGGCTGCTCGGACTTTCTATCCTCGCAGGTCTTAGTTCTAAAGCACCGACAGTTTTAACGGCAGCATTGGTAGATATCCGCAGCTGGAGCTTTTCAAAGCCAGTTTTTGTTGGGGATGCCGTGCGTGCTGTAACAGAGGTGATAGACCTAAAGCCCCGAGGTCGCCGACACGGAGAAGTTCACTGGTACAGGCAACTTCTCAATCAAAATGGTGAAAAAGTTCAGGACGGTATTCTTGTCACCCTGGTTTCAAGACGAGTGCCGTTACCAAACAAAAGGTCCCAGCAGACCCCAAGCAAGGTATCGGAACCTACTCAGCTTAGCACTGCCGACGAAACGGTCGCAACTTTCTAAAGCGAGAAGTCCTCCAAGTAGTCCATTTTGGACTATGATCAGGATTCTCATTTACACGAAAGTAAGCTCACAATATGAAACATCTCGACCACCTCAAAAATCTTGTCATCATGGCTTCTGCTGACGGAAGTCTGACTGAGGGTGAAATAGCCTTGCTGGTGGATCGATGCAGTGAAATGGGTCTTAATGACGAGGATTTGGGGAAAGCTGTGTCGTATGCATTGAGCGACGAAGCATCATTGAAGCTGCCAACAGAAAAGAAAGAGCAAATAGCCATGCTTTCTGATTTGGTTCGGATCATGGCCGCTGACGGAACGCTCAGCGAAGTGGAAAAACGCCTTTTTGCGTTAGCAGCTGCAAAAATGGGGATAGAGAAATCCGAACTCGACGGTTTGATCGACAAGCTCGTTGGCAAAGTCAGAAAGTGACGTTGTCAGCTTCGACTAAGGAGTCCTGCCTGAACCGCCCGATTTCACAACCCGAATCACTCGAAGCGTAAGCGAGGGATCTACGGTAAAATCCCTATCTAACGCGTCGGGTTACGATATAAAATGCTTGTTTTTATCCTGTCGATCGTGTTAATCCTGTCAAAGCAACCGATACCGCAACCTCATTTCGAGCCGCATGAAGTATGAGGATAAAAAAAGGCCTCGCGATTTGGCGAGGCCTTTAATATTTTTTCGAAAGGTTCGTTCAACCTAAAAACTTACGGCAGTTCCGGTGCGGGCACTTCTTTTGTCTGGATTGGTTGCCCGTCTTGGCCAAACAAAAAGAACGAACCACCACCACCACCGAAACTACTCGGCATGTTGTAGACGTAGATTGCATCAATGGCCTTGCCGATTCGAGTTTGTGCCTCACCCAAATGAGCTAGCGAATACGGATCCAAGCTATTACGACCCTCGAGGGTTGCATCCAACTTGCGTTTCAGTTCCTTGAGCTGCATCAGGGCCAACGCGGTAACTGGTTTGGTAACCGCATTCGAATCGGTCGGGATAGCCAAGTCGATCAATCGCTCCAAGTGTTCGCGTTGCAGGTTTCGACGCCACGAACTGATTCGTGGCTTTCTTGCTGTAACCTCGCCCACTGGCTTTGCGTCCAACTCAGACCAAATCTCCGCATAGAGCTTGTCCATCAACTCCGGTAAGGTAACTGCATCCTGATCGGCAGGCACGAGTGATTCGTTGTCAAAAACGCGACGTAGCGTACTTGGGTTCATCAACATCGTCAGCGTCGAAGCTTGGTAACCCAAGATTCGATCATGAATTGGGAACGTCGACTCACCCATGGCACGAATGCCTTCGTCAATCCACTTGTCGTTGGTCAATCGTTCTAGAATGGGTTGGGTTAACCCAAACGCCTCATCTCGGAACGCGTTCTGAATGACGAAGGCGAGGGCTTTGCGTTGACGTTCCGCAGCAATCGGAATAAGCGATTGTCGGTTGCCCGGATCACCCTTCTTGTCGCGATTAACGGTTGCTCCCCCCACCCAGTTGGCCATCATGCTGACCGACTTCATCTGTTCGCCGAGTGTTAACTCGTAACCCTTTCGAGCCTTGCCCCAGCTGTCTCCATCCTTCACGAACTTGTCCAGCAATCGCGAGCGATACAATTTGACGAGTCGCATTTGATTCTCGGCGTAATCGAGAGGCTCTTTGCTATAGTCATACCGACGAGCCAACGGATCTGGTCCGCCGGTGTCTTCGTCAGTAGCATATTGCAGTTCAGGCTCACTGGTTCGCTTCAAGATGTCTTGCAGCTTGGCTTCATCAGGCGTGTAACCGTATTCGATAGCCCAATAATCGTATGGCCCAATTCCGATCATCGTGTAGTCGCCACGAACTCCACCCTCGACCTCGTAAGGCATGTTGATCGGAGTGTAGTCCATAACCGAGGTAGCGAGAGTCTTCTTGCCCTTGACCGCCTCGGAGTTGATTTCCTTGAGCGTGTAGTAGCTCGATGCCTTGAAGTTGTGGCGAAGTCCGAGCGTATGCCCTGCTTCGTGTGCAACTAACTCAGCCAGGAGTGGTCCGATGAACGACTCGGGCATATTGTCGAGAAGGCTCTCTTTCGCCTTTTCAGGCTTCTTTGCTTCAGGCTTCTTTTCTTCAGGCTTCTTTTCTTCTACCTTGGGGTCCTCTTTCTTGGGTTCTTCTTTGGCCCCCTCGACCTTTTTGGGCTCTTCCTTTTTAACTTCATCCTGAATCAGGTTGCCCTCGTCATCGAACAAATCAAAAGCAAGTCGGGCCATGCCAATATCCATTTGCTTGCTGATGGCAGCACCGCAATAACCATTGACTTGGCTCGTTCGGCCAATCAACCCATCAAATGGTTGGTCGCCGATCAACGATGAATCGACCTTGGTCAATGGATGACCACCATACGGAAGCTTGGATTGGTTTGCAAAGAGTCCCTTCAAGTGATCTCGGTTTGCATTGGGTGCAAGTCTCAAACGCGGATCCCAATTTGGATGAGTTCCCAGCCAAGATACCGTCTCGGCACTCATGCCTTCCATCGCCAAATCTGGCATCATGTCGTGGTATTGGAAATTGAAGTGGCGGATCCAACCGTCGGTCAAAATAATATCCGCATCCAGAATTTCACCTGTTAGTGGATGCACGCGGCTTGGTCCAATTGCTGTGCCGATATCGTTGTTAAGCCATCGAACGAAGTTGTATTGAACATCCTCCGGATCTAGGTCCATATTGTCCCCAGTTTTGGCGTCTTGGTAAAAAACTTCGACCGCGTCGGAGAAACCGATTTGTTCGAATGCCTTATTCCAGTATTCGATTCCCTGCTTGACCCAACGTCGGTAGCGAACGGGCGTGGTATGCTCGATGTAAAAGCGAATCGGCTTGACCGGCGGACTAATCTTGAGACTTGGATCCCGCTTTTCCATTCGCCATCGCGTGACGTATCGAACGAGTTTCTTGTCTTCGTCATAGCTGCCTAAGTCGGAGTAGTTCGTCAAGAAAAACCCAACTCGCTGGTCAGCCTTGCGAGGACGATAGCCATTCTCTTCAGGCACTTCGCTAAAAGAAAAATGCAACGTCTGCAGTTTCCCGCCCGCAGCAATGACTTCGAACGCGAGTTCTGCGTTCTTGCTAAATGACTTCGCCTTTGTGATCTTGATCAGCTGGGGGTCTTGAACTCGAACGGAAGGTCCAAAGAACTTGGACGCGTTACCGACAAAGAATGCATCCGCGTCGATAACCGGTCCGCCACCACGTGCGCCCATGGTCAAAATCGGCACATCCAACAACACTGTGTCGGTAAACAGCCGCTTGACCGAAGCCTTGGACTCAGGCTCGCCGTTGGAACGAATGCCCATGTTCGGTACGATCAACGCCAGGCGCTTGTTGTACTGTCGCCAGTAAACATAAAAATCGTTGGACTGAAGACCAGCATACCTGTCGCCACTGCTGACTGTCAGAGCAATAAAGTACTTTTTCGTTGCAAAGTCTTTCGGTAATTCCAAAAGCATTTGTCCATCTTTTTCACGAGTCCAAACGCCGCACAAGGATAGTTTGTCCGGCGACTTCGAATCGATCTTTACAAATCCTTCGGTCACCTTTTCGAACGGCGGATACTCGGGCGCCGGTGCTGCCTCCTGTGCGGATACGTCCAGCCACGGAATAAAGCTCGCCCCAATCGCTGCAATAAGCCTCAGCGATCGAATCACTGTTTTACGATCCAGTTTCATTAGTTTTTGTTCCAAGAAAGTTGCTAAACGGTATGTCCAAACGATTAAGGCCAGTCAAGTCCGGAATCCAACCGGCCCCAGCAATGCAAAACCTGAGGAGAGAGGCTCGACGCGAGATGGGTGGGGTTGGGGAAGCCTACGTCAACTTCACTCCAATGCTGGACGACGATAGGGAGTTGTCTTCAATTGACTTAGGGAAAACGTAGGATTTTCCCTACAACCCGCACAATCTCTATAACCCTTAACGCCAGCCAATAAACTTGATTATGAACCCACTAACCAACAAGGTCTAGGACTTTAAAGCCCCGGCGTTGTCGATTACCGCAGAAAATTATGCAGCAGGTTGGGTGGCAAGCACTTAAGGGTGGCGCGCTCTGAGGTACGAAGGGCGTGTGAGTCGCTAGTCGCCTAATATCTTTACCTACCGCGACTATTCTTTTGTGACAGAAATCTCGGTTGAAATGTTTCCGTTGTTGTCCCAAAGACCGTTTGAGCCCTCATTAATCTTTAGGAATAACTCGCCTGACTTCTTCGGTACGATCGTTCCCGCGAAGCCGATTCGCACGGTCGTCCACCGTTTGGTTTCCTCTTGTTCGCCTGGCGAAACAATACTAGCTATCACGCAGCCTAGCGGGTTGCCTCGGTAGAATTGATAGGTGATTCCGTTCGGTCCAATTCGCCAATCTGCTCCTTCCGAGCGGCCGGACTGCTTTATTTGAAAGTCGCCAGAACAGGAAATATGGACCGGCCTATCCGTTTCGACTCCGAAACCTGTCGACTGCCAGCCGTGATCCGTTGCTAGCAAGAAACTTTCCTTCCCACCTGGCATTAAGGGCTTGAGGCGGCGATTTGTCTGCAAGACTCTCGATCGTTCGAGATCGTAGCCGAATTCCAAGTCGGAGACGAATCCGTTCCAATCGACTTGGACTGTTTCCCAATCCTCCTCAAGCCGTGCTCTGAAGCGGCGAGAAAGCGAATCGGAGTAGTCGATGCCTTTTCCATATAACTCCTTCAGTATAGGTCCATACTTCGGATGATTTGTAAAAAAAACTGCTGCGGCCCAACTCCAGGAATAACGAATTTCGTGGTCTTCTCTCGCGTTGCCAAAAGCCAGAATCTCAGTCATCGACGGGGCTAAACCTCGAGTCAGCGTTTCGTGAATCATACGCAGCCTGCCCCAACGAGCCACTTGCTCACTCGATCGAGGAATGACACCCAGCTTGAGAACACCGTTTTGCAACGAATGCGTCCCGTGCATGTCTGCCATTCCCTCCATAAACCACGGTGATCCACCTCCTCCGTAAAGTTTCCACATGACCCAGTGCGTTGCTTCATGCAAAAATAGATGGCGTCGATAATAGACTGTCGGCTGTTCTCGCAAATAGATCCGGTCCCCGTATTGGTACCCCTCGTCAAAATCCGGTACACCATCCAACACCCCAAGCTGGGTGAGTCGCGCGCGATCACCTATCAGCACGGCCTGGATATGCCAGCCGTCCATGCGGCTAGCTTCCACTCCATGATAAATCTGCCATTGCTCAATGCTCTGCTCAATCAAGCCTGGCCAGCTCTTGAGCTCATCATCAAATGGAATATCGCTGATGAGCGTCAAACGCGATGACTCTAACTGGTACAAACCCTGCGCATTTCGCTCGACCCGCTGTACCGGTGCATTTGGCGTTTGGCTTTGCTGAAAAGAAAACAGCATGCCACTTCGCAACGTAACCGCCAAGAACAAAATGACTGCTGAAATCTTGAGTAAATCGAACATCCTCCAACACTCCAATCGACGGTGCTTAACCCTGTCGGCTAGCAAGCTGCTCTTGTATTGTAATTGCAAGCTCGACCGCTTGGGCCGCAAGCATACCGTCCAGTCGCGGCGCCGTCTTTCTGGTCCGAACGCTTTCGGCCATGTCCTCGATCTCCGCAACGAAGGCGTCTACATCATCGCCCGCAGGCAACTCCGGACGAATCACCTGCCCGTCACGCGTGATAATTTTGAGCGGCATCGTCTCCGCCGTATCGCTATAAGCCGCAAATTCATGCTGCAATGTCGCATTCTCTAAATGCAACTCAAAGCCATGGGTAAAAGGCCGACCAGGTCCGTCAATCACTCCAGAGCTGCTTGCAACTGCCAACTCCACATTGCCAAAGTCATAAACGACATGCGCGAATTTCGCGACTTCACCCTGCATTCGACCCACTGCATGAACTCCAACCGGTTTGCCGAACAGCAGTTGAATCCAATGCAAATCGTGGACATGCAAATCCACCAACGGCCCACCGACTTTGTCCTTAGCATAGAAATCAGGAAGCCAAGTCGGGTCGGAAATGATCCTCTTAAAGTAACCGCCAATCGGTTTCCCATAAGTCTTCTTTGCAACTAGCTCCGTCGCGAAAGCAAAGGCTCCCATATACGGCAATACATGAGCCACCATCACCATCCGATGCGTTTCCGTTGCCGTCTGCATAATTTGAAAGCAGTCCGCAGGGTTCAACGCCAGCGGCTTTTCGCAAAACACATCCTTGCCATGCTCCATCGCCAAAGTGGCTGCCGCAGTATGCAAATGCGGCGGCAAACAAATGTCAATCACATCGATATCCGGAGAAAGGACCATTTGCTCCAAAGAATCGAACACTTCGATTCCCTCGAGCGAAATCACGTCGCCTGGCGGACCAAAATTCCCCTGAATGCCTCTCCAGTCGCCCGCTCGTTTCTTGCTATCGCTCGAACAGAACGCAGCAAGTTTGGCGTTCTTGCTTCGGCGATACGCCAGCTGATGAATCCATCCCATGAATCCAATGCCAACTAACCCGACTCGTATCATTTCGTTCTTTCTCTCTTTGTTAGCCCCGGTTCGCAAAAAGCTAAGGTCAATCTTATAAGAGCCCATAGGTTGTCAGCGTTTTGCGGAGCTTGTCGACTTCAAATTCTTCAAGCTCCGTCATTGGCAACCGCAACTCTCCCGTGTCTCTCCCGAGCAACTTCATTGCACCTTTGAGCGGTATCGGGTTCGTCGCCAGCGAAAGCATATCGCGACACAACGGGAAAAGCTTGTGATGCAAAATTGATGCGGTTGCAAAATCACCCTTCGATGCAGCCGCAACCATAGCGATCAAATCCTGTGGTACGATGTTGGCCGCGACCGAGATGACACCCTGTGCACCGATGCTCATCATCGGCAGCGTGAGCGAATCGTCCCCGCTCAAAACGGTTAAGTTGGTCGAGTTCAAAATCTGGGAGCATTGGTCCAGGGAGCCAGTCGCTTCCTTGACCATCGTGATATTTGGCAACTCCGCCAGCTTCGCAATGGTTTCTGGTTCAATGTTCTTTGCGGATCGTCCCGGAATATTGTAAACGCAGTGAGGAATGCCAATTTCCTCCGCGATCGCCTTAAAGTGCTGGTAGAAGCCTTTTTGGGTTGCCTGGTTTTGTTGGGGGTGATCCATCACGCAAAAACGGCCCCTCCTTTTTTTTCTCCCGGTTTCCTTATAAATGATTTTTTCGGGTTGATTTTTTCTGGTGAGGGCCCCTTCCTTCTTTATCT
>Ga0136611_10002270_pt1 | contig 13363 bp, 16 predicted proteins | sample AntDrymUQ2232306_2_FD_106645 | JGI IMG/M metagenome (GOLD analysis project Ga0136611, IMG submission 106645) | Polar desert sand microbial communities from Dry Valleys, Antarctica - metaG UQ223 (23.06) | ecosystem: Environmental > Terrestrial > Soil > Desert | place: Antarctica: Dry Valley... | reverse complement strand
CGACGGCGTTCACTTCGCCGGTCACTGCTGCGTGGTGGCGTTGGGGATCGGGATCGACGGGACCAAGCACCCCCTCGGGCTGGTCGAGGGCTCGACGGAGAACGCCACCCTGGTCACCGATCTGATCGTCGATCTGCGCGACCGCGGGCTCGACGTGACCAAGCCGATCCTGGCCGTCATCGATGGGTCCAAGGCGCTACGCCGTGCGATCCTCGACGTCTTCGACCATCCCGTCATCCATCGCTGCCAACTCCACAAGGTTCGCAACGTCGAGTCGAAGTTGCCCGACGCGCTCGCTTCGACGGTCGCCTCCAAGATGCGCGCCGCCTACCGCAACCCCGACCCGTTGGCCGCCGAGGCAGACCTCGAAGCCCTCGCCCGCCAACTCGCCAAGGCACACCCAGGCGCGGCGGCATCACTACGCGAAGGACTCGCCGAGACCCTCACCGTGAGCCGCCTCGGCGTCCCCCCGACCCTCGCACGAACGCTGCGGTCCACCAACGCGATCTGGAGTCGATGATCGAGATCTGCCGAGACCACTCCACCAACGTCAAACGCTGGCGCGACGGACAGATGGTGCTGCGCTGGTGCGCCGCCGGGATGCTCGAAGCCACCAAGCAGTTCCGCCGCGTCAACGGCTACCTCCACCTCCCAGCACTCCGCGTCGCACTCGACACCCACATCAACGGGCCTGTCACAGCCCCATGCGATACTGAACAGACCGCAGCCTGAACACCACCGGGCCGCCACCGAAGTTCCACGGAACTCGGGACATCCTCCGGTCGGCCGCCGAGGTTGGCGAGTGCGCGATGTTCGCGGGTGCGGTCGTGCTTCACCTTGTGGCGACGGATCAGCTGCTCACCAATCATCAGCTCGATGTGATCGCCGACGACGGCGACTCGCACTCGCACCTCCGACGCCGGTAGGCGTTGCCGACCCTGTAGTTCGCACCTGCGAAGCTGACGTTTCCCGACGAGTCGACCTTGCGCGTCACGGTCACCACCGACGCCGTCGGCCGCTCCGCCCGGTCGCGTGTGCGTGCACGGGTGCGCCGCTCGAACACGACTGCACGTTCTGACCGGCAAGCCACACTCCGGCCTTGTAGTGCACGTTCGCGAAGCTGACAGTTCCTTGCTGGGACACGCATCGTGTCGCCGACGGCGGAATCGCCGCTGACGGGTCCAACGCCGGCTCGACCCGCCGTAAGCTCGCCGGTTCGTTCTTCGCGAGCTGGAACCGGTCCCACGGCGTTGGCCATGCCGAGCGACTGGTGCGGACGGACATGGTTGTAGTACTCCACCCACGCATCCAGCTCCGCCTGCGCGTCCGCGATCGACGCGAACACCTTGCCGTCGAGGAACTCACGACGCAGCGTCTTGTGCCACAGTTCCACCTTGCCCGTCGTCGTTGGCGACCGGGGACGGGTGAGGATGTGCTTGATCCCGTTCTCCCTGCAGATCCGGTCGAACAGCACCTCACCGGTGCCCGGACCGAACCGGCCGGTGAACACCTTGCCGTTGTCGGTCAAAATCGCCCGCGGGACTCCATGACGGCGCATCGCGAACGCCCAAAAAAACGAACCCCAGAACGCATCACACGTCGGTCGTGCCGTCGCCCTCGCAACCGCGTACGCGGAGATGCAGAACCGCGAGTGATCGTCGACACCCGACACGATCTTCGCCGGCGATCTTCACCCCACCGACGATGTCCATCTGCCACAACTCCATCGCCTTGGAGCGCTCCCACACGGTCATGGCCGCAGTCGTCGGTGTTCGACTGCGGTAGTCCTGCTCAGCGAGCGAATCCGCTGATCGCTCGTCGGCGCTGATTGGTCCTGGTTGGTGGGTGTCGGTGAGATTCGCGTTGACAACGCGTTGACACACCGCGGCCTGGTCGATGCCCACGAGAGCACGCCATCGCATACGACGCTCCGCCGTAGGCAGCTGCTGGGCTACCGCGACCCGAGGTTCGCCGCCGAAGACGTGCTCGCCATCGTGCAGGTGCTCGAACGGCGCGCAGGAGTCACGGTCCGCGCCGCGATTCAGCCAGACGCCGGTCAGGCGTGAACGTCGAGCCCGGCACCGACCGTTCCGCGTCGTTCAGCTGTCGGGGGTGAACACGCGTCGGGTGAAGCGCCACCCGGTCTCGGTCCGTCGGAGCTCGTCGGCATAGCGGCCCGTCAGGAGCATCGTGGGGCCCGTCTGCACCGACGCGGAGCACCAGGAGGTTCGATCTCGACCTGGCGACGTCACCGGTGACGGTCACGTGCTGGCTGTTGACCCAGTGCCGGACCTGCACCTCGCGCTCCTTCGCCGAAGCGCCCATCGTGGCCAGCGCCTCTCGACCGGAGAAGGTTGCGTCCGGGATGACGAGCTCGCCGACCTCGGTGAACGTCGCCGCGAACTCGTCGCCGTCGCCGTCGTCGATGGCCATGTTGTAGCGGGCGACCAATTGCTGGATGGCGACGATGTCGTCCGTGCTCATTCCACCGACCCCCTCATGAGGCTCCCGGGACCCGCTCGGCGACGGCGGCGAGCACCGCCGTGGACAGCCCGGGGATCTCGTCGAGCAGCTGTGCGAAGCGTCCTGCGTCGGCCACGAGGACCCAGGTGTCGGTCGTTGCCGTGACGGTCGCGTTGCGGTGCTGGTGCAGCAGCAGTCCTGACTCCCCGAGGAAGTCGCCGGGCCCGAGTGCGGCCACGTCGACACCTCCGCGGTGCACGACGGCGGCGCCTTCGACGATCACGAAGAACGAATCGGCCCTGTGTCCTTCGGTGATCAGCGCCTCGCCGGCCGTGAACGGCAGCTGGGTCATCGATTGAGCGACGAGATCGAGCTCGTCGGAGGTACAGCTGGAGAACAGCGGGATGGAGCGGAGCTGCTCGATGATCGTTCGTCGTGGCACGGCAACAGGTGCGGTCCGGCCGAGGTAGCTCGCCTCGAGCATGTCTGCGTTGGCTCTCACGTCACCGACGTCGCCTTCGATGGCGAGCACCCCGTGATCGAGCACGTACGCCCGCTCTGCGAGCGCCAGCGCCATGTGGATGTGCTGCTCGACGAGGAGCACACCCATGGCGTGGTCGTTGGCGATCTGGCGAATCACGGGGAGCAGCCGCTCCACGATGATCGGCGCCAGGCCGAGGCTCATCTCGTCGATCATCAGCACCCGTGGTCCCGAGATCAACGCACGCGCCACGCCAAGCATCTGCTGCTCACCGCCCGACAACAGCCCGCACCGCCGCTCGAGCAGCTGCGCGAGGGCCGGGAAGTACGCGAGCGCATCGTCGATGCTGATCTTGCTCCCCTTCCGGTACCCGAGGCGCAGGTTCTCGGCAACGGTGAGTTGGAAGAAGAGCCCCCGGTCCGCTGGGACGAGCGCGAGGCCACGGCGAGCGATGTGGTGGATCCGCTTGCCCTTGACGGTCTCGCCGAGCACCTTCAGCTCACCACTGATGATCGGGAGGACGCCCGCGATGGTCATCAACGTGGTGGTCTTGCCCGAGCCGTTGCTGCCGAGCAGCGCCACGACCTCGCCCTCCCGGACGGTCAGGTTCAGGCCGCGGACCGCCGGCACTCCCTTGTAGCCGGCGAACAGATCCGTTGCCTCGATCAGCGCCGTCATGAGCTGGCCTCCGGCACGCGGGTCACGTCGGCGCCCAGGTCGTCGCCAACGAGAGCGTGCGCCTCGTCCTTCGCGCGGCGCGCCTCGTTGCCGAGGTAGGCGGCGATCACGTCGTCGTTCTCGCGCACCTCCGCGGGTGTGCCCGCTGCGATGAGCTGACCGAACTCGAGCACGTAGATGTAGTCGCAGACCTTGAGAACGAGGTTCATGTCGTGGTCGATCAACAGGATCGAGATCCCATGGTCGACGATGTCGTGGAAGCGCGCCCCGAGCGCATCGCTCTCCTCCGGATCCAGACCCGCTGCCGGCTCGTCGAGGAGCACCACCTTCGGCCGCGTACCGAGGGCGCGGGCGACGCCGAGCAGCTTCTCCTGCCCGAGGCTCAGCTCCTTCGGCAGCCGCTCGGAGCGGTGCCCGAGACCGACCAGTCCGAGCGCCCACTGTTCATTCGTCTCGTCACGCGATCGTTTCGGGCGCACCAGGTCCGCGAGCACCGACTTGAAGGTGAGCCGTCGCGTGGCCACCAGGAGGTTCTCCAAGGCGGTGAGATCGGTGAAGAGCTCCAGGGACTGCCACGTCCGGGACAGACCCATGCGCGCGCGGCGGTGCGCCGACATGCCGTCGATGGCGCGGCCGGCGAGTCGAACCGTCCCGGTGTACGGCGTGAAGCCGGTGATCGCGTCGATGAAGGTCGTCTTCCCGGCCCCGTTCGGGCCGATCAGTCCGACGATCTGTCCCGGTCGCACCTCGAGGGAGATGTTGCTGTTGGCGCGGAGCCCGCCGTAGGTGACGGTGAGCCCCTCGGTCGCGAGGAGCGGAGTGTCACGAGACATGGACGGGTTCCGCGTTCGCGCCCTGCGCCGGAGCAAGCACCGGCGCATCGGGTGACTGTCGCCGGGATCGGCGCTTCCGGAACGCGGCCGCGATCGCCTCGTTGCTCTCACGTGTCCGTCCCGCGATTCCCTGCGGGTTGAAGATCGCCGTAATGATGAGGCCAAGCCCGGAGAAGAGCAGGTAGTACCTGCCGAGGCTCAGGTTGCGGTCGAGGAGCACGTAGGTGATCCCGAGCGGAGCGAACGTGCCTGCGACGAGTGCACCGCTGATGCTCGTGATGCCGCCGAGGTACGCGAACGCAAGGAAGGCCAAGCCGATGAAGACGCCGAAGGAGTCGGCGGAGAGCTGGTTGCGGCTGTAGCCGATCAACGAGCCGCCGATCCCTGCGATGAACGACGAGATGCCGAACGCCATCAGCTTGGTGGCCGACACGCTGATCCCGGCCGCCGCTGCCGCGCGCTCGTTGGAGCGCACCGCCAGGAACGCTCGACCCGTGTCGCCGCGGGCCAGGTTCCCGACGCCGAGGGCCACGAGGGTGAGCACGATCAGCACCATGATGCTGAACGACAGCCGCGTGAGGTCCGTGCCCTCCCGGACCGCCAGGTTCATGCCGAACAGCTCGGCATCGGGGATCGGATCGCCCGAGGAACCGACGAGCTCGGGGTTGCGGAACACGAACCGCTCGATCGCGATCGCGCCGGCGAGGGTTACGACGGCGAGCTGCGCACCGCGGATCCGCAACGCAGGAATCCCGATCAGCAGTCCGAGCGCTGCCGCGCCGCTCGCCGCGACGAGCGTCGAGAGCGGGAACGGGAACCCGGCCCGGCCGGCAAGCTTCGCGAGGATGAACCCCGCCGAACCGGCGAACGCCGCCTGCGCGAGCGAGATCTGGCCGACGAAGCCGGTGAGGACCACGAGCGACAACGCGACGATCGTCATGATCATCGACGTCACCACCCCGAACCGATAGCTGCCGTCGGTCACGAGCAGCGACACGAGTCCGAGCGCGACCAGCGTGGCGACGACTGCCGGACGGTTGCGTGGACGGAACACGTCCGGCAGCGACGTCGTCACGATCGTGCCGCGTGACGGCAACCGCTGGCCGAGGAGGAACAGCGCGACGATCACGATCAGGAACGGGACGGCGTCGCTGAACCCAACTCGCATCCAGCCCGGCCACCAGTCCTTCTGTGTGAGGAAGGTGATCTCCGATTGGAACGCGCCGAGCGCCAACCCCGCCGCACACGCCACCCCGAGCGAGGTCAACCGGCCGACGAGCGCGACTGCGAGAGCCGGCACGACGAACAAGGTGTAGTTCGCCGGGTTCAGACCGGTCGTGGGCGACGCCAGGATCACCATCAGACCGGTGAGAGTCGACGACAGCACCCAGGTCGCGCCCGCCAGCAGATCGGGCGAGAAGCCCGTCAGCGCAGCGCCCAGCTCGTTCTCGGCCGCCGCTCTTGTCGCGAGGCCTGGTCGCGTGAACCGGAAGTACGCCCACAGCACGACGGCAATCGCAACGGCAATGGCGGTGAGGTAGAACCGGTCGCGAGACACGCTGAGGGCACCGATCTCGACGGTCTCGTTCGGCAGGATCGCTGCCACCGCCCGCGCTTGGCTGTCGAACTTCAACGACACGATCGCCTGCACCGTGATCATCAGCCCGACCGACGCGATCACCTTCCCGAGCACCGGGGCGGATCGCAGCGGACGGAACACCAGGAAATGGGCGAGCAAACCGAGCAGAGCCGAGAACAGGATGCCGAAGAACAGCGCGACGAGGAACGGCGGATCACCCAAGCTGATCCGATCCGGGATCCCGAACACCGGGAACACCAGCTCGCCGGTCTTGCGCAATTCGTCGTACACGTACGCGCCGAACATCGCCATCGCACCCTGAGCGAAGTTGATCACCCCCGTGCCCTTGTAGGTGACGACGAGCCCCATCGCGAGTGCGGCGTAGATCGATCCGGCGCCGAGACCTACGAGGAGGAACAAGACGTGTTGGCTCATCCCGCCGCCTCCTCGACCGCGGGACGTCGGCGCCCTGCGCGGCGCAACGTGATCGCCGTCACCCCCACGCGCGCAGCACCTGGTCAGCGACACTCATCTCGATCACCCCTCGGGCGCGAATTCGCTCACGTCGACGAACCCGTCGGAGATCAGCTTGCGATCGCCGCCTTCGATCACCTCGTAGATCAGCACGCTCGTGCCGCACGAGGTCTCGCCCGGCCACGCCGTTCCTCCACACATCATCCTGTCCCGCATGAAGCCGTCGATGTCCTTCGCGCTCGTCATCGTCTTCAGGATGACCGAACCGTCGATCTCACCGTCGATCGGCTGCGCGTTCATCGCCCGAGCAAACGTCACCGCGGCGGTGAACGTGAACCCGGCGTAGCCGTCGATCTCGTCTTCGTAGCCGGCCGCGGTCATCGCATCGACGTACGCCTGGATCTCCTGCTGCTTCTCCGGAGGAGCTGCCTCCGCGACCGATGGGAGCCAGTAGTCGGAGTACGTCTGCACGCCGACAGCCTGGTCACCGAGCGCATCGATGAAGACGTTGCACGCCGCTCCGAAGATCGGTCCGTCGAACCCGGACGTCTTCGCAGCCTGAATGAAGCCGATGCACTCCGCCTCCTGCGCCGACGGACTGCCGATCGAGTCCGGGTCGTCTGCCAGTGCCGTCGTGACGAGCACGTTCCAGTCCGGGTTCGCCGGGTCGTAGTAGATGACCTTGACGTCGAGCCCGAGCTTCTCTGCGGTCGGCTGCAGCACGCTCTCGTCGTACGAGTGCGACGACGGCAGATCTCCGAGGAACAAGCGCAGCTTCTGCTGGCCCTGATCGGCGGCCGACTGCAGCTCGGCAGCACCGAAGGCGGGCACTGCCGCACCGAAGAACACCGCGATGTCGGTCGCCTCACGCTGTTGCGGCCCGAACGGCACGAAGCCGAACATCGGGAGCCCGGCATCGCGCAGCACCGGCAGCATCGCGTCGGCGCCGACGTCGACGCCCTGCATCACTGCGACCACCCCCGCCTCGACGAACTTGTTGCCGCAGTCCACCGACTTCTCCGGCGATGCGTCCACATCGCACCTCACGAGCTCGATCGGGCGCCCCTGGATCCCGCCCATCTGCTCGTTGATGTACTTGACGCCCTCCTCCGCACCGTGGCGCACCTCCGGGAGCGAGATCGCACCGCCCTCGAGGTTCGTGAACCCGATCAGGAGCGGCTCGCCCGTTGCTGCGGTGCCGGCACCGACGCCGGTCGTTGTCGGCCCACCAGCGGTCGTGGCGACCGGACCCGCATCAGGAGCGGTCGTCTCCGACCCACCAGCGGACGTCGCCGCCGGTGCTGCAGCGGTGGCGGGCGGCTGAGAGGCGGGCGACTCCGACGACTCCTCGTCATCGCTGCCACAGCCTGCAGCCGTCAGCAGCAGCACCCCCGCAACGAACGCGCGCGTCTTGACCATTCTCATCGTGATCCTCCAAGAGTTCGTCGCCAGTGCGACCGTCGAAGGCAGCCCCCGCTGCCCAATGGCAACGTAGCAGAGCCCCGACGCCGATTCCCCACCGCGTCACGGGTTCGTGAATTGTCTTCGCATGCGAGTTGACGCTCGCGGTGCGACGGTGCGACGGTGCGCCGGGTGCGATCTCTTCGCGAGGAGGTGCACGAATGGGAGCAGGTGATGCTGCGGTGCTCGGCACGGAAGCGCCGCGGAGCCGGCGAGTTGCGGCGCGTGATGATCAACGCGTCCTCAGACCCTTGCGCGCCCGTGGCGCGAAGGAACCCTGACGCGCGTCAAGGAGCTGGAGTCGCTCCTCGGATGGACCAAACGTGCACCGACGGATCGCCGCGACCTGCTTGCGATGATGATCTCGAGACCGCCATCCGCGCACACCTCGACGCCGCCCAGGAGGCAGCGAGCCGACACGGCAGGTTTCGATCCGGCTGGCGGATCGAACGCGCGATCAGCAACCTCGATGCAGCCGAAGCGGAAATGCTGCAGTTCGCTTGCGCGGAGTACCTGCTCGGCCAATTGCGGCCTGGGTCGCGATCTTCGGGTACTCACAGCAGCTCTTCACGCCGTTGGTCGACCTGGAGGCGCAGACGCAGTGCTGAACGGCGTGCGTGGCGGCGACAAGAGTCTCGAGGCGACGAGGAGCATCTGAACGCGCACGATCGCCGGTGTCAGCGCGCCGGCCGTCGCGAACAGCGCCGACAACCACGTGTTCGCGAGCGTCGACGCCGTGCGGGACGGGGCGCTGCACGACCCGGTGGAACCGTTGCCGCGCGCGCGGGGCTGTGATAAGCGGACCGCGATGAACGATCTCGTGCACACGACGGACGCTGAGATCGACGAGCACCTGCTCGACGGCGATCCGATGACGTTGCGCGGCGTGGTGTTCCAGCTCACCGGTGACCCAGCGCTGGCGGCGACGAGGGTGGCGGACGTGCCCGGGATGGTCACGCCGCTCAAGGCGCTCGTCGATCCGCACGACATTGAGCTCGTTCGGTCGGCGGCCGCCGCCTACCTCCGCGCCCATCGGGATGCGGGCGCACCCCCCGTGGGGCCCGGCCCGACGGAGCGTCTGGCGCACAGTCTCGCGTTGGCGGTCGGTGCGTCCATCCCGCCGGCCGCTGTCGAGTTCTGCACCGAGGAGCTCCCCATCGAACCGATCCCGCGGCGGCACGAACTCCGTCAGCGCCCGGACACATGGGCGACTTCCACGTGCTGGTGATCGGCGCAGGTGTCGGAGGGATCAACGGCGCGATCAACCTGCAGGCGAGCGGCATTCCGTTCACGGTGCTCGAGAAGAACAGCGACGTGGGCGGCACCTGGCACGACAACCGGTACCCGGGCTGTCGTGTCGACGTACCGAGCCGCGCGTACTCCCACACCTTCGGTCTCCACTATCCCTGGGAGCACTGGTTCGCCCCGCAAGAGGAGAACAACAGGTACCTGCAGTGGTGCGTCGACAAGTTCGGCGTGCGCGACCGCATCCGGTTCTCGACGGAGGTGAGCAGCGTTCGCTGGGACGAGGCAGCGGCGCGATGGGTGATTGACGTCAAGCACGCCGATGGTCAGGCGGGCGTGATGACCGCCAACGCAGTCATCAGCGCCGTCGGGTTCCTGTCGCGGCCGAAGTTCCCCGACGTGAAGGGCATGGAGACGTTCAAGGGGCCGCGTTCCACACTGCGTGGTGGGACGAGACGTTCGAACCGGCCGGCAAGCGCATCGGCGTGATCGGGACGGGGTGCAGCGGCATGCAGCTCGTGCCCGAGCTCGAGCGGATGGGCGCGACCGTCACGGTGTTCCAGCGGCGACCATCGTGGATCTTCGAGGTAATGATCTATCGGGCCGAGCTTCCGGACGGGGTGAAGTGGCTCGATCGGAACATGCCGTACTACCGCAACTTCGAGAAGTTCCGGGCGATCTGGATGGTCGGAGACCACGTCACCGCCGCGCCATACATGCGCGAACCGGGCTGGAACGATCCCGACACGCTGAGCGAGATCAACCGAGCCGCGCGTCAGGTGAGCCTCGACTACCTGCAGCGCAAGCTCGGGGACCGTCCGGACCTCCTGGCGGCCTGCACGCCGCACAGCCCGGTCATGGCCTCCCGCCCGGTGCTCGACAACGGCTGGTTGGACGCGATCAAGGGCGCGAACGTGGAGCTGGTCATCGACCCGATCGGCCGCATCATCCCGGAGGGCATCGTCACCGAGTCCAGTCGGATCTTTGAGCTCGATGCCATCGTCTACGCGACGGGCTTCGAGGCCAGCAAGTTCCTCTGGCCGATGGAGGTCACCGGTCGTCACGGAACCCTCCACGACCTCTGGGCCGACTACGGGCCTCGCGCCTACCTCGGCATCACGCTCCCGGGCTTCCCGAACCTCTTCTGCATCTACGGTCCGAACACCAACTCCAACCAGGGCACCATCCCGACGATGGGTTCGGAGTTGCAGACCCGGTACGCGATTGAGTGCATCGACGAACTGTTCCGCACCGGCACGTCCTCGATCGACGTGACCCGTGAGGCCTACGACGACTACAACCGCCGTCTCGACGAAGGTCTGACGAGGACCATCTTCTCCGATCCGCGACTGGACACCTACTACATCAACGAGCACGGGCGATCGTCGCAGACCTGCTGGACGACGTTGGAGTACTGGCAGATGACCCGCCGACCCGACTTCCGGGATTACACACTTTCCGGAACGCTCCGGCCGTCGACGTAGGTCGCTGCGCCCGTCTTCCGAGTGAAGACAAACGCCGCGATCGTACGTACGGTGCGGACATCAGGGAGGCTCGTGTTCAAGTACGGGAGGATGCCGATCGACGTCGCACAGAGGAGCGTGCGGTTGTTCGCCGACGAGGTGATGCCCGCGCTCAAGGCGCTCGATCCGAAGCTCCTCGACGTGGCGCTCGCCTGACCCTGCTCCCGTGACCCCGCACCTCGGATGCGATCTCGCTCGTCAGGCGGAGACGGAGGTGTGAGCGATCCCGGGGGGAAAAGGTCCCCGGCTTCCGCGTCGATCTGTCATCCTGCGTGGATGCTGCTTGGCGATGTCGTCGCGATGGGTGCTCACAAGTACGGCGATCGCGCCGCGCTCGTCTTCAATGACGAGCAGATCTCCTTCCGTGCGCTGCACGGCCGTACGAAGCGCTTGGCGAACGCGCTGCTCACGCTCGCTGCGCCCGGCGAGCGAGTGGCGATCCTGTCGCAGAACCGGCCGGAGTTCGTCGACGCCTACTTCGGCGTCCCGATGGCCGGAATGGGCCTCACCTTCCTCAACTATCGCCTGAACCCTCGCGAACTGAGCCGGATCATCGCGGACGCGCAGGTGTCGGTGCTGCTCGTGGAGGACGCATACGCCGTTGCGATCGGCCAGATCCGTGCCGAGCTGACCATGGTGAGGACGATCGTCGCGATCGGCGACGGCGAGGTGGCGGGCCTCGCGGACGTCCGATACGAGGACCTGCTCGCCGGCGCGGCCGACACCGATCCCGGCGTCGAGGTGGATGAGGACGACCTGGCGTGGCTGATCTACACGAGCGGCACCACCGGCATGCCGAAAGGGGCGATGCTCAGCCACGACAACCTGCTGACGTCGATCACCAGCTGGATGATCCACAGCACCAATGGGGTTGCTTCGGACGTGGCGCTGATGCCGTTCCCGCTGTGCCACATCGCCGGCGTGGGCGTGATCAGCAACGTGCTGATGGGTGTGACGCTCGTGCTGCGTCGCGCCTACGAGCCACTCGACGCGATGACGATGATCGACCGGTACGGCGTGACGGCGACGGCGTTCGCTCCGACGATGCTGTCGATGCTGCTGCAGCACCCGCAGATCGAGGAGTTCTCGCTCGCTTCGCTGCGAACGATCGCCTACGGCGGCTCGTCGATGCCGGTCGAGACGCTGCGCCGGGCGATGGCACGCTTCCCGGACGCCGACTTCGTCCAGGGATTCGGCATGACCGAGCTGGCAGGCAACGTGTTGTACTTCGATCCGTCGTCGCACCGTCTCGCCGCCACCGAGCGCCCGGAGCTGCTGGCCGCCGCCGGACGCACCATGGCCCTCAGCCGGATCCGCCTCGTGGACGAGGAGATGCGGGACGTACCCGTCGGGGAGGTGGGCGAGATCGTGGTCCGCGGCGACCAGGTGATGCTCGGCTACTGGGGGCGTCCCGACGCGAACGACGAGGCGTTCGCCGGCGGTTGGTTCCACACGGGCGACATGGGTCGCGCCGACGAGCAGGGGTATACCGCCATCGTCGATCGCAAGAAGGACATGATCGTCACCGGTGGCGAGAACGTGTACAGCAAGGAGGTCGAGGACGTCATCTATGGCGTTCCCGGCGTCGCCGAGGCGTCGGTCATCGGTGTGCCCGACCCGCACTGGGGCGAGAACGTCATCGCGGTCGTCGTCACCGCAGCCGGTGGAACGGTCACGGAGGACGACGTGATCGCCACCTGCCGAGCGTCGCTCGCCGGTTACAAGAAGCCGAAGCGGGTGGTCTTCGTCGACGAGCTGCCGCGCAACGCGAGCGGCAAGATCCTAAAGCGCGAGCTGCGCGAGCGGCTCACCTGACCAGCGCTCGGACACCCACTCGCCGCGTCCGAGCACCACCGAGCGAGGCGCCGGTTCCTCGACGATGGGGGGCTGGACCAGTTCGACAAGGTTCCCCACGGGGTGTTGCAGGAGGATCTGCTTCCCGCCGGGTCCCTCGACGATGTCGTTGCGGAACGTTGAGCGCGGCGTTGCGGAGCCGTCCGACCTCGGTGTCGATGTCGTCGACGATGAAGTGGATCCGGTTCCGACTTCCGGGCGCGGGTGTTGCGCCGTCCGACATCGGGCGGCCCGCCGAGCTTCGTGGCCTGACAGCAGCAGCCGGAGGTTGCCTCGCTTCAAGTCGGCGAACGCCGCCGCCGCGCCGATCAAGAGCTCGCGCAGCCGAGCAGTCCGGTGTAGAAGTCGACCGACGCGGCGACGTCGTCGACCACGTAGCGAATGACCTCATCGTTGGGCATGCGCGTTCTCTCAAGAGGAACGACCCCGCCGAGGTCGCGCAAGCCCTACTGCCTGCATTGACCTGCGCCCGCTGAAGCGACGCTGCTCGGTCACCCCAACTCGGCAAGTACCGTGCCGAGCCGACCACACCACGAACTTCCCGGCGACCGTGCCGCAGGCGCGGTCACGTGAACGCTCGTACAGCCGCAATCGTCAGACCTTCGGGTTCCCGACCTGACGACGGCACTGCGCCAGTTCGAGCCGGTGTCGCGAGGTTGTCCCGGTAGTCGTGGAAGTTGAGGTGGCGGTCCCCCGCTCGAGACCTGCCTTCTGGTAGGTGTCGGGCGTTCGCCAAGAACACCGACTACCAAGCAAGGGGACCACCACCAAT
>Ga0136611_10002269_pt1 | contig 13373 bp, 18 predicted proteins | sample AntDrymUQ2232306_2_FD_106645 | JGI IMG/M metagenome (GOLD analysis project Ga0136611, IMG submission 106645) | Polar desert sand microbial communities from Dry Valleys, Antarctica - metaG UQ223 (23.06) | ecosystem: Environmental > Terrestrial > Soil > Desert | place: Antarctica: Dry Valley... | reverse complement strand
TTAAAACGCCCTTGCGGTTAATCCGCCTCGCCAACCACGCGCTCAAGCACGTGGCTAAGTGCCGCGAAACGCGGAAAGCCTCGTGAACGAGGCTAAAATCAAAATCGCGTAAGGTGAGTTATTTTTTACTTATTTTTTACTTATTTTACTCGCCTTTTGCCTCCGACTCTTTTTTCTTTCCGTAATTCAAGCTAAAATTCTTTTGATGAAACTTTTTAAAGTCTTTCCGCTGCTTTTCACAGTCTTTTTTCTAAGCAATTTTTACGCTTCGGCACAGACGCGCGAAAAAATTACGCAGGCGGTCGAGCAAAGAAATTACGCGCTTGCCGTCAGCGAACTCGAAAATCTGCGTAAATCCGACCAAAAGATTTTCGAGATAAATAATTATGATTATCTGCTGGCGCGAATGGCGGAAAAAAAAGGCGATTATGCCGCGGCGATGGCGAATTATCAATCGGTCGCGGGTCGTAATTCGGTTTTGAAGGAATACGCGCTGTGGCATCTCTCGCAAATAGCGCGTTCGAGCGGAAATTTAATGCTTGAACGATCATTTTTGCAGGAAATTTCGACTTTTGTGCCGGAAAGTTTGTTGATTAGCGCGGTGAAAAATCGTCTGGCGCAAAGTTATTTTGAAAGCAAAAATTATAATACGGCGATTCAATTGTTAAGTAATCAGTTATCGGCAGTCGGCAGTCAATCGAAGGAAAACCCGGCTGTCGGCTCGCAGCCGAAATCCGAAAACGCGCAAATGCGCGAAAATCTGGTTTTGCTCGCGCAAGCCTATCTGCAAAGCGGCAAAACGGCGCAAGCCCGCGAAACTTTCGCAAAACTAATTACCAATTTGCCGAACCCGGCACAACCGGATGATTTCGCTCTGGCGGGCGCGAAAGGACTCGACGCTTTAGAGGTCGTTGCGGAAAATGCCGGTAAAATCGCGCCGTCTTTATCTGATTACGAACATCTGCGACGCGCTCAGATTTACGGGTTTAACCGCGATTTTGCCGCTGCGCGGATTCATTACCGGGCAATCGTCGAAAATCACCCGAACAGCGGAAACGTGCCGGACGCGATTTATCAAATCGGTCGCGGTTATGTGCAGACAGGCGATTTTGCCGGGGCGATAAATTGGTTCGAGCGCGTGCAGCAGCAGTTTCCCGAACATCCGCTTTCCAGAGACGCTCTGAGCCAAGCCGCTTCCGCTTATGCGCGGCTCAACAAACCGCACGAATCTGTTTCGCGCTATCAAAAAGTCATCGAAAAATACGCCGACGCTGAAAACCCGGAACGCGCCTTTCTGAATATCGTCGACGTTTTGCGCGACGCGGGCGAACCCGGCGACGCGCTCAATTGGACTTTGCGGACGCAGGAAGTTTTTCGCGGAAAACTTCCCGAAGCGCTCGCTCTTTTCGCGCAGGCGCGAATTCATATCGCCCAAAGCGACTGGAAAAACGCGCTGACTGATTTGGAAAAATTGCAGACATTTTCCGATTTGGGCGGAACGCGCGTTCCGGGCGGCACGAACAAAGCCGAAATCATTTTTTTGAAAGCCGTCGCGCTCGAAAATCTGAATCGCTACGCCGAAGCGATTGACGTCTATCTTTCGATTCCCGACGGACGCGGCGAATATTACGGCTGGCGCGCGACCGAAAGATTGCGGACATTGGCAAATGAAGAAAATGTTAAGCCTTTAATCACGAAGAAAATCGGCGAACTGACGACCAACCTCGAAATCAGAAACGCCGAAGCGCAGAGAAACGCCGCCCAAGCCGTTCTGCGTTTGAACAATTCGCCGGAAATACGCGCGAGAATGTTGGGAATCGTGAAAAAGGCTTACACGACTCTTCCCGAATATCAAAAAACGCCGAATTTCAAACTTTTAGAACTCGGACGCAAAGAAGTTTTGAAAGCGAAAACCGAAATTTCAACGACAAATTATCATCAAACTTTAGCCGACGAACTTTTATTTTTAGGCTTGTATGACGAAGCCGCGCCGGAACTGGAGAGAGCGGAAAAGGAGAAAGGGAAAAAAGGAGAAGAGGAGATAGGGAGAAAAGGAGAAGAGGAGATAGGAAAATCGGAGACGAATCGGCAATCAGCAATCGGCAGTCAGATTAATCCGGCGGATAGCGTGCAAAATCCAAAATCCAAAATCCAAAATCCAAAATCCGACGATTTCGCTTACACGCTCGCCGTTTTTTACCGGCGCGGCGATATGGCGCACCGCGCCGTCGGTTTCGCCGAACCGCTCTGGCGCAATGTTCCGGCTGATTACCAAATCGAACTCATTCCGCGCGAGCAAATCGAACTGCTTTATCCCGCGCCTTACGCTGATTCGCTCCTGAAATACGCGCCCGAACGACAAATAGATTCGCGTTTCGCGCTTTCAATTATGCGGCAGGAATCGCGTTACCGCGCCGATGTCAAATCTTACGCGGCGGCGCGCGGCTTAATGCAGTTTATTTCGACGACGGCAAATGTAATTGCGGGCGAATTAGGCAGGGAAAACTTTAAACAGGACGAACTTTATAATCCGCCGACCGCCGTTCTTTTCGGTTCGCAGTATTTGTCGAATTTATTCAAACAATTTCCCGCGCAGCCGCAAGCGGTCGCGGCAAGCTATAACGGCGGCGAAACGAATATGGCGCGTTGGCTGGCGCGTTCAAAATCCGATTCGCCCGACCGATACGTTCCCGAAATCGTCTTTTCGCAGTCAAAGGATTACGTTTACAAAGTGATGGCGAATTACCGCGTTTACCAAATGTTTTATGATGAAAACTTGAAACTCAGATAAGCGAGTATTCTTAATTTTCGATTGCAATTTTGCCAACTTAAAAAACAATCCGAACTCTGACTACACTCGATTTAATCAAATTTTATGCGTTATTTAATCATATTTTTAGCGGCGATTTTTTTATTGACGGCTTGCCAAAAAACCGAAACTCCGCAAACCGTTTCGGCTGATGCGAAGCGTTATAACTTTAAAGGCAAAATCGTTGCCGCCGATAAAGCGAAGAAAAAAGCGACTATCGCGCACGACGATATTCCAGGATTTATGGAAGCGATGACGATGGATTTTCCGATTCGTGAAGATTGGGTTTGGGAAGATTTAACTCCGGGCGCGGAAATTCGCGCCGAACTCGTCGTTGACAATTCCGCTAAAGACCCGTTTTGGCTCGAAAAAATCGGAATTATCGCCGCGCCGAATCCGAATCAACCACCGCCGCCGACCGACGACAGATTCGCGCAAATCGGCAAGGAAATTCCCGATTTTACGCTCGTCAACCAAGACGGAAAGCGCATTTCTACAAAGGATTTTCGCGGCAGGGCTTTGGCAATTACGTTTATTTATTCGCGCTGTCCGCTCCCGAATTTCTGTATCGCAATGTCGAAAAACTTTTCGGATTTGGCTCTGCAATTAAACAATAACGCGGAAATGAAAGATAAGATTCGTCTTTTGAGCGTTTCATTCGACCCGCAAACCGACACGCCCGAAAAACTCCGGCAATACGGGCAAGGTTATTTGGGGAAAAACGCGAAGCCGGATTTTACCGTCTGGCAATTAGCGGTCGGAACCGAAAAAGAAGTCCGCCGCATCGCCGATTTTTTCGGTCTGCGCTACGAGGTTAACGAAGAAGACAAAACGCAGTTTAATCACTCGCTTCGCACGGCAGTCATTTCGCCCGAAGGAAAGGTGACAAAAATTTTTCCGGGAAGCGATTGGACGTCGAATGATTTGCAAAGAGAATTGCAGGCAACTATAAAATAGAAAAATAGAGTTTTTGTTATCCGTTGAATAAATTAAACGGACATCGGTTAAATAAATTGAACGGATATATCTTTAGTCAGCACGACCGGAACATGGCTGGATTTTTTGGCGGGCGTAAACTTTTCGAGCCACGGCAAATCAACGCTCAAAACTTCTCGGTAAAGAAACAAAAGAGCGAAAAGAGCCTGATTCTGTGTCGGGACTGAAACGTTTCCCTGGACTGCCGGATGCGACAAAAAGTCTTCGCCCTCAACCGCGCCCATTTCAGCCGGATTTCTGATGTTGTGAAAACCGATATAACGGCGAATCCACTTCAAATAAGTTTGTTCGGTTTGATAGCGGTAATGCCGCCGCTCGCATTAATCAGGGCGAACACGGTCGAGCAGTTTCGGCATAATGTTTGTAATTCGCGGTAATTAATTACCCGGAATTGTATTCGCGCCTCCGACAATAAGACAAAACAACAGAAGAAGTCAAAAACTATTGACTTATCGCATTTAGGTGAATTATAAATAATTCGATAGAACACAAATTTAATTCGGGTGAATACAAAGTTGGGCGCGTCGTGGTAAAATCCGACAGCCTTAAATCAGGAGGAAAAATGAAATATTTAGTTTGGTGCTTCTTGGCGTTGTTTCTGTTTACGGTAAATAGTTCTGCTCAAGTTAAATCTGCTGTCGGCACACTTGTTTCATCCAATGGCGGATCAGGTTCTGGAACTGTTTGCTTGAAGATAGGAAGAAAGACTCAATGTTTTGAATGGGCTGTGAGTAGCACAAAATTTTCAGGTTTTGATTACCCTGAAGGCAATTTGGTGAAATTGAGGAAACTAAATAAAGACGCTTGGGAAGAAGGGGCGCAATGGCGTATAACTTATTCACCTAAAGATATGTTTCTTCGCAGTGCGACTTTTAGTGGGCGCGTTATTAGGAAAAAGACGTGAATATTTACAAAAGTTGTAATCGTTATTGAGGAATAGGAATCATTAATTAAATGTCATAGGAGGATATATGAACAAAAAGCGCCTCTTTTTACTAATGCTAGCATTTGCCTTTTTGTTTGTGTTAATTAGCAATACCTCTGCTCAAACTTTGCCCGCAAAAGTTAAAACCTACCTTGATAAAAACTATTCCGGCTGGAAAATGACCGGATTTGATAAGGCTTGTCCTTCAGAAACCAAACGCTACACTGTTGAAGGCGATTTTAATGGTGACAAAAAACGTGATTATGCGGTGAAGTTTGCTAAAGGGAGAAGCGGCTACATTATTGCCTTCATTGCTGAGGGAACGAATTACAAAGCCCTAGTTTTAAGAAGCGAAGATGCTTCAGTAATAAGAAGCACAGGACTAGGCGTTGCACGTAAAGGCGAAAAGTATGCGCCTGATGTAGATAGTGACAATCCGCGTTTAGTCCGCCTAAAAAATGATGCTATCTACACGAACCTTTGTGAGTCCGAAGGGGTTCGATATTACATTTATCAAAACGGAAGATTTCAATGAACGGTGCGCCCAACAAATCAATGGAGCGAAGGCGGAAACAGCTACGTTGTTATCAACCTTGCGTGTTAAACCTTAGCTTGTGTGGTTGCGGTTTCCGCCTCGCTCATCTCAAACGTTGGGCGTTTCGTGGTTAAATGCGACAAGCCCTAAAATCTAGGAGGAAAAATGAAACTATCTCGAATTCTTTTCTTGTTCCTATTGCTTTTTCTATTCGTTCCATCTTTAAGTTACGGTCAAAGCGCGGCAGACAAAAGTTGGAAACCATTTTGGACAAAATTTAGCACGGCTATAAAAAAGAACAATCGTGTAGCTTTGAAGCAAATGATGTCAAAAGACTTCTTTAACGGCGGCGGCTACGTTGAGGGCGACCCAAGAGATGATTGGCTCAAATCTATGAGCGGTTCGTTTTTGCGTTCACATAGAAATTCAGTTGCAACAGGCACAAAAAGTTGCGGGAAGAATTGTCGAATTACGACAAACGACCATTTAACTTTTACATACCGAAACGGACGCTGGCTCTGGACAGGAGTTATGGGTGATTAGCATAAGGAGAAAAAGCCAATGAAGAAACTTGCTTTAGGTCTTACCATAATTTTATTGTTTGCAACAGGCGTTTTTGCACAATCAAAAACTAAAAAACCAATACGGAAAATTACAAGACCAACTTCTGACATTAGGAAAGTTGATTTCAAAAATTTCAGATACGGAGGCGACAACCTTATTTTGCGAAATGGACACCAAAAATATGGCGAAGGCGAGATGGATTATGTTGATTTGTCTTCGGTAAAATATGTTGACTTCGATGGCGACGGAAAAGAAGAGGCTTTTGTTGTTCTTGACGGTTCAACGTCAGGCTCTTCAGGTAGTTATCTGGACGTATTTGTTTTTGCTTATCGAAATGGTTCAGCCCAGCAGATTTGGCGCAAAACTAACGAAAGGTCTAGCGCAATTCTAAAAGGACGTTTGATACTTTTCACTTATCCCGAATATGTTGGGGACGACGCTCATTGTTGTCCAAGCTACGCTACAACTGACACTTACGGTTGGAAAGGTTCGGGTATCAGTCAAATTTCCAAAAAACGCAAAAGACTTAAGTGAAAATAAAGACACGCCCAACAATTCAATGGACGTGAGGGCGAAACAGCGACTTTGTTTGGAACGTCGTCTTTTACCCTTAACTTGCGTGGATTCGGTTTCGCCCCACGTCAATTCAATCGTTCGCTTGCATCGTGTTTTCAACGAATGGCTTGCTTGCCGACGAGCAAGGATTTATCATCGCTGTATGAATTATCACGACATTATTACTATTGAACCGGGCAAGCGCGGAGGCAAACCTTGTATTCGCGGGATGAGAATGACCGTTTACGATGTGCTTGAGTATTTAGCTTCGGGTATGACCACGCAGGAAATCTTGGATGATTTTCCGTATTTGACGCACGACGATGTTATGGCTTGTTTGGCGTTTGCCGCTGACCGCGAGAAAAATTTGTTGGTGGTGCAGGCGTGAGCGCAAGGTTGCTCTTTGACCAAAACTTGTCGCCGAAACTCATCAAAAAACTTGCAGACTTATATCCAAACTCCGACCATCTTGATTTGCTGGGACTTGGCACAGCCGACGATGCGCTAATTTGGGAACACGCAAGGGGCAACAACTTTGTTGTCGTCACGAAAGACGCTGATTTCGCAGATTTGAGCGTGTTGCGTGGTTTCCCGCCGAAAGTTTTGTGGATTCGCAGAGGTAATTGCTCAACAACCGACATTGAAGAATTATTGCGCGACCATAACATTGAGATTGAAGATTTGGTAACGGACTCAACTTCGGGCATCTTAACGCTATTTTAAAAAAGCGTGGTTAAATTCAAAGGGCAAGCGAAAAAGTCATTGGACGTGAGGACGCGGGCAGCGACTTTCTTATCATTTTGTCCGTTAAATTTTACGTTATCGCTGGCAGTTTTCCCCGAGTCAATTCGGTTGTTCGGGGTGTTTGTAATCATCGCGCATCGCTAACCCGACATCCAACTTAAAAGCGACATTCAAGCTATAACAGCAAATTTCGTTCAGCTAAAATCAATTCCTTTCGCAAAATTTGGTCAACTACTTTTGGCACTGATTGATATAATGACGCGGCTTCTTGTGGTAATTTCTGAAAGGCATTTTCCGCTTCTGTTACCGATAACGCCGTATTTTACCGCTAATTTCGCAACGAACCGGTCTTTTCGGTTAATTTTGCTAATGACCATAGCCGGGAATTGTATCCAAAAATCTATTGTCCTTAATCGAACGGCTGTCGTATCACGAAACGCCGAACGATTGAATTGACGATGATTTTTCGGCACGTTTCCCAATACAAGCCAACTGTTACAAAAGAGATGATTAGGGTTTAGCCTCGTATACCAAATTAAAAGGCGTTTCTGTTGCCCGGCGAAAATGTGAAAAACCGCCTTTCGTTATCACCTCGCGCATCCGCCCTTCGCCCGCTTGCGCTCCTAATGCCAAGCCGACCTCTTGCGACAGCGAAGCCGGAGTGCAAATCAGCGTCGAAGCCGAATAAAAGGCGCGTCCGATTGGATTCAGATTGTCCTTCACGTCATCGTGAGCAAACGGCTCGACAATCATCCACGTTCCATCCGAAGCCAACGATTCGCGGACGTGAGCGGCTGCGCCGACGGGGTCGCCCATATCGTGCAGGCAATCAAAATAAGTTACAAAATCGTAATCGTTTCCGGGAAAATCTTTTGCCTTGGCGACTTCAAACGAAACACGCCCGCTGACTCCGCCTTCTGCGGCTCGCTGACGCGCCGTTTCGATTGATTTATCGTGGTAATCAAAGCCGACGAAAGTCGAATTCGGGTAGGCTTGCGCCATCAAAACGGTCGAAGCCCCAAGCCCGCAGCCGACATCGGCGACCTTCGCTCCGCCTTTCAATTTTTCTTCAACCCCGTTCAGAGCCGGAATCCACGCTCCGACCAGATTCGCGGCGTAACCGGGACGGAAAAATATTTCAGTCCCGCGAAAAAGCCCCGCGTCGTGTTCGTGCCAGCCCAAGCCTTCGCCCGTGCGAAATCTTTCGGTCAGTTGCGGCACGGCTCGAAGTGCGGAAACGGCGAGTAGAAACGCGCCGGGCATATAAGCCGGACTCGTTTCGTCAGCCAGCGCAAAGGCTTGCTCTTCCGAGAGAAAATAGGTTTGATTCGCCGCGTCGTAAGAAACGTAGCCGCCCGCCGCCTGCGCGTTGAGCCACTCGCGCACGTAACGCTCGTTTGTTCCCGTAGCTGCGGCTAATTCGGCGGGCATCAGCGACTTGCCCGCTTGCGCCATCGCTTTGTAAAGACCGAGACTTTCACCGATAACGACCAATCCGGCGTGCATCGTCGCGCCGAAATCCGTAATGCAGCTTCCCAAAAATTGATTCAGTTTTTCTTCGTTAATAGCCATGACACTTACTCCTTAATAGTTGAAACTTATTCAAATTCAAATGCTCGTATTGAAGCCAAACCTTTGTATTATAACGAAAACTTTACCACAAATTCTAATTCCCCGTTTCCCTTTCTCCCTTTCTATTCTTTCAAATAACTTGCCCGCACGACGGTTTTAATATTTCCGCGCACATGAAAATCGCCTTCAATTTCGACCTTTAACGGATCGCAAGCCTTAACGAAGTCTTCGAGAATAATATTTATTACGTGTTCGTGAAAAACTTTGATTTCGCGGAACGAATTGATATAAAGCTTCAAACTTTTTAGTTCGATGCAGCGCAGGTTCGGCACATATTTAAGCCGGATAATCGCAAAATCGGGAAAATCCGAAAACGGGCAAATCGCCGTAAATTCAGGCATTTCAAACTCGACCCAAATTTCGCGTCCGACATAATCATATTTAAAAGTGTCGAGCGGATAAAGCGTCATTTCTTCGCGCGTCGTCGAGCGAATATCTAAATTTTGCTGATTGACAGGTGATAAATTTACTTGGTCTAACATAATAATTTACGATAAATGTCAAAACGATAATTTTAAAACGAATCGGCGGCTAAAACCCTAAAATTTAAATCTCTTTGCCGTCGCCAAATCGCTGATGCCGCGCGTTTCCAATTCTTCGAGCAAATTGACAAAAATATGCGCGGTGGCGCGCGCGTCTTCCGAAGCGCGGTGATGATTGATAAGCGCGACGCTAAAATATTCGGCGACCGTATTAAGCCTGTGATTGTCAATATGCGGCAGCAATTTGCGCGATAATTGAACGGTGCAAAGATGCTGGTTCGCCACCCGATAATTTGTGTAAACTCTGCCGATTTCGTGATTTAAGAAACGCATATCAAAATGCGCGTTATGTGCCACTAAAACCGAGTCGCCGATAAAATCGAGAAAATCGGCGGCAATCTCACGAAATTTCGGCGCTTGCCTGACCATTTTGTCCGTGATTCCCGTCAGTTGCGATATAAACATCGGAATCATCGTTTCAGGATTAACCAGCGTATGAAATTCTCCGATGATTTTGCCGTAACGCACACGGTATGCGCCGATTTCCGTAATTCGGCACGGCGGCGTTTTCGCGCCCGTCGTTTCCAAATCGAAGACGACAAAATCAGTTTCCGCCAATATTCTCTGCTCGAGATTTTCCTGAATAAGTTCGACTATATCTTCATTTAATTGCAAACGCGGGTCAGTTTCAATCAAATCGGAAACGAGTAATTTTGCCAATTCCGGTTCCGGCTGACGAATTTTCATCACATAATCCACGACCTTGACGGCGGAAGCGCGCCCGCCGACCGATTGCAGAAGCTGAATCGTTTCGTTGATGAGTACGGATTCGGAAACCAAATTTGGATAAGGCGGCATCTTTAGTTTATTCTAACGTGAAAATATGAATCTGCAAGCAAAAACGCGAGCAGCAAATAGTTTTGGGATTATTTCGGAGATTTCGACAAATGAGAGAAGAAAATATCAAAACCGTAGAAAAATTTCTAAACGCCTTAAAGCAAAAGGATTTGAGTCTTGCGCCGCTCGCCGACGATTTGAAATTTGAAGACCCGTTGACGGGAAAAAATACGGGCGCGGAAAACCTGAAAGCATTTTTGGCAGGATTTTTGCCCGCATTAAACGACGTTCGCGTCATTCAGCACATTTGCGAAGGCGAATATGTCGTCACGCATTGGGAAGCCGACGGTATTTTCGGCATAATTCCGATTTTGGAAAAGTTTCGCGTCGAAAACGGAATAATCACCGAAGCCTACGGATATTTTGACCCGAAACCAATTCTCGGAAGTTAAAAGTTGCAGATAGTTACAGATAGTTGCAGGAAGTTGCAGAGTTGCAGAAAGTTGCAGAGTTGCAGAGTTACAGAGTTACAGAGTTAAATTCTAATCTAAAGTTTGCATTCATAAACTTTCTGCAACTTCCTGCAACTCTGCAACTTTCTGCAACCTATTTAGATTATGAACTTTGAACAAATTTTAGAACATTTCAAACAAACCGACGCGCTCTTAGAAGGACATTTTATTTTGTCGAGCGGTTTGCACAGTCAGAAATATCTGCAATGCGCTCTGGCTTTGCAATATCCGATTGACGCGGTGAAATTCGGTCAGGCGATTGCCGAACAATTTACCGATTCTAATATTGAAACGGTCGCTTCGCCCGCTATTGGCGGTTTAATAATCGGTTACGCCGTCGCCAACGCTTTGAATGTGCGCTTTATCTGGACGGAGCGCGAAAACGGCGCGATGACTTTACGGCGCGGTTTTTCTATCAAAAAGAACGAGTGAATTTTAGTGGTCGAAGACGTAATTACGACGGGCGGTTCGACGCGCGAATGTATCGCGGCATTAGAAAAAAACGGCGCAAAAGTTGTCGGCGCGGCTTCAATTATTGATCGTTCAAACGGAAAAGCCGATGTCGGGGTAAAAAGAATTGCGCTGGCAAGTTTGGAAGTTCCGGTTTACAAGCCGGAAGATTGTCCGATGTGCGCGCACGGCGAAATAGCGGTCAAACCGGGAAGTCGTTCGCAAGTTAAAGTATGAAAGTTTCAACTCGAGTCGAAGAATTTTGGCGTAAATTTTGCGCTGAAAATCCCCAAATAAACCGGACGGAGCCATATGAAGTCTGGTTTTTTCACTACAACCGCGAATCGTCGAAAAAACTTGCCGAATTGGTTCTTTCAGGCAGAAAGCAGGCGACCGCGAGTTTGATGGAATATGAGACGGATACAGGCGAAGGCGGAACTGTCGGCGGCTGCAGCGTCGTAACGGACTTCGACGGAAATCCGCAATGCGTAATTCAAACAACGGAAGTTCGCGCTTTGCCGTTTAGAGAAGTCGACGCGGAATTCGCTTTTGACGAAGGTGAAGGCGACCGAACGCTCGAATATTGGCGCACGGCACATACAAGATTTTTTACCGAATGCTGCCGCGAATTAAATATCGAATTCGACGAATCAATGCTGATTTCCTGCAAAAGATTCAAAAAATTGTTTCCCGGAATATGAATTTCAAACTTCTCATACAATACGACGGCACCGATTTTCACGGCTGGCAGGTGCAGGACGGTCAGCGCACCGTTCAAGGCGAATTGCAGAGAGTTTTATCTATGCTTGAAAACACGGAAGTTCACGCTGCCGGTTCGGGCAGAACCGACGCGGGCGTTCACGCCGAAGGACAAACGGCGACTGTAAAACTTGCCAGACCTTTCACGCCCGAAAAACTGCGCGGCGCGATAAACGGGAATTTGTGGCGCGATTTGCGGATTTTAAACGTCGAAAAAATGCCGGACGATTTTCACGCCCGATTTTCCGCAAAAGGCAAAACTTACGTTTACCGCGTCGTCAACGCGCCGGTCATTTCGCCTTTTCTGTGCCGCTACGCTCATCTCGAAGGTCGCCCGCTCGATGTTTTAAAGATGAACGAAGCAGCCAGATTTTTTCTCGGAAAACACGATTGGACGGCTTTTTCCGCCGCCAATTCCGATGCCGAAAGCCGCGTCCGAACAATTACGGATTTTACGGTTGAATCGTTCTGGAACAATCAGGCGAACGCTTCAATCATAGAGTTTCGCGTTACGGGCGACGGATTTTTGCGTTATATGGTGCGTTCGATTGTCGGCACTCTGCTCGAAGTCGGGCGCGGCGAAAAAGATTTTGATACAATTCAGACGGCAATTGTCGGCGGCGACCGTAGTTTGGCGGGTGCAACCGCTCCGGCGAACGGTTTGACGCTGCTGATAGTTTATTATTAGTGGTTTGCAATCTATTGACATCTATTGCCAAACTGTTAAGATTTTTTAAGAGGTGTTTTATGGCAACTGCAACTATTAATATTTCGATTCCCGACACGATGAAAGCTGAGGTTGAAGAAATTATCGCAGCGGAAGGCTATGGCAACACGAGCGAATTTTTCCGCGATTTGGTAAGAAACTATTTGAAACAACGGCAGGAACAAAAACTCGAAGCCCTGCTTCTCGAAGCGGTCGAATCAGGCAACTTTTCACCTTTGACAAAAACGGATTTTGAGGAAATCAAACAGCGCGGATTGCAAAGGCTGAAAAATCGCGTCAACAAAGTGTAAACGATGGAATATGCCGTTTTCAAAAACATTCAAGCTGTCCGCGATATTGAAGAAGCATTTGTATACATCGCCGAAAACGATTTGGATACGGCGGTTTATTTTTTAGTAGCGGTGGAAGAAACGATCCAGATGATTGCCAAAAATCCGTTTATCGGAGGCATTCGACAATTTCAAAATGCGAAACTAAAAAATCTGCGAATGTGGCGCGTGAAGAAATACGAAAATTATCTTATTTTTTACACTATTGAAGAAATGACGATTAAAATAGTTCGAGTTATCAATGCTAAACGGGACTTTAGTTTGATTTTCAATTCTTAAAATAAATGTTGGTTTATCACATCGTTACGACCGAAGTTTGGGAAAAATACAAAGACGAATACGAATATGAAGCCGAAAGCCTGCAAACGGAGGGGTTTATTCATTGCAGTTACCAAAACCAACTCGAAGATGTTTTGGAACGGTATTATAAAAATGCGCGAAGCGTTTTCGTTTTGCATATCAATCCGCATTTGTTAACTTCGCAATTAATTGCCGAATCTTCGACCAACCGGGAAAT
>Ga0136611_10002268_pt1 | contig 13374 bp, 13 predicted proteins | sample AntDrymUQ2232306_2_FD_106645 | JGI IMG/M metagenome (GOLD analysis project Ga0136611, IMG submission 106645) | Polar desert sand microbial communities from Dry Valleys, Antarctica - metaG UQ223 (23.06) | ecosystem: Environmental > Terrestrial > Soil > Desert | place: Antarctica: Dry Valley... | reverse complement strand
GCTGCCCGCCGGAGAGGGTGCGCAAGTCACGGTGGCGCAGGTCGGCGATGCCGAGCAGGTCGAAGGTCTCCTCCACCCGGCGGCGCATCGTGTCGCCCGGCAGACCGAGCTGCTCCATGCCGTAGGCGAGCTCCTCCTCGACGGTGTCGGTGACGAAGCCGGCGGCGGGATCCTGGCCGACGTAGCCGACCAGGTCGGCGCGCTCGCGCGGCGGCGTCCGGGTCACGTCGCGGCCGTCGAGCAGGACGCGGCCGGTCAGCGTGCCGCCGGTGAAGCGCGGGACCAGCCCGGTCACGACCCCTAGCAGCGTGGACTTGCCGACGCCGGTGCGGCCGGAGACGACGACCAGCTCGCCCTCCTCCAGCGTCAGGTCGACGCCGTCCAGGACGATCCGGTCGTCGTAGCGGAAGGTGACACCGCGCAGCTCCATCACCGTGCACTCTTTCGCTGGTCGGGCGCACACAACGCGCCCGCCAGGGCAGCGCCGAGCGCCAGCAGGCCGGGAAGGTTCACGTGCGGCACCACGTCGAGCGGCGGGTAGGCAATCGCGAGCTGCTGTCGGTTGAGAAGCCACGCGACGTACCCGACGACGACGCCCCCGCACACCACCGCGACCTCCGGCCAGCGCCACGGGTCGGGGCGGTAGCGGGTCCGTTGCACGCGGGAGCCGGCACTGATGAAGCCGAGCCCAGCGACGAGCAGCCCGGCGACGAGCATCGGCCCGGCCAGCCAGCGCGGCGCGGTCGGGTCGAGCACGGCGTACGTGCCGACGCAGACGCCGATCAGTCCCAACAGCATAAAGGCACCCGTACGACGACGCTGGGCCGTGCTGACGGAGCCGGCGCGGCCGTAGCCGCGGGCGTCCATGCCGGCCGCCATCGCCAGGGACCGTTCAAGCGCGTCCTCCAGCACCGGCACCAGGAAGCGCCGCAGCCCACGCATCCGCCCGGTGTCGCCGCCGCGCAGCGACTGGGCCGCGCGGACCCGGCGCACGCTGTCAGCGAACTGCGGAAGCATCGTCACCGCGACGACCAGGGCGGTGCCGATCTCGTAGAGCGCGGGCGGCACCGAGCGCAGCAGCCGCTTGGGGTTCGCAAGGGCGTTGGCCGCGCCGATGCTGATGACGATCGCGGCGAGCCGCAGCCCGTCGTACAACCCGGCGAGCAGCGACTCACGGGTGACCGGGCCCAGCAGCACGATGCCCGCCGCCCAGTCGGGTAGCCCGATCTCCGGTAGGTCGAGCAGCACCGTGCCCGGAACGCCAGTGCCGAAGAGCAGCCGGAAGCCGACCCGGACCACCACGATCACGATCCCGAGGATGACGTAGAGGCGGAACGAGTCGGCCCACGGCTGGTCGGAGCGGCGCAGCGCGACCGCGACCGCCGCCACTCCCACGATCAGCAGAAGCAGCAGCGGGTTGGTGGTGAACGACGCGGCGGCGGCCAGGCCAAGGGCCCAGATCCACCACGCCACCGGGTGCAGGTCCCGGGGCAGCCGCGCCGTCCCCGCCATTCCGATCACGGAGTTCAGGACATCCGTCGGCGGAGGTACGTCGCCACGCCGGCCACGGCGAGGAGCCCGCCGACCGCGGTGGGACCGACCCACACCGGCAGCGCGGAGTCGTCTCCGGACGCCGGCGGCTCGGCCACGGTTGCTGGGTCGTCACTGGCATTCCCCTGGGGCGTCGCGGTGGGATCCGCCGAGGGCTCCTCGGTCGCGTCGCGGTCACGATCGCCGCGACTTCCGCGGTCGGACTTCTCGTCGTCGGGGTCGTCGTCAGGGTCGTCGTCCCCGCGTCCGCGACGCTCGCCCGGCTCCGGGGTGGCCGAGGCCGAGGCGCTGGGCGTCGGCTCAGTGGAGGTGGTGGCGCCACCACCCGACGTACCGCCGCCGCCCGACGTGGGCGGTTGGCTCGGCTCAGTCGTGGGGTCGCGCGTCGGCTCGGGTTCCTCGGAGGGCTCCTCGGAGGGTTCCTCGGCCGTCTCGTGCTGCGGCGGCGAGGCCCCCGGCGCCGATCTGGTCGACGAACCGTTCCACGAGAGGGCGACCGAGCCGCCCTCGGGGACGTCGAGGGAGTAGGCGCCCTGCGAGGAGTAGGTCCAGCTGCCGCTCTGGCCGTCGGACCACCACAGACCCCAGTAGGCGTCGGCCGGTGGGGTCCGCGCGCAGGACTCCTGCTCCTGCGTGGGCAGTCCGTCGACGCGGCACACGAAGGCCTGGCCGTTGACGTTCTGCAGGGTGTGCCCGGCGGCCACGAACAGGTCGTCGGCCGTGCCCTGGTCTGCCACGCAGCCCTGCTCGATGTCGCCGCCGAGCTCGTGGAAGTCGACCACGACGGTGACCCCGGTGGCGCTCGAGCACGCCTCGGCGTACGCCGGAGCGGGAACCGTCAGGCCGGCCGCCGCGACCAGAGCGGTCGCGGCAGCCAGTCGGACGAAGCGGCTCATCGCCGGCAGCGCTCCAGGCTGGTGAAGGTGAGGCCGGGGGCGGCCTGCGCGCTCGCGCGGCGCCACTGGTCGCGAGTGTCGACGGTGATGCCGTCGGACTCCGCGGCCTTCATCGCGGCACGGTTGTAGGCGATGGCGCCCTTCTCACCCGCGAGCGGGGTCCCGGACACGTCGCCGGCCACCTGGAGGCCGCGAACCCAGCGGGCTGCCTTGACGGCCGGACGGCAGGCGCTGGCGTCGCCGAGAGCCCATGCGGCGAGGCCGGTGCTGTTGCTGTTGCTGCCCTCGGTCGTGGCGCCACCACCGAAGCTGCCATTCTTCTTCTGAGCCCGCTTGAGCCAGCCAACCGCGTCAGCGGTCGCACTCCGGACGGCCTTGCCCTGCTGCGGCAGCGCATTGAGGACGACCACGGCAAGCGCTGTCACGTCGGTGTTGGGCGCCGAGAGCTCGGCGCCGCCCGCGTCACAACCCTGGCGCCGCTTGTTCTTCTCGGCGAAGTCGAGCCGGAAGTAGCCGCGGGAGCACTGCTGCTTGAGCAGGAACCGCACGACCGGGCCGGCCTTGGGTGAACCGGCGTCGGCGAGGCCGACGGCCGCGAACGACTGCCCGAGAGTGTTGGAGAAGTCGGTCTCCCCCTTGTCCTCGATCCGGCCGACGTACGGCGCGGTCTCGCTGACCCGCGCCGCCAGCCGCTGCACGAGGTTGACCCCGCCGAACTTGCGCGGGTTGCGCTCGGCCGACTGGGCCAGCACGACGGCCTTCGCCACCGAGCCGGCGTAGATGTCGTCGGAGCCGAAGTCGACGCCGGTGGTCCAGCTGTCGACGTTCTTCGCAAGCGCCCTGGCGATGTCGGAGACCGCGGCTCGGTGACCGCCGATCGCATCGAGCCCGATGCCGACATCGGCGCTCAGGCCGTAGTCGTTGAACTCGAACTGCTCGTTGTAGATCAGCCCGTCGGTGAGCTGGCGCTCGAGCCAGGCGGCAGACCGGTCGTCGGCCGCCGGAGCGGCCTGCGCTGGTGCAGCCAGGGTGGTGGCGATGACGGCGCCGGTGGCCAGGACGGCGACCGGTCGCAGCAGGCGAGTGGTGAGGTGGCGCATGGGTGATCCTTCCCGCTGCACACAGCGGGAAGCCGTCGTCGGCCACCCGCTGCTTTCCGCGACAGCGTGTGTTCAGGACGCCTCGTAGCGGGTGCTCCGGCTCGCGGTCCCAGTGTCGGGACTGCCTACGGTTGCGGGTCAGCGCCGGGATCAGACCGGCTTCCCCCAGCTACGGGCGTGATGAGTGTGTGTGCGTCGAGCAGCGTACTACCAGCTGACCGGGCAGTTGTGGTGGCGTCCAGACCGCTGACCGGGCAGTTGAGTCCCCACAGATCGCACCGACCGGGCAGTTCGTGACCGCGCTTGGGTCACGAACTGCCCGGTCAGCGACCCTGGTGGGTACTGAGGTGCCCGGTCAGCGGATCAGGTGAGTTTCTCGAGGATCAGCTCGCGGACCCGGTTGGCGTCGGCCTGGCCGCGCATCTCCTTCATCACGGCTCCGATGAGGGCGCCGGCGGCCGTGACCTTGCCGTCGCGGATCTTGTCGGCGACGTCGGGGTTGGCCGCGATCGCGTGGTCCACCGCGGTGCCGAGCGCACCCTCGTCGGAGACGATCTCCAGGCCACGGGCGGCCACGATCTCCTCCGGCGTACCCTCCCCGGCCAGCAGGCCGTCGAAGACCTGGCGGGCCAGCTTGTCGTTGATGGTGCCGGCGTCGACGAAGGCCTGTACGGCGGCGACGTCGGCCGGCGTCACGCCGATCGAGGTCACGTCGGTGCCGGCGTCATTGGCCCGCCGCGCGAGCTCACCGAGCCACCACTTGCGGGCGGTCTGCGGGGTGGTGCCGGCGGCGATCGTCTCCTCGACCAGACCGAGCGCTCCGGCACCGACGGTGTCGCGCATGTCGAGGTCGGAGAAGCCCCACTCGGTCTGCAGCCGCGCTCGCTTCGCGGTCGGGTTCTCCGGCAGCGTTCCGCGCAGCTCCTGCACCCATTCCCGCGACGGCGCCACCGGCACCAGGTCGGGCTCGGGGAAGTAGCGGTAGTCGTCGGCGTCGGACTTCTCGCGGCCCGAGGTGGTGACGCCGGTGTCCTCGTGCCAGTGGCGGGTCTCCTGCTTGATGGACCCGCCACCATCGAGGATCGCCGCGTGGCGTTGCATCTCGTAGCGGACCGCACGCTCGACCGAGCGGAACGAGTTGACGTTCTTGGTCTCGGTGCGGATCCCGAGCCCACCGGCGCCGCGCGGGGCCAGCGACAGGTTCACGTCGGCCCGCAGGTTGCCCTGGTCCATCCGCGCCTCGGAGACCCCGAGCGCCACGATCAGCTCGCGCAGCTGCTGGACGTAGGCGCGGGCGACGTCCGGTGCCTTCTCGCCCGCTCCCATGATCGGCTTGGTCACGATCTCGATGAGGGGGATACCGGCCCGGTTGTAGTCGACCAGCGAGTAGTCGGCGCCGTGGATTCGTCCGGTCGAGCCGCCCACGTGCAGCGACTTGCCGGTGTCCTCCTCCATGTGCGCCCGCTCGATGTCGACCCGGAAAGTCGTCCCGTCGACCTCCACGTCCATCCAGCCCTCGAACGCGATCGGCTCGTCATACTGCGACGTCTGGAAGTTCTTCGGCATGTCCGGGTAGAAGTAGTTCTTCCGCGCGAACCGGCACCACTCCGCGATCGAGCAGTTGAGCGCCAGGCCGATCCGGATCGCCGACTCCACGGCCACCCGGTTGACCACCGGCATCGCGCCAGGCAGGCCCAGGCAGGTGGGACAGACCTGGGTGTTGGGATCGGCGCCGAAGGCGGCGGGGCACCCGCAGAACATCTTGGTCGCCGTGTTGAGCTCGACGTGGACCTCGAGGCCGAGGGCCGGGTCGAACTTCTCCAGCGCCTCCTCGAAGGAGAGCAGGGTCTCGGTCCTCATGCGGGGCCTCCCGTCAGCGAGGGAGCGCGGTCGAGCAGCGGCCCGCCCCACTCGTTGCGCAGCAGAGTCTCCAGGGCGGCGCCGACCCGGTAGACGCGGTCGTCGGCGAGCGCCGGGGCGAGGATCTGGACGCCGGCCGGCAGCCCGTCCTCGTCGGCCAGGCCGCTCGGCACCGAGATGCCCGGGATGCCCGCCAGGTTGGCCGGGATGGTGGCGAGGTCGTTGAGGTACATCGCCAGGGGGTCGTCGACCTTCTCCCCCAGCTTGAAGGCCGTGGTCGGCGCGGTCGGCGAGACCAGCACGTCGGCCTTCTCGAACGCGGTCGCGAAGTCCTGGATGATGAGGGTCCGAACCTTTTGCGCCTGCCCGTAGTAGGCGTCGTAGTAGCCGCTCGACAATGCGTAGGTGCCGAGGATGATCCGGCGCTTCACTTCGTCACCGAAGCCGGCGTCGCGGGACGCGCGCATCACGTCCTCCGCGCTGGGCCCTCCCGATCCGGCAGAGCCTTCGGGCACGACCCGCATGCCGTAACGCATGGCGTCGAACTTCGCGAGGTTGCTCGAGGCCTCGGCGGGCAGGATCAGGTAGTACGTCGCCAGCGCGTGGACGAAGCTCGGGCAGGAGACCTCCACGAGCTCGGCACCGGCCTTGACCATCAGGTCGACCGACTCCTGGAACCGGGCCAGCACGCCGGACTGCCATCCTTCATTTCCTGGGCCATCGCCGCCGAGCTCGGTCACGACGCCGATGCGGACACCGGAGAGGTCTCCGTCCTCACCGGCACGCACCGCCCCGACCAGGTCGGGCAGCGGCTGGTCGATGCTGGTGGAGTCGAGCGGGTCGTGGCCGCCGATCAGCGCGTGCAGCAACGCGGCGTCGAGCACGGTGCGGGTGACCGGGCCGGCCTGGTCGAGCGAGTTGGCCAGCGCCACGAGGCCGTAGCGCGAGACGCCGCCGTACGTCGGCTTCATGCCGACCGTGCCGGTGACGGCTCCGGGCTGGCGGATCGAGCCGCCGGTGTCGGTGCCGATGGCCAGCGGCGCCTCAAAGGCGGCCACGGCTGCGGCCGAGCCGCCGCCCGAGCCCCCCGGAATCCGGTCGAGGTCCCACGGGTTGTGCGTGGGGCCGTAGGCGGAGTGCTCGGTGGAGGAGCCCATCGCGAACTCGTCCATGTTGGTCTTGCCGAGGATCGGCAGGCCGGCGGCACGCAGCCGTGTGACAACGGTGGCGTCGTACGGCGGCACCCAGCCCTCGAGGATCCTCGACCCGCAGGTCGTGGGCAGGCCCTTGGTCGTGAGCACGTCCTTGACGGCGATCGGGATGCCGTCGAGGACCGACGCCGGGCTCCCGATCTCGCGTCGACGGTCGGACTCGGCGGCCTGCGCGAGGGCACCCTCGCGGTCGACGTGGAGGAAGGCGTGGACGTCGCCCTCCACGGCCGCGATCCGGTCGAGGTGGGCCTCGGTCAGCGCGACCGACGTCGTCTCACCGGAGGCCAGGGCGTCGGCGAGGTCGGCGGCGGTGCGCCGGGTCAGGTCGGTCGTGTCGCTCACTGCTCGTCCCCCAGGATCCGCGGGACGCTGAACCGCTGGCCCTCGGACGCGGGGGCACCGCTGAGCGCCTCCTCGGGCGTCAACCCGGGCACCACGACGTCCTCGCGGAAGACGTTGGTCAGCGGCACCGAGTGGGAGGTGGGCGGGACGTCGTCGCCGGCCACGCCCTGGATCGAGGCGATCGACTCCAGGATCACGCTCAGCTGCGGGGCCAGGTGGTCGAGCTCGGCGTCGGACAGGTCGATCCGGGCGAGGTCGGCCAGGTGGGCGACCTGCTCCCGTGTGATGGACGCTCCGGAGGTGTCAGGCATGCCGAGCATCCTATGAGTGGCCCGGGTTCGTCGCCGACCCGCCCGCTTGGCCAGCATGACACCGTGAATCCATGTCCTTGCGGCCGCTGATCACGTTGACCGTCATGGTCACTGTCGTGCTGGGCGGCTGCAGCGGCACCGATTCCGAACGGGACGCCGGACCGGAGCGTTCCGCGCCCACCGAGACCCCCACCTCTCCGCAGCCGGCCCTCTCCTACGTCGCGCTGGGCGACTCCTTCACGGCCGCTCCCGGCATTCCCGAGACCGACACCTCCGACGGGTGCTTGCGCTCCTCGCAGAACTACCCCTCGCTCGTGACCGAGCAGCTCGAGGAGGTGTACGACGTGGCCCTCGCCGACCGCAGCTGCAGTGGCGCCGACACCACCCACCTCGCCGGGGAGCAGGCGGTCGGCCGCGACCCGCTGCCGCCCCAGTTCGACGCACTCCGGCGCGACACGGACCTGGTGACCCTCTCCACCGGCGGCAACGACTACGGGACCTTCGTCCGGCTGATCGGCGGCTGCGTCGCGCTGGCCCAGGAGGAACCCGGCGGGTCGCCGTGCCTCGACGCGGCCGAGTCACAGGGTGATGTGCTCGCCTCGGCCCAGCCGGAGATCGAGCAGCGGCTGGTGGACGCGATCACCGAGATCCAGCGCCGGTCACCGCGGGCGCAGGTGCTGGTGGTGGGTTATCCGCAGCTCGTCCCCGCGGACGGAGCGTGCCCCGACCTGCTGCCGCTGGCGAGCGGTGACCTGCCGTTCGCACGCCGGGTCAACCGAGAGCTCACCGACAATCTCGCCCGGGCGGCCGACCGGACCGACACGACGTACGTCGATGTCTGGGCGGCCTCCGAAGACCACGACATCTGCGCCGAGCGACCCTGGGTCAACGGGCTGGAGAGCCAGCAGGGCGGAGCGATTCCCTTCCACCCCCTGCCCGCCGGCCAGGCGGCGATCGCACAGCTGGTGCTCGACCGCGTCCGCGCGGGAACCGGTCGCGACTGATCTAGGCTCCTCCGGTGCCAACCGACCCCGACCCGCAGACCACGCGCCCGCGCCGGGTGCTGGTGGCCGGACTCAGCGGCTCCGGCAAGACCACCCTCGCCGCCCGGCTCGCCGAGGTCCTCGACATCCCGCACGTCGAGCTCGACTCCCTGCACCACGGCCCGGGGTGGGTTCCGCGACCGACGTTCCTCGACGACGTCCGTGAGCTTGCCTCACGCGAGGCCTGGGTGACCGAGTGGCAGTACGCCGCAGCGCGGCCGCTGCTCACCGAGCGTGCGGACACGCTGGTGTGGCTGAACCTGCCCTTTCGCGTGTCGCTGACCCGCGTGGTCCGACGTACGCTGCGCCGCCGGATCCGCGGCGAGGTGCTGTGGAACGGCAACGTCGAGCCGCCGCTGTACACCTTCTTCACCGACCGTGAGCACGTGGTGCGCTACAGCGTCGCCACGCGGCACAAGTACGCGACGCTGGTTCCCACGGCGCTGGCGACCCACCCGCGGTTGACCGGCGTCCACCTGCACAGCGGCGCCGAGGTCGCCGTCTGGGTCGCGAGCCTCGGCTGACCCAACCGATTCAGCCCCTGGCCGCATCTCCTCGGGTACAACCGTTCTCGAGGAGGCACAGATGACCCGATCCCCGACCGACGCCGAGTTCACCGAGATGGTGCACGGCTGCTGGGGCTCGCTCTACCGCACGGCCTACCTGCTGGTCGGTGATCACGGACTGGCGGAGGACCTGACGCAGACCGCGATGGCAAAGACCTACGCCTCCTGGTCGAAGGTGCGCAGCGTCGAGGCCGGACCGGCGTACGCCCGCACCACCTGGTCAACACCGCGTCGGAGTGGTTCCGCAAGCGGTCGTGGCGACGCGAGCTGCCGAGCGAACATCTCGGCGATCCCGCCGCCGCACCCCACGATCCGAGCCTGCGACCCGCCGTGGTCGCGGCCCTGGACCTGCTCGCTCCGCGCCAACGCGCGGTCGTCGTGCTGCGCTACTACGAGGACCTGTCGGTGGCCGAGGCCGCCCGGGCCCTCGGCTGCTCCGAGGGGACGGTCAAGTCGCAGACGTTCGACGCGCTCGCCGTCCTCCGCACCCACCTGGGCGACTCCGTCGTCCCCCTGAACATCGGGAGCTCCTCATGACCGAACGCCTCCGCCAGCTCATGCACGACGAGGCCGGCAGCCTCACTCCGCCCACCCCCGACGCCGCCACCGTCCTCGCCGAGGGCCGCCGACTGCGCCACCGGTCGCGCATCACCACCGGGGTTGCGGCCGTCGCCGTCGCCGCGGTCGTGGTCACCACCGCCGGATTCGTGGCGCTGAACACCGGTGACTCCGGGGCGAAGGATCCCGGTCCCGCCGGGTCGGCCGCCGTCGACGCGGCGCCGCCGGCGTACGGCGTCGGCTCCGACATCCACCTCGGCGATGTCGTGGCGCAGGTGCCCGACAGCGTCCACTCGCTCCACTACACCTCGCTCGGCGTGCTGGTGCGCAGCAACCCGAACGACGGCGCATCGGACGGCTCCGGCCCGGAGTCGCTGACCCTGGTGCGCTGGGACGGGTCCACCGCCGACCTCGGCACGATCCCCGAGGGCGTGGGTCCGGCGACGGACCCGGAGCGGGACGTCTACGTCCTCGCCGAGGCGGTCGGCGACGGCTTCGTGGCTGCCGTCCGCGACGCCGCCACGGGCAACAAGGTGGAGGAGGTGCCGCTGCCCGACCTCCCGAAGAGCTACTGGGACGTACCGCCCCTGTCCCTGGACGGGGACACCCTCTATGTCGGCTACCGGGACGAGACCGTTACCGTCGACCTCACCACCGGTGAGCAGACTCCCGCCGCGGGCCTGAACGGCGGCCTTCCCGAGGTGCACGGCGGACGGACGGTCTTCCACTCGATCGAGGCCGAGGTGGTCTCGGTGCTCGACGCCCGGAACGGCGAGGAGTTGTTCTCGGTCGATGTCCTGGGCAGTGGATCGCTGTCCCCCGACGGTGAGTACCTACAGCTGCTGACTCCGGGCACCTCCATGTTCGGGCGCGACACGAGCCCGTTCGAGGTGTTTGACGTCGACTCCGGGTCGAGCGTGACCATCCAGGAACCCGCCGATGGATGGGGCTGGACGGCGGACGGCGGGCTTTTCAGGGTCGAAGGGGACACCCTCACCACCTGCGACGCGGCCACCGGCGAGTGCGAGGAGTCACCGCTCTCCCAGGCACTCCCGAAGAACGCCTTCCCGCGCCTGGGCGGACGGCTCTACGAGAGCTGAGGCTCACACGACCAGGCAGGCAACGCCCGGCAGATCGTCGAACCGGGCGCGCGAGTCGGTGGTCACCAGGGTCCGACGGGTTGCGGCGGCCGACGCGGCGATGATCAAGTCGTGGGCGCCGCGCGGCCGACCGGATGACGTGGTGTGTGCGAGCAGTTTCCCGTGGACAGCGGCGACTGCGAGGTCGTAGTCGACGACGGTCACGGCGTCCAGCCACGCCACGAGAAAATCGGCTCGCGCCTCTCGTCCTTCTACCACCGCGAGCTCGATCCCGGCGTAGAACTCGGCGACCGTCACGGCGGCCACCGCTACGTCGTCCTCGGGAAGCAACCGAATCATCGAACGCCCCCGCTCGGCGCCCACCAGTACCCCGGTGTCGAGTATCAGTCTGCGCGCCACTCGACCGCGTCCGGGACCAGGAGCGAGCGAACCGCGTCGAGCTCGCTGGCGAGCTCGGGGTCGGGGGGGCCGGCAGCCAGCAGGGCGTTGACCGCCCTGCCGTTGCCGCGAGGGGTCGCGGGACCGATCGCCGCGATCGTTCGGCCGCCTCGGGTCAGCACGATCGTCTCGCCGCGCTCCACCCTGTCGAGAACCCGCGCGAAGTTGCGGCTCGCCTCGGTCGCCGTCATCGTCTTCACAACCATCAGATTATCAGATGCGCTTTCAGGGCGCCTCGGGGCCGGCTTCGAGCAGCCGCTTGAAGCCGGCCTCGTCGAGGATCGCGACCCCGAGCTGTTCGGCCTTCTCAGCCTTGGACCCGGCACTCTCCCCCACCACGACGTAGTCGGTCTTCTTCGACACCGACCCGGAGGCCTTCCCGCCGCAAGCCAGGATCGCCTCCTTGGCGGAGTCGCGGCTGAAGTCGTCGAGGGAGCCGGTCACGACCACGGTCAGCCCCTCGAGCGTCCGCGCCACCGACTCGTCTCGGGCGTCGGCCATCCGGACGCCGGCGGCCGCCCACTTCGTCACGATCGTGACGTGCCAGGGCACCTCGAACCACGCGATCACCGCCTCCGCGATCGTCTGGCCCACCCCCTCGGCCGCCGCGAGCTCGACCTGGCTGGCCGCCCGAATCCGCTCCATCGAGCCGAACTCCTGGGCCAGCGCCCGCGCCGCGCTCGGCCCGACGTGGCGGATCGAGAGCGCGACCAGCACCCGCCACAGCGGAACGTCCTTGCGCTCACCGAGGTTGGCGAGCAGGCGCTCGCCGTTTGCTGACAGCTGTGGGCCCTCCTCTCCCTTCTTCGGCGCCCGGGTGAACAGGCGGGCCTGGACCAGCCGGGCCTCGTCGAGGTCGAAGACGTCGCCCTCGTTTGCCACCACTCCGGCGTCGAGCAGCGCGGTCGCTGCCTCGTAGCCCAGCCCCTCGATGTCGAACGCGCTGCGGCCGGCCACGAAGTAGACGCGCTCGCGTACCTGTCCGGGGCACTTCTCGTGGTTGGGGCAGCGCAGGTCCTTGTCGCCCTCCTTCTGCTGCGCCAGCGCGGTTCCGCAGGCGGGGCACTTCGTCGGCATCTTCCAGGCGCGCAGCCCCTTCGGCCGAAGCGCCTTCACCGGACCGACGATCTCGTGGATCACGTCTCCGGCCTTGCGCAGCACGACGGTGTCGCCCGGACGCACGTCCTTGCGCTTGACTTCGTGGGCGTTGTGGAGGGTGGCGTTCTCGACGGTCGAGCCGGCGACCCGGGTCGGCGTCATCACGCCGTACGGCGTGACCCGGCCGGTGCGGCCGACGTTGACCCGGATCTCGAGGAGCTCGGCGTTGACCTCCTCCGGCGGATATTTGAACGCGATCGCCCATCGCGGCGCCCGGCTGGTCGACCCGAGCCGGCGCTGCAGTGAAACGTCGTCCACCTTCACCACGACACCGTCGATCTCGTAGGCCACCATCGAGTGGCGGTTGTCCCCGGCGTGCTCGATGAATCCCTCGACGGCCTTCAACGTCGGCAGCACCCGGACCTGGTCGGACGTCGGCAGCCCCCACGCGGCGAGCGCTTCGTAGGCGTGGGACTGCGCCTTCGGCTCGAAGCCGTGGCGCTCGCCGATGCCGTGGCACACCATCCCGAGCGCGCGGGTGGCGGTGACGCGGGGGCTCTTCTGGCGCAGCGACCCCGCCGCAGCGTTGCGCGGGTTGGCGAACACCGGCTTGCCGGCGTCGGTCATCAACACGTTGAGCCGCTCGAACGCCTCGCCGGGCAGGAACACCTCGCCGCGCACCTCGAGCAGCTCGGGGACCGGGAAGTCCTTGGACTCCGTGAGCCGGTGGGGCACGGAGGCGATGGTCTTGACGTTGGGCGTGACGTCCTCGCCGGTCCGGCCGTCACCCCGGGTCAGCGCGCGCACCAGTCGGCCGTCCTCGTAGAGCAGGTTGATCGCGAGCCCGTCGACCTTCAGCTCGCACAGCAGCGCCGGCTCCGCCACGCCGTCACGGGCCAACCGGGCATACCAGGCCGCGAGCTCGTCGTAGGAGAACGCGTTGTCGAGGCTCTCCATCCGCTGGAGGTGGTCGACGGCCGTGAACTCCGTCGACACGGCGCCGCCGACCTGCTGGGTAGGTGAGTCCGGCGTCCGCAGCTCGGGATAGGAATCCTCGAGCGCCTCGAGCCGGCGCAGCTTCACGTCGAAGTCGGCGTCGACGAGCGTCGGGTCGTCGAGCACGTAGTAGCGCCAGCGAGCGTCCTCGATCACCTCGACCAGCTGCTGGTGCTCGTCCCGGGCGTCGTCCGGGGCGACCTTCGGCATTGTCATGCACCCATCCTGCCCGAGCGTTGTGACACCCATCTGGAAGCCTGACGGCTCCGAAGAGCTCCTCGTGGAGGCATCTGTGGAGGACCTG
>Ga0136611_10002267_pt1 | contig 13378 bp, 12 predicted proteins | sample AntDrymUQ2232306_2_FD_106645 | JGI IMG/M metagenome (GOLD analysis project Ga0136611, IMG submission 106645) | Polar desert sand microbial communities from Dry Valleys, Antarctica - metaG UQ223 (23.06) | ecosystem: Environmental > Terrestrial > Soil > Desert | place: Antarctica: Dry Valley... | reverse complement strand
GCGACGCGCGTCGCCAACTCGGTACGACCGATCCAGTAGATCCACGACGTGGCCCACCTCGAGCTCCAGGCCCCGCTCCTTCGCGCCTTGCGCTATCTGCATCGCGCAGCCCGGATTCGGTGCGATCAAGATGTGCGCGCCGGTCTTCTCGACCTCGGGCATCTTCCAGCTCAAGATCTCCTGTGAGAAGTCCGGATGGGTCAGGTTGTAGATGCCGGCGCTGCCGCAACACACGTCGGAATCTTTCAACTCGATCAGTTGGAGGCCGGGGATCGCGCGCAGGAGCTGGCGCGGCTGGTTGCGAATGCCCTGGCCGTGGATGAGGTGGCACGGGTCCTGGTAGGTCACCCGCACGGGCAGCTCGCCGAGCCCGTCGCCATTGAAGCCAATCTCGACCAGCCACTCGTTGATGTCCTTGACCGACCGCGAGAACGCGAGCGCCCGATCGTGCCAGGTCGGATCTTTCATGAATAGGTCGCCGTACTCCTTCAGCGTCGAGCCGCAACCGGCGGCGTTGATGATGACCGCGTCCAGGCGCAGTGACTCGAACAGCTCGATGTTGCGGCGCGCGAGCGCGCGGGCCGTATCGCGCTCGCCGATGTGGACGTGGAGCGCCCCGCAACAATTTTGCTGGCGAGGGGTGTACACGTCGCAGCCATTGCGCGCGAGCACGCGCACGCTGGCCTGATTCGTTTCGCCCAGGAACTCCTGCATCACGCAGCCGGAGATGAAGCCCACCCGGTAGCGCCGGGCGCCGCGCGCGCGGACCAGCTCCGGCAGGTGGGGCTTCAGCAGGCCGCCCTGGGTCGCCGGCAGCATCCGCTCCATCGACGCGAGCCGCTCCGGCAGGAGCTTCAGCAGGCCGGTCGCACGGATGGCCTCCTGGATGCCCAGCTTCTGGTATGCCCGCATCCCCGTGCCCAGCGCCGCGAGCGCGAGATTCGAGGTGAAAATCCGATTCAGGACGGTCCGACCGATGGTGCGCTCGGCGGCGTCGGCGGGCGGCGCCGTGCCGCGCGCCGCCTCGACGATCCGGCCGTAATTCACGCCCGAGGGGCAGGCCGTCTCGCAGGCGCGACAGTCGAGGCATTGATAGATGTGGGTGCGAAACTTCTCGTCGTTCGGGTCGATCTTGCCCGTGTACACGCCGCGCACCTGATAGATGCGCCCGCGCGGCGAATCGTTCTCCAGGCCATTCACGCGGTAGGTCGGACAGTAGTCGAGGCACAGCCCGCAGTGGACGCACTGCTTCAGCGTCGCCAGATCCAGGTCCATCGGGACGGCCGGGCCGGGATCGTTCGCCCCGGCCCCGCGCGCGCGCTCTTCGACCGCCATGCAGTGGGCTCCCTCTCGTTGGGGCCGGCTCGGATTGGTGGGCCGCGATCGCGCACAAGGCCGGCGTCCTTCAAGTTATAGGTCGATGCGCGCGGCGCACACCAGATGCCGCGCGCTACACGTCGCGGCACGGATAGTGCGTTGGGTGGGCCGCCACTCGACCACCACGGGACGGGCAGGTCGGTGTCGCGCACATTGCCGAGCGACTGGATCGCCGGCGGTCGGAAGGCACGCGCGAATTCAGCGCCAGACGTTGGGAGCACTGCCATCGATACGCCACCGGACACCACGAGCCCCCTCGCCTCGGCGCCAACCCCAGACGGCACGAGCCCGCTCCTCGACCCGCTCTCCGACACGGAGAAGCGCGAGCTCACGGTCCACATTCCGGCCGGTGACGTCGCCCGCGCAGGGCTGGTTGTGCTCTCGCTCGGATTCGTTGCCTGGCTGGTGTGGCACATCCACGAGGTCATCTTCCTGATGTTCCTCGGGATTCTCCTGGCGACGGCGATCGAACCGATCGTGAATCGGCTCCGGCGCGGGCCGTTCAGCCGCGGGACCGGCGTCCTGGCCGTCTATACGGTCATCGTCATCATGATCGCGATCCCCACCGCGATCGTCGCGCCCAGCCTTGGCAATCAGGCGGATGCCTTCGCCGCGTCGATACCACAAAAGGTCGAATCACTGCGGCCCCTGCTTGAGCAAGTGCGGCCCGCCGCGCTCGCCAACGCCGGCATCCGCATGCTGGATCAAGCCAAGGAGACGGCCGCCAATCCGGTTTCGCCGGTCGTCGCCGAGACCGACCTGATGAGCGTCATTGCGTCGGCCGGGCATTTCCTCCTCAACTTCTTCACGGTCTTCTTCCTCGCGTTCTACTGGCTCGTTGAGCGGGCTACCATCAAGCGCGCCGTGCTGCGGATCGTGCCGCCATCGCGGGCGAAAGGCGTGAACGCGGTCTGGCTCGAAGTCGAGAACAAACTTGGTGGGTGGGTGCGCGGACAACTGCTCGTGATGCTCGTGATGGCCATTCTAGCCGGCACGGGCTTCTACTTCTTGGGGCTACCGAATCCCATCCTGCTCGGCGCAATCGCGGCCCTGGGCGAGTTGGTGCCGATCATTGGCCCGGTCCTGGCCTTCGCGCCGGCGGTCGTCGTCGCGCTCGGCATGGACCTCCAGACGGCCATGTTGGTCCTGGGCTACGCGGTGATCGTGCAGCAGATCGAGAGCAATTTCCTGCTCCCGAGGATCATGGGGCATGCCGTCGGCGTGAGCCCCCTCACCGTCGTCCTCGGCATTCTGATCGGCGCCATCATGTACGGCCTGCCCGGTGCATTCCTGGCCGTGCCGGTCGCCGGCGCGCTCCAGGTGATCGTCGCCCACTGGCTCGGCATGGAGGACAAGGCCCAGGCGGCCATGCACAATCCCCGCGTAGCCCGCGAAGCGGTCGCGGAGGCGGCGGCCGGGGCAGCGGCCCGCGCCGCGCCCGGTGACGCGCCCATGGCGGCGGCGGTCGCAGCGGCTGAGGCGGAAGGCGCCCCGCCGGAATCGGTCGGCCCCGTCGGCCCAGCCGGCGAGAACATGGTCACGTCGGGACGCCGCTAGAACCCCTCCTCGCCGGGGTCGAACCCGGATGCAGACCAACCACCGCCGCGCCGGTGAGCCCGATGGACCTTGCGCCGACGAGACGTGCGCACGTAATGTCGTGGACCTTGACGGTTGGGGACGAGTTTGTCATCCTGCACGCGGTCTGTGGAGCGCAGCCGAGAAACCAGCGTCCATTTTGTCCCGTTGGCGGCCCGAGCATCGTTGGAATCGGTGGGCGGCCGTACGCTGCTCCAGCAGGGGAGTGCCAGTTGTGAATGCGACGCCGTCATACTCGGGCGACGCGGCTTCGGTTCGGCGCGTGCTCACCGTGGTACACGCGAACGCCGGTGGCGGGCTTGGCGGCATGGAGACGTTCTGCGTCGATCTGAGCCGCGAGCTCGCGGGGCGGGGCATAGAAGTCACCGCCGTCATTCCCGAGGACGGCTGGGCCGACCCGCTCGTCGCGCGGTTCGAGGACGGCGACGTGCGGGTGGTGCGCCTGGACACCGATCCGTTCAAGGGGCGGCTCAACGTCGTTCGCGGGCGGATCGCCCAGGTGCAACGTTGGGCCAGGCTCTGGCACGAGCTCCGCGCCTGGCGGCCCGACGTGGTCCATTTGCACGTGCCGTGCGCGCCGGCGGGATTGGGCACCCTGGCGCTGGCACGCGCGGCCGGCGTCGCCACCGTCATCTCCGAACACAACGTGCCGTGGCCCGACCCAACCCCGCGCGAGCGGCTCGCCGCCCGCGCCATCGATCGAGCCGCGCAGGCGATCGTCGCGGTGTCGCGCTACAACGGGGCATTGCGATCGGCGCGCATTGGCGCCCGCCCGTCGCGTCACGCATCCATTTCGAACGGCATTCCCATCCGAGAGGTCTCACCGGTCGTCCGGGCGACCAATCGCGCCCGCATCCGCGCGCAGTTCGAGATCGAGACCGACGAGGTCGCGGTCGGCTGTTTGGTGCGGTTCGTGGAGGGCAAGGGGCTCGACGACCTCGTGAGGGCGTTCGCCATCGTCCGCCGCGAGCGACGCTGTCGGCTGCTTCTCGTCGGCGACGGCCCGCTCCGGGGCGAGCTCGAAGCGCTGGTGCGCGCGCAGGGCATCACCGATTCGGTCATCTTCGCCGGTCAGCAGCAGGAGCCGATGCCGTACCTGGACGCGATGGACGTCTTCGCCCTCGCCGTGCCGGCCGGGTCGATGTCGATTGCCCTACTCGAAGCGATGGCGCGGGGGCTGCCGCCCGTCATCACGTTCTGTGGCCCCGAGGAAGCGGTCATTCCGGAGGACACCGGCCTGGGCGCCCCTCCGAATGATCCCGCCGGACTGGCCGACGCACTCCGACGCTATGTCGCGGACGATACATTGCGGCACCGCCTCGCGGGATCGGCCGCCGCCCACGTCCGTCGCCACTTCTCAATCGCCCGCGTGGCCGACGACATGCTCGAAATCTACGCGGCGGCCCCGTCAGGTGCTGTACCGCCGCATCTCCGCGCCGATGGTCCGCCGAATCCTCGTCCCGGCGGGCGGTGCAAGTCGGCCGAGCAGGCGCATCCGGTCGAACGGCTCCGCGCGCCCTCAGGGTAGGCCGGCGAGACAGCCTCGTGTACTTGCGACGTAGGCCGCCCGCGTTTCACTCGCGGCCAGCCGCGACCTCCACTCGTTCCGGACCGACTAGCGTCAGGAGAGTCGAACGCAGCGGGCCGTTCGTGCGCAGATCGTTGGCCCAGTGCAGCGGCGAGCACTTCAGTGCCGAGACGACGGCGCGCCGGGCACCGGCTCGGTCGCCCGAGCGCAGCCTGGTCTGCGCGGTCTCGACGAAGTACCAGTAGTACAGACCCCGCTCGCGGACGTAGCTGCGGGCGAGTAGCGGGAGCGGCGGCCGGCGGCGCCCCGCCCGCCAGGCGGCCCGCAAGAACGTCTTGCTGTTGTCGTCGTTGCGCCGGAGCTGGACCTCGTCGAACAAGATCGCCCGCGCCGTCCGCTGGCGGAAGAGGATCGTCGGGATCTTGAGGCAGCCGAGCGCATGGGCGCCTGCGACGCGGAAGGTCCAGTCCGCGTCGTACCCCGCCGGCAGCGATTCGTCGAAGTAGCCGACGGACTCGCGGACCGACGTGCGCGTGACGAACGCGCCGATCTGGATCGTGTGGCGAAAGAGCGCAGTAAAACCATCCTCGCCGTCCGCGAAATCGGGCCACGGCTCCGTGGTCGGCGTGCGCGTCTCGTCGGTGCAGATCACCTGCCCGACCGCCATCGCCATGTCGGGCCGCGAGCGCAGCAGCGCCAGGTGCGGGCGGATGTGCGCCGGCAGCCAGAGGTCGTCGTCGTCCAGGAACACGACGAACTCGCCGGTCGCCGCGCGCAAGCCGACGTTGCGGGCGGCCGGCGTCTTGCGGCCTCGCGCCGAGCCCGGCGGCGACACGTCGATGACCGTCGCGCCGAAGGCCGACGCCGTCGCGGCGGAGTCGTCGGACGAGCCGTCGTTCGCGACGATGATCTCGAAGTCCAGGTCCGGGCCTTCGAGGGCGCGCACGCTCGTCAGCGCCTCGCCGAGCAGCGCGCTCCGGTCCCGGGTCGGGATGACCACCGAGACGCGCGTGCGCACATCATTGTTCGTGGGTATGTAGTCGTTCACCGAGCTCCTCCCGCTCACTGCCCGCGCTCTGCCGCGCCGTCGAGCGCTGCGCGGAGCGCCTCGACGACCTCGTCTTGCTCGTTTTCAGTCATCCCCACGTAGAGCGGCAGGAGCAGCGTCTCGGTCGACGCGCGCTCGGTCACGGGCAGCGACACACCGGGCTGCATGCGGCGATAGAGCGGCTCCAGGTGGATCGCCATCACGCCGCGCCGCGACGCGATGCCCCGCCCGGCCAGGTGGTCCATGACGGGCTGCCGCGCGACGCCGCGCAGCCAGACGCAGTACGACTGGTAGGTATGGGGGCGGTCGGCGGGCACGAAGGGGACGTCGAGGCGCACGTCCCCGCCCAGCAGCGCCGAGTAGCGATCGGCGAGCCGGCGTCGCTCGGCCAGGATCCAGTCGAGCTTGCGGAGCTGCACGAGCCCGACCGCCGCCTGGACGTCGGTCATTCGGTAGTTGTAGCCGAGCTCGTCGTACACCTCGATGTCGGTCGTGCCGGACTAGTGGCGGGCGAGGTCCGACGACGACGCGCCGTGCGACCGGATGCGGCGAAGGCGGTCGGCCGCCGCGTCGTCGTCGGTCGCGATCATCCCGCCCTCGCCGGTGGTGATGCTCTTGCGCGGGTGGAAGCTGAAGCAGGTAAGATCGGCCAGGCTCCCGACGCGGGCGCCCGCAACCGTCGCGCCCAGGGCCGGCGCGGCATCCTCGATGACGACGATGCCGTGACGGCGCGTGATCGGCGTGATCCGCGTCATGTCCGCCGCGAGCCCAATCTGATCGACCGGGATGATGGCGCGCGTGCGCGGGGTGATCGCCGCCTCGACGAGCTCCAGGGCGCGATCCTCGCGGTCAAGCTGCGTCACCTCGAGGCGTGGACTGAGGAGCGTCGGGAGCACGCCCGCCGCTACGACGCGGCACTGGCGCATGCGCCGGTGGCGACGCCGTTCGCGCGGCCGGACGTGCGCCACGTCTACCATGTGTACGCGGTCAGGACGGATCGGCGCGAGCTGCTGCGCGACGCGCTCGCGGCCGGGGGCATCGCCACGAACGTCCACTACCCGATCCCGGTCCACCTCCAGGAGGCGTACGCCGATCTCGGCTACGGCCCCGGCTCGTTCCCGCACGCCGAGCGGGCCGCCGCCGAGGTGCTGTCGCTGCCGATGTACCCGGAGCTGCCGGCCGACGTGCCGGAGCCGGTCGCGGCCTGCATCGAGCGTGCGACGCGCGGCGCGGGTGTCCTTGCCGGGTCAAGGTAGAGGTCTGGCACGCGCCCTGCGTCCTGACCTTGACACCGGCGGGCGCGCGGTGCGCGAGAGTGGTGCTGGCGGGAGGTCCGCGTGATCGAGGAGACGGTCGAAGAGCGAGCCGATTTCGAGCGTCGCGTCGGCGAGTTGCGGTGGCGCGTGTCGGGCTTCCCCGACACCCATCGGCCCCTGGTCGCGCTGATCCAGGCGATCACCTGGGTGTATAAGGTGCGCGACGAGACGATCTCGATCGAGGCGAACTCGACATCGCGGCGAGACATGGCGGACGTGAAGCGCGAAGAGCGCGACATCGCCGAAGACGAGATGCAACGCGTGAGCGACGCGGTTCCGATGATTGCGGATGCCCTGCGGCTGACCCGACCGGCCAACGGCGCCGAAGTGCCCTTCGACTCGCGCGACGCGGAGCAGGACCGCCTGGCAGGCGCGCTGATCGAGTACCTTGTGGCGACCGACTTCGCGACCGTGCGCACCGAAGACCTCGGTGACGAGTGGTACCGCTACAACGTCGCGGTCAACTGGCCGCGCCTGGACGACCTCGCCGCCCGCCTGGATCTCCCGTCCCTCGACCGCATGCTGGGGAGCGCGCGCTAGTTTGCCGCGACCGCCAAGGATGACACCTGAGTTCGCGTTACGTCAGCGGCCGAGGCGGAGGATCTTGCCCGCGATCGACGAGTAGTAGAGCGCGCCGTCCGGGCCGTCGATCACATCGAGGTTGCAGTCCTTGACGACCTCCTCCGCGCCTAGTACCCGCTGCCCGTCGGGCGAGAGGCGGAGCCGCGTCATCACGCCCGTGTTGACCGCGCAGAAGAACAGGTCGCCTTTGTACTGGGGGAGCTGGTCGCCGGTGTAGAAAGCCAATCCGGTCGGCCCGATGGTGCGCGTGCCGGATTGCCAGATCGGATCGACGAAGCGCGGGTCGTCGCCCGCGCCCTCGAAGTACGGGAAGCCGTAGTTGGCGCCCGCCGTCACGAGGTTGACCTCGTCGTCGCTGTCGCCGCTGTTCTCGGTGACGAAGATGGCGCCCGTCGTCGGATGGATCGCCAGTCCGAACATGTTGCGGAAGCCGTAGGCGAAGATCGGCGAGCCGGGGAATGGATTGTTCGCCGGGATCGAGCCGTCCGCGTTCAGGCGCAGCACCTTGCCGTTTGGATTGGTCAGATCCTGACTGTGCTCCTTGTTCTCGGCGTTGCCGGTGGTGATGTACAGCGTGCCGTCCGGGCCGAACAGCATGCGCCCGCCGTTGTGGCGCCCCTGCCGCGAGATCTCGATGTCGTCGAGGATGACCGTCATGTCGGTGCCGACGTTGTCCACGTCGGTGAAGCGCACGATTCGGTTGCGCAGCGGCCGGCGGTCGGCCTTGGTCGGGTCGGGCTCCGAGTAATACACGTAGACCCAGCGGTTGCGCGCGTAGTCCGGGTCGAGCGCGATCCCGAGCATGCCCGACTCGCCGCCCTTGGCGATCTCAAGCTTGACGAACGGGTCGGGCAGCAGCGCACCGCGGTCGCCGTCGAAGGTGGCGACACGGACACGGCCATCGAACGCCTCGCTGAAGAAGAGGCGACGGTCGGGGGCAAAGACGAGCCCGACCGGCATCTTCACGTCATCGAGGAAGGTGGTGGACCTGGGCGGCACGGCGCCCGGCGCGGCGGCGATGGCCGGTAGCGGCGTGGCGGTCGGCAGCGCCCGAAGCTCGGCCTTCGCGGTGGCGGTGGCATCCTGTCGGCTCACTCGCTGTGGCGGCTCGGGAGCCAATGCGCTCACCAGACCCCAGGACACGAGGCCGGCCAAGATGACGACGAGCGGCACGGTCAGGATGAGAGCGCGGCATCGTGAAGGGGCCAATCGAGCTCCGGCGCGGGGCCAGCGGTGGGACACCAAACCACGGGTGGATGGGACGCCGAACGGCGGTGGGGATGGTCGGGGCGCCCGGATTCGAACCGGGGACCTCATGGTCCCAAACCATGCGCGCTACCAGGCTGCGCTACGCCCCGTGCGGCCAGAGTATACCCGAGCCCCGCCGCGTCATGCCTGACGACCCGTCGGAAGCGACGACTGAGGATTACGTGTCGCCACGGGCTAAAGCCCCTGCCACTCGGGCGTGCGCTTGTCTAGGAATGACCGCACGCCCTCCTGGAAATCCTGGCTCAGGTAGCACGAGAGCATCAGCTCCTCGGCGTCCAGGATGGTGTACGTGCGCATCATGCGCCGCGTCGCCTCCTTCATCGCGCCGAGCGTGAGCGGGGCGAGGCCGGCCATGTGGTGCGCCAGCTCGCGGACGCGGCCCTCCAGCGCGTCGTACGGCAGCACCTCGTCGACCAGCCCAATGGAGAGCGCCTCGTCGGCCTTCATCAGCCGCGCGGTCAGCACGAGGTTGCGGGCGCGGATCATCCCGATTGCCGCGACGAGCCGCGTCCAGTTGGTCGGCTGCGGGAAGTTGCCGAGGGTTCGGGCGACCGGCACGCCGTAGCGCGCGCGCTCGGTCGCGATGCGCAGGTCGCAGGCGAGGGCCATGAACAGGCCGCCGCCGATGGCGTCGCCGTTCACCATCGCGATGGCCGGCTTCGTCATCTCGGCGAGGCGCCCGATCGAGCGGTCCAGCCGCTCCTCGTAGCCCAGGGCGTCCTCGCGCGTCTTGAATTCGAGGAACTGGCGGATGTCGGTGCCGCTCACGAATGCGCGGTCGCCCGCGCCTCGCAGCACGAGCACACGCGTCGCGTCGTCGGCATCAACCCGCTCGCAGACCTCGCGCAAGGTCTCGTACATGCCCCAGGACATCGCATTACGCGCCTCGGGGCGGTTGAAGGTCAGGATGGCGACGGGGCCATCCTGCTCGAAGATCGTCTCGTCGGCCATGTCAGACGACCCCCGCCTCGCGGAGGGCGCCGATCTCGGCGGCGGTGTACTCCAGCTCGCGGAGGATCTCGTCGGTGTGCTCGCCGCGCTCCGGCGCCGCCGAGCGGATCGACAGCGGCGTGCGCTCCAGGTTGACGCCGTGCCCGGTGAGCCTGAGCGTCCCCAGGCGCGGGTGCTCGGCCGGGCGCCAGGCCGGCAGCGTCTTGACCTGCTCGTTCTCGAACGACTGCTGGGTGTCGAGGATCGGGCCGGCCGGCACGCCGGCCACGTTCAGCCGCTCCTGCCAGTCCGCCATGTCGCGCGCCGCGAGCCGCCGCTCCAGCTCGACGGTCATCGCCTCGCGGTTGCGGGTGCGATCCCGCGCCGTCTTGAAGCGCGGATCCTCGATCAGCTCCGGAGCTTCCAGGACGGCGCACAGCCGATGGTAGAGCCGGTTGTTGGCCGACTGGATGATCATGCTGCCGTCGCGGCACTTGAACACGCCGGTCGGCACGCCGACCGGGTGGTAGTTGCCCGCCTGCGGCGGCACCTCGTCGTCCTGGAGCCAGCGCGCCGCCTGGATGTCCATCAGCCGCATCATGCCCTGGAGCAGCGACGTGTGGACCCACTGTCCCTCGCCGGTGCGCTCGGCCTCGAGCAGCGCGCACACCGTCCCGTAGGCCGCCATGAACCCGCCGGTCAGGTCGGCGATCGGCAGGCCTGCGCGCAACGGACCGTGCTCCGGAAACCCATTGACCGTCATGAACCCGGACAATCCCTGGGCAATCTGGTCCAGGCCGGGACGGTCGCTGTATGGGCCGGTCTGCCCGAAGCCCGAGATGCTCGTGTAGACGAGGCGCGGATTGAGCGGGCGGAGGGTGTCGTAGTCGATCTTCAGGCGGTGCTTGACGTTCGGGCGGTAGTTCTCGACCAGCACGTCCGAGGTGCGCACCATCCGCAGCAGCACCTCGCGGCCCTGCTCGCTCTTGAGATTCAGCGTCAGGCTGCGCTTGTTGGGGTGCAGGTTCTGGAAGTCGGAGCCGTCGCGCCCGCCCGTGTCGTCGTCCTCGTCGCCGGGGATCTCGACCTTGATGACGCGGGCGCCCATCTCGCTCAACTGGCGGACGCAGGTGGGGCCGGCGCGCGCGCGCGTGAGGTCGATGACGCTGATGTGGGAGAGTGGGCCGGGCACTATGCTCCTCCTGCTACGCCGCCGCGACGTGTGACTGACCGCGAGGTCGCCATAGCGTAGCACGGCCCGCCAACCACAGGCAGGCGGACATTCGTCCCGGTCCGCTTCTCACCAAGCATCGTGCGTCATGCGTGGCAGGATTAGGGAAGGGTCGTCGCCTACGATCCCTTGATCGCGAGCCCGCCATCGACCAGGAAGTACTGGCCCGTGGTCCACGACGACTCGTCACTCGCGAAGTAGAGCGCGGCGAGGGCGATGTCCTCGGCTTCGCCCACGCGCAGCAGCGGCGTCCGCTCGGCAGATCGCTTCAGCCGCGCCCCGCCATCGAGCGACGGGTCCATCATCTCGGGGTTCATCGGGGTGCGGACCGTGCCGGGGCAGATGCAGTTGACGCGGATGTTGTTCGGGGCGTAGTCCAGGGCGGCCTGGCGGGTCATCGAGACGATGCCACCCTTGGCGGCCTCGTACGCGGCGAAGTTGTTGAACGCCACGATGGCCTGGATCGACGCCGTGTTGACGATCGACCCGCCGCCCTGGGCGAGCATGTGCGGCAGCGCCGCCCGCATGCCGCGGAACACACCCCCGAGGTTCAGGCTGAGGCACGCATCCCAGTCCTCGTCCGACGTCTCATGGACCTTGCCGTAGAAGTTGCGGCCCGCGTTGTTGAACATGACGTCGATGCGGCCGTGCCGGTCGATCGCCGCCTGCACGAGCGCGTCCACGTCGGCGGTGCTGCTCACGTCGCAGCGGACGTACTCGACGTCGGCGCCCCCGGCGCGGGCCAGCCGCAGCGTCTCCTCAGCCTCGGCGTCGTTGACGTCCCCGAAGACGACCCTGGCCCCCTCGCGGGCGAAGAGGATCGCCGAGGCCCGCCCGATGCCGGTCGCGGCGCCGGTGATGACCGCGACCTTGTTGTCCAGTCTCACGCTCCTGCACGCTCCAATCGGTGAAGATGGCTAATAGTAGATCGCGCGCGGGATGCCGCCGCCGGCCGCGATGACGTCGCCGTTAATCGCGACCGACTTCGGCGAGGCCAGGAACGCGACGACGTTGGCGACGTCGCCCGCGGCGATGATCCGGCGGACGGTGTTCTGCTCGGCCATCCGGCGCTCAACCTCATCTTCGCCGATGCCCTGCGCCTTCGCCCGCGCCGCCACAACCCCCGCCGTCTTCTCGGTGCGCGTCAGGCCGGGGTGGACCACGGTCACGTTGATGCCGTGCGGCCCGAGCTCGTCCGCGAGGTTTTTCGTGAGCGCCACGACCGCGACGTTGCGGATGCTGCCGATCGTCGCGCCCGTCGAGCGCGCGGCCAGCCCGCTGATGTTGACGATGCGCCCCCAGCCCCGGCCGATCATGTGCGGCGCGACCGCCTGCGCGCACCGGACGTAGCCCATGACCTTGGTCTGCATGTCGTCAAGGAACAGCGCCTCGGTGATCTCGGCGAGCGCCGGCGGCGGCGCTTGGCCGCCGGGCTTTGCCGCCGCGTTGACCAGGATATCGACCCGTCCGTACTCGGCGACGACGCGGTCCACCATCGCGTGGACGTCGCCGTCGATGGTCGTGTCGGCGCGCACGGCCAGGATGGGGCGGTCGGTCTCGCCGATCAGCTCGCCGCGCGTCGCCTCCAGCGCCGCAACGTCGCGGGCAACGAGGGCGACGCTCGCACCTTCGAGCGCGAGCTGCTGCGCGATTGCCTTCCCGATCCCGCGGCTCCCGCCCGTGACAATGGCCACCTTGCCCGTCAGCTCCAGATCCATGCCTTCACCTCGCCCTTCGACATCCGACGGTGTGCGGACTGGACGCATGGTATCAGGGCCGAATCGACGGCGCCGCGCCGCAAGGCCGAGGCTAGCGCGCGCGGTCGTCCGCGCCCGTGGCGTCGCGCAGGGCCGCGCGCAGCCGGCGCAAGCAGCGCGTCCGCAGCGGGCCGACCGTCTCCGGCGAGACGCCGAGCCTGCTTGCGATCTCGATGTACGAGGGCGCGGACGGATCATAGAAGAAGTAATGCACGATCTTTCGGTCGCGCTCCGTGAGGGCGGCTATGGCGGACCGCAGTGTCGCATTCCGCTCTCGCTCGAGCACGACCTCCTCGGGGCGCGGACCGGCGTCCTGGGCGATCTGCACCTCGGCTTCGTACTGCTCGCCGGTCGCCACGGGGTGGCGGACGCGACGCTTAACCGCGCGGGTCGCGGAGCGCGCCGCGACCGTCGCCAACCAGGATGTCAGGCCACGCCCATCTCGCAAGCTCGCGAGACCATCCCAAGCGGCAACCCAGACCTCTTGGAAGAGATCGGCGGCCTCGTCGTCTCCGATGCCGCACCGTCGGATGACGGTGTACACCAGCCCGGCGTGCGAGCGGACGAGCGTCTCCCAGGCGCCCTGGTCACCTCGAAGGCACGGCGCCACGAGCGCGCGGTTATCTTGACCGCCACGGCCCGAAGCCGCAGATTCGCGCCGATCCTCCGGCGGATCGGCGTCCGAGCTCGCCCCGACGATGGCGTCGCCTCCGACCTCACGCACGCAGCGTGCGGATCCCTTAG
>Ga0136611_10002266_pt1 | contig 13379 bp, 9 predicted proteins | sample AntDrymUQ2232306_2_FD_106645 | JGI IMG/M metagenome (GOLD analysis project Ga0136611, IMG submission 106645) | Polar desert sand microbial communities from Dry Valleys, Antarctica - metaG UQ223 (23.06) | ecosystem: Environmental > Terrestrial > Soil > Desert | place: Antarctica: Dry Valley... | reverse complement strand
TCGTCTCAAGGGCTTCCGACGCATCTTCTCCCGGTTCGATAAGCTCGACGTGATGTTTACCGCCTTCATCCACTTCGCCCTCATCGTTGAAGCGCTCCGTTAGTGTTAACAGGCCCTAGATCGGGAAGAACGATCTCCATATCGGGAAGAACGCCTTCTAACTCGGGAAGAACGACCTCAATACATTTTCCGGGAAGAACGACCTACATACCGAGCAGAATGACCTCTCTATCGCAGGTGTTCTCAGAAATGATAGGATTTACCGGTCCGCCGCGCACCGTTGCAAGCAGGGTCTCATGCGAGAACTCCTCCCCTCGCTGACGCGCTCCACGCCCCCACGGGGGGCATGCCGTCGCGTTCCCACCGGTTCCGACTCCGCCTTGCCGCACGCGGGCGTGAACTTCCCGCAATCCCCAGTTTCGATAGCCCAGTGCTCGCGCGCCGGGCTATTTTTTTGGCGGCGGGACTCCCAGCACCTTCACGAGGAAGGCGAGCACGTCGGTGGTGTGCTCGATCGTCTTGCTCAAGGCATTCCCGGCGCCGTGGCCGGCCTGCGTTTCGATCCGGGCGAGGACAGGCGGGCCGCCGGGCGACTGGCATTCCTGGAGCCGCGCGGCGAATTTGAAGGAATGTGCGGGGACGACGCGGTCATCGTGGTCGGCGGTCGAGATCAGCGTCGCCGGGTAGCGGACGCCGGGACGCAACCGGTGCAGCGGCGAGTAGGCGAGCAACGTCTTGAACTCCTCGGGGTCGTCGCTCGAGCCGTAGTCGCTCGTCCACGCCCAGCCGATCGTGAATTTATGGAAGCGCAGCATATCGAGCACGCCGACTTCCGGGAGCGCCGCGGCGAAAAGCTCGGGCCGCTGGGTCATGCACGCGCCAACCAGCAACCCACCGTTGCTCCCGCCACGGATCGCGAGCTTTTCTGGTGAGGTGTAGCGTTCGGCGATCAGCCATTCCGCGGCGGCGATGAAGTCGTCGAAGACGTTTTGCTTGCGATGCTTCGTCCCGGCGAGATGCCACTCGCTGCCGTATTCGCCGCCCCCGCGCAGGTTCGCGACGGCATAGATTCCACCCATCTCCAGCCACGCGACAACCGTCGGCGAGAAGCCGGGCGTGAGCGCGATATCGAACCCGCCGTAACCGTAAAGGAGCGTCGGGTTCGTGCCGTCGAGCTTCAGCCCGCGCGCATGGACGAGGAACATCGGGACGCGCGTCCCGTCTTTGCTCCGGTAGAAGATCTGCCGCGTCTTGTAACGCGCAGGGTCGAAGGCGAGCTTCGGTGCCCGGAAAACCGCCGGCTCCAGCGTCGCGAGATCGAGCCGGTAGATCGTCGGGGGCGCGGTATAGCTGGTGAAGGAGAAGAACGTCTCCGCATCGTCGCGCCGTCCCTCGAACCCGCCAACGCTTCCCAGCCCGGGCAGGGGAACTTCGCGCACGAGCTTCGCCCGGGAAGCCGCGCCGGAGAGCCGCGGCTCCACTTCACGCGCGAACACCTTCACCGAGCTGTGCGCGTCGTCCAGATAAGTGCAGATGAACTTCCCACCGAGGTGACTGACGCCCTTCAGCGCGTCGCTGCCCTGGGGGATCAGCTCCTGCCAATTCGCGCGTCCGGGTTTCCTGAGGTCGATCGCGATGACGCGGCTACGCGGCGCTTCGAGATCGGTCTTGAAGTAGAAGGTGGCGCTGTCGCGATCGATGAACTCGTAGCTGGCGTCGAAGTCGTTGAGCAACTCGACGACTTTGGCCTCGGGCGCGTGCAGATCTTTGTAAAAGACGCGGTTCTTCGGGTCCGTGCCCTGCGAGACCGATATGACGAGATAGCGGCCGTCGTCGGTGACTTCCCCGTGGAAGCCCCAGTCTTTGTGATCGCGCCGCTCGTAGATCAGCGCGTCGTCGCTCTGTGGGGTGCCCAGCTTGTGGAAGTAGAGCTTTTGGAACTCGTTCACGCCGGTGAGCTGCGCACCGTCGCTCGGCGCCGAGTAGCGGCTGTAGAAGAAGCCGCTCCCGTCCTTCATCCACGCCGCGCCGGAGAACTTCACCCACTGCACGAGATCGGCCCGATCCTGCCCGGTCGCGACTTCTCTCACCCGCCACTCCTGCCAGTCCGAGCCGCCGCGCGAGAGCCCGTAAGCGAGCAGCGCCCCGTCGTCGCTGATCTCGTAATTGGCGAGCGCGACCGTGCCGTCGGGTGAAAGCGTGTTCGGATCGAGCAAAACGCGCGGTTCCGCATCGAGCGCCTCTGCGACCAGCAGCACCGCCTGGTTCTGCAGGCCGCTGTTTCGCGTGAAGAAGTAGCGGCCACCACGCTGCTGCGGCACCCCGAAACGTTCGTAATTCCAAAGCTCCTTCAGCCGCTCGCGGATCTTTCCACGTTCCGGGATTCCTTCCAGGAAACGGGAGGTGACACGATTCTGCGCTTCGACCCACGCCTTGGTCTCGGGCGAGTTGTCGTCCTCCAGCCAGCGGAACGGATCGGCGATCTTCGTCCCGTGGTAATCATCAACAACTTCCTCATGCCGCGCGGGCGGATACGTGAGCTCCGCGCCGGCATTCATCGCGGAAAGGAGAAAAGGCAGCAGCGCTGTGCGTCGAAGAGGCATCACGCGCGCGCCGGGACGCCGCTGCTACGCGGTCGCCTCGGTCTGCTGCTCCGCGCGCTTGATCTCTTCGCGGAGATCTTCACCGCCGCGGCGGCTCCACCAGTAGACGATCGGCGCGGCGATGAAGACGGACGAATACGTCCCGATCAGCACGCCGATGAGGATGGTGATGGCGAAGTCCGCGAGCACCGGGCCGCCGAAGATGAAGAGGGTGAGTGTCGTGAGCAATGTCACGCCGCCGGTCAGCAAGGTGCGGCTGAGCGTTTCGTTGATGCTCTGATTCATGATCTCGAGCACCGACCCTCGCCGGCCCGCTTTGATCCCTTCGCGGATACGATCGAAGACGACAATGGTGTCGTTCACCGAGTAACCGGCGATCGTCAGGATCGCGCCGACGATGACCATCGAGAATTCGCGGCCTATGAGACAGAATACGCCCACGGTGATGATGACATCGTGGAGCAGCGCGACGAGCGCTCCGAGCGCGAACGAGAACTCAAAGCGGACGGTGACGTAGAGCAAAATCCCCAGCATCCCGAGGCCGAGCGCGATCAGGGAATTGCGCATCAGTTCCTTGCCGACGAGACCGCCGACATGCTCGCGCTGGTCCACTGCGAACGCGGCGTTCGGGAACGTTCCCTGAAGATGATCGCTGACTTGCTGGCTGGTGTTCGCGGGGCTGCGCACGGCGATGAATTCCGTCGTCGCCGAGCGTTCCGTTTGCACCGCAACGTCGCCGATCGGGAGTTGATTGAGCGCCTTCCGGACTTCGTCATCGCTCGGCCGCGGCCCCTTCGCTGCGAGCACGGTGCGATCGCCGCCTTTGAAATCGACGCCGAAATTCCTGTCGCCGCGCACCGCAAAGAGCGCCACGGAGCCAGCGATCACGAGGAGCGAGAGGGTGATCGCCTGCCGACGCCAGCCGAGGAAATTGAACTTCGTCGCCTTGATCAAGTTGGCCATGGAGACGTTCTTCAGAAGCCCGAGCTTGAGCGACCAATCGAACAGGTTCCGCGTCACCACGAGCGCGGTGAAAAGCGATGCGATGATTCCCATCGTCAGCGTGACGGCGAATCCTTTCACCGGCCCGGTCGCTTTCCAGAACAGAATTCCAGCGGTGATTAGTGTCGTGAAGTTCGAGTCGATGATCGCGGAGAACGCCTTTTGGAAAGCGCCAAGCACCGCCGGGCGCAGCTCCTTGCCGTCTGCGAGCTCCTCGCGCAGTCGCTCGTAAATGAGCACATTCGCATCGACGGCCATGCCGAGCGTGAGGATGATGCCCGCGATGCCGGGCAGCGTCAGCACCGTCCCGAACATCGCCATCGCCCCGAAAAGAACGATCACGTTCACCGCCAGCGCGATATTCGCGATCAAGCCGGCGAAACGGTAGTAAAGCAGCACGCAGATGACCGTCAGCGCGACGCCATAGAGGCCGGAGGTGAGGCCGCTGCGGATGGCATCCTGGCCGAGTGAAGCGGAAGCGCTGCGCTCTTCCTCGATCAAGACCGGCGTCTGCAGCGGGTTTTCCAGCGCACTCGCGAGATTCCGCGCGCTCTTCTCATCGAAGCTTCCGGAGATTTCGCAGGAGCCCTGGCGGATCGCCTCTTTCGCGTTCGGCGCGGAGATCACTTTCCCGTCGAGCACGATGGCCAACTGCGAGCGGTCATCGGCAACTTCCTGCGTGAGATCGCCGAAAATCTTTTTCCCCTGGTCATCGAAGTTCAGGTGCACGAGCCAGCCGCGCGCCTCGAACGACGTTCCCGCCCTGATCACGTGCTTGCCTTCCATGTCGACCTTCTTCCGCACGATGATCTTCCGATCTTCGTCGGGCTTCTCCTCGGGTTTGGCGCCCGGCTCGGTGTCGTCGTCGAGATAAGGCAGCGCGGTGAAGTTCGGGTCTGGCGGCGCTGATCCGGCGAGGATCGCGCTGCTCTGGGGATGCACCTTGCGAAACTCCAGCTTGGCAACCTTCTGCAGTTGCTCGCGCGTTTCCTTCAACCGCTCCGGGTTCAGCCCGGGGATTTGCACGAGAATGCGATCCGTGCCTGAAGGAGCCAGCACCGGTTCGCTCGTGCCAAGATTATCGACTCGCCGGCGGATGACCTCGATCGCTTCCTCCACCAGGCGCGGCGTAATCGGCCGCGTCTCGATCTTCTTCACGCCAGCTTCGTCGGTCACTTCCACGGGCTCGGAGACCAGCCGCACGAGGAACGAACTTCCCCCCTGCAGATCGAGCCCGAGCGCGATCTTCTCCTTTGGTGGAAGGAACGCCTCGAGGCAGAGGAAGATCAACGCAACCGTGAGCACGGAGCCGAGGTTGCGCTTCACCCGCTCGCTGTCGGTGAAAAGATACCAGCCGAAGAGGATCAGCAGGATTAAGCCGAAGGCGAAGATCAGACCGGGAGACATGGCAAAAGAATGACTTACGACTTACTCACCACGGGCTTGTCACGCACGACGGAGGCGATCGCCGTCTTCTCGACGAGGATTTTACAGTTGTCGTCGATCTTCAGGAGCAGCGCCGCGCCTTCCTTCAGATTGGAGATCGTGCCGTGAATCCCACCGCTCGTGATCACGCGGTCGCCGGTCTTGAGGTTTGCGATCTGGTCCAGCAGCGCCTTTTGCTTCTTCTGCTGCGGCCGAATCGTCAGAAAGTAGATCAGGACGAACGCAAAGCCCATCCAGACGAGCATGTTCATCCCGGGATCGGGTGGCTTCGGCGCGGCTGGCGCGCCTGGCGCGGCCTGCGCAAGGAAGAGAAAAAGGTGGGCAATCATGACGCGGAAAAAATGGCGGCCCCGCGTCGCCGAGATGCCGGGAAAACGGGGACGCGCAGGTTAGGCGGACACCTGGGGATGTCCAAGAGTTTCTCCCCTCTGCGCTGCTGGCTACGCGGAGAGCGCGGCGCGGGTGCGCTTTACAAGCTCGTTGTCCGGCGAATCTGCGCCGCGCAGCTGAAAGACGCTCGCGGCCAGCAGACGGTCGCGCCATTCAGGCGAAAGGTGCTCGTAATCCTCGAGCACCGCGGAGCTGAACTTGTAATCGTGCGAGTTGGTCCCCTTAAGGAATATCAAACGGCGCGCTGCGTCCGCGAACGCTCGCGGCTCGCGATGTTCGCTCAGAAAACCGAGCGTCTTGCGCGCGGCGATGAGCCGATCTTTCCCAAGGTCATTGAAGATCTCCGAGACGCCTTCTTCGCCTTTCGCCGAAGGCGCGAGCGGCTCGACCGAGTCGATGTGCAACCCGCTGTCCGCGCGACCGCCGCGGAAGAGCGGTAGAAATGCGGCATTTTGCAGGAGGATGAGCAAACGCGTTTCCCGGTCGCGCACGCGCCTCGCCGCGTAATGCGCCGCATTCGTAAACGTCATCGCGTGCAATGACACAATGCCCGGTGCTTGCATGAGCATCTCGCCCGCCGCAGTGAAGAACGCCTCGAAGACGGATGCTGGGCTCACGCCATCGTTGAGCGTTTTGGCTGCGAGCTCGCTACATTCAGCGGCGCTCCCGGTGCGGAATACCGGGAGCATCTCTTTCGGCGTCGCTGGATCCGATTCGTGGGAGTTCTCCGCGATTTTCTTAACGCGTTCCAGGTTCTCGCGAAACGGGCGGTCGGCTGGCAGATCGGCGCGGGCCGGATTCTCCTTTGCGCCGGAACGATCGAGCAGCGCGTAAGCGAGCGAGCGGAGGACCGGCTCCGCATGCTGCCAGCCAATCACGTCCAACGTCCGGAAGCTGTTCGCAACGTAGATCGCCTTGTGCCCGATGTCGCGGAAGTCGCGCGCGCCATATCGCGCGAAGACTTCAAACAACTCATGGGTCCCGGCGGTGCGCGCGAAGCCGACGATCGCCGCGTCCGCGGCAGCTTCGTCCCAGTTGTCCATCGCTTCGATGAAGGCGCCCCGGGCGCGATGGCTCGGCGGCACCGCGCTTTCGTCCACGGCAGAAAGCGTCCAGTCTCCTTCGCTGACGTCCGCTGCTTGCGATGCCTTGAACTGATCGATCGCCCAGAAGATGGGGAGCCACCGCTCACGATCAGGCGAAGCGAGGCTCGCCAGATGCGCGGAGTTCACGACGAGCACCGCGTGGAATTTGAACCCGACTGGCCGCGGCTGAATGTTGCGCACGCCGGCCAACATCAGCGCCGTCAAGACCTCGCGATAGCTGAGCCCACGCCGGATGCGCATCGCGATCTCCTCGAGCACCCGCTCCCTCGGCGAGTCTTCGAGCAGCCGAACCAGAGGCTCGGTGTCCGGGTGAAAACGCACACTGCCCGCCGGCAGAGTTGCGTCCGCTGCCGAGACGGAGGGCAAGCGTGAGAGGAATCCGAGATTACCTAATGCGGCGAGTGCGCCCGTCCGTGCCGTCGTTTTCAGGAAAGAACGCCGGGGAAACATAGAGCGACTGCTCGCACGAACCAGCCGCAAACGCTAGCTCTCCGCTGGCGAGCGGTTCCGAGGCGCACATAGGCACCATAGTTGCTATATCTCCTTCCCTGTGAAGGCACATCCTGATTCATCCATTCTGACCGCGTATTTCGCGCTTTTTACCGTCGCGGCAGGGGTCATTGCGTTCGATCACATCGAACGCGCGACACACCTTCCGGACCTCCCAGCCCGCGGGTATACCGCGGCGGCAAGTTCGATTCCACCAGAAGCTCCCACTTACCCCGCTCCAATCACTCGCGAACCTCCAGCGGTCCAGCGCCTCGCGGATAGAACCAACCCGCAGCAGCGAACCACCGCAAGCGCCGAGGAACAGCAGCCAACACTTTAACCGCGAGTAGCCGCTCTGCGGTCAAACGTTAGTTGGCTCTGGCGGATGGTGCAGGTTGCTCGTATCCGTGCAGTCTATGCGGTTCCTTGTTCTCATCATCGTCGGCATCGCCGTTTACTACGGCTGGAACTACTACCAGACTAATCGCGAGAACATCGTCATGCCCTGGCAGAAGCTCGCCGCGGACGAGGCCGCTGAGCAACAGGCGGCCGTCCAGAATGCGTCTGCCACAAGTGTTCCCCTCCCGCCGCCCGAGCCGGAGTTTGTCTCCAAGATCCGCACGCCCCAATCGGCAGACGGGAAGGCCCCTCCCGGCTTGGTGTATGTCACGGAACGCGCCAGCACCGAAACGCCCGACGGGGTAGTCGCCGTGGTGCCAGGGGACGTGGTGAAACTGCTCCAGCGGAGGGACGATGGCACGGTGCGGGTGACAAACGATCAGGCAGACTTCGAATTGACCGAGAAACAGGTCACGCGTGATCCCGAGGTCGCCCGGGCTGCCGAAAAGCGGGCCTTCGAAGCGCGAAGACTGCGGCGGTGAGCTGAGACGCTCCGCTCAATTTCAGGATGACGGAGACCGAAGCGTGCATCGCGCTGAACATGGTGCCGAACCTCGGCCCGGTGCGGATGCGCAAGCTGCTCGAGGTGTTTGAGACACCCGAGGCCGTGCTCCGGGCGCGACGCGGACAGCTCCGGGAAGTGGCCGGTGTCGGCAATGACTTGGCGGAAGCGATCGCGACCTGGGAAAAGCAGGTCGACCTGCCGACCGAACTTCAGCGCATTGCCGCGTTCGGAGCGAACGTGGTGACCCAAAGCTCGCCGAACTATCCGCGCGAGCTGCGCGAGATCTACAATCCACCCATCGTTCTCTACGTCTGGGGCGAACTGACCGAGAAAGATCACCGTGCAATGAGCGTCGTTGGCTCGCGGAAGACGTCACACTACGGCCTTGAGTGCGCGAAGAAGCTGTCCTATCAGCTCGCCTACGCGGGCTATACCGTCGTGAGCGGCCTCGCTCGTGGGATCGACACCGCTGCTCATCAAGGCGCGCTCGCTGCGCAAGGACGCACGATCGCGGTGATCGGATCGGGGCTGATGGATCTTTACCCGCCGGAGAACTTCGGCCTCGGAGAGAAGATCGCCGCGTCCGGAGCAGTCGTCACTGAGTTCCCGATGACCTTCCCGCCGAACCCGCAGACCTTCCCTTACAGGAACCGCATTGTCGCCGGCTGGGGCCGCGGGCTGCTCGTCGTTGAGGCCGGCCTGAACAGCGGCGCCTTGATCACCGCGCAGCAGGCGATCGATCACGGCCGCTTCGTCTACGCCGTCCCCGGGCAAATCGACCGCCCGAGCGCCTCAGGGTCGAATCGCCTCATTCAGCAGGGCGCGAAGCTGGTCGCGTCGGCAAGCGACATTCTCGACGACTTGCACGCCTTGTTTCCCGAGCCGGCGCCCAAAAAGCTGGCGCCAACGACGCTCTCCCTGGACGAGCAGACCATCCTGGACGCGCTTGAAGTGAGCGAGATTTCCCTCGATGACCTCGTCGGAAAAACCGGCTTGCCAACCCCGAAGGTGTCTTCGACTTTGCTCGCCCTCGAAATGAAACGGCTGGTGAAACAACTTCCCGGCCAGCAGTTCCTGAAGCTTTCCTAATCGTTCGCCCTGATGCCGAAGACACTGGTCATAGCCGAGAAGCCGAGTGTCGCGAGCGATCTCGCGAAGGCGCTCGGGGTGAAAAAGGACGGGGAGTTCTTCGAGAACGACAAGTTCGTGATCTCCTCGGCGGTCGGCCATTTGCTGACCATCAAACCCCCGGATGGCTTTGAGCCCGCACGCGGGAAGTGGAACATCGAGAACCTGCCGTCGCTGCCGCCACAGTTCGATCTTGCACCGATCGAGAAGAACGCGAGCCGCCTCGCGCTCCTGCGAAAACTCATCAAGCGGAAGGACGTTTCAGAAATCGTCAACGCGTGCGATGCGGGCCGCGAAGGCGAGCTGATCTTCCGCAATGTCGTTCGTGCCGCGGGCGCGAAACAGCCGCTGAAGCGCCTCTGGCTGCAATCGATGACGACCGAAGCGATTCGCAGCGCCTTTGCGAACCTGCGCACCGACGAGGAGATGCTGCCGCTCGCGGACGCCGCAGTTTCGCGGAGCGAAGCGGATTGGCTCGTCGGGATCAATTCGACGCGCGCCCTGACTTCGTTGAATTCGCGCGGCGGCGGCTTTCAGAAAACCACCGCCGGCCGGGTGCAGACGCCGACCCTTGCGATCCTCGCGGAGCGCGAGGAAAAGATTCGCGCTTTCCAGCCACGCACCTACTTCGAGGTCTTTGGCGACTTCGGAGTCACCGCCGGCAGCTATCGCGGTCGCTGGTTCGATCCTGCCTTCAAAAAGGCCGCGGAGGAAGACGCGCGAGCCGAGCGGATCTGGGATCGCCCGAAAGCGGAAGCCATCGCGGCGAAGTGCGAGGGGAAGCGTGGCGTGGTCGAAGAGGAAAAGAAGCCGACCTCCCAGGCGCCGCCGACGCTTTACGATCTCACGACGCTGCAGCGCGAGGCGAACCAGCGCCACGGGTTCCCCGCGAGGATGACCCTGCAGATTGCGCAAGCGCTTTACGAAAAGCACAAGGCGCTCACCTATCCCCGAACCGACTCGAAATATCTGCCGGAAGATCACCTCGAGACTGCGCGTCAGGTGCTCGGCACGTTGCAGGATCCCGCTCTTGCGGCGCATGCCCGGAAGGCGCTCGACTCCGGCTGGGTGCGGTTGAACAAACGCATCTTCAACAACGCCAAGGTCAGCGATCACTTCGCAATCGTCCCGACCGGCACGGCGGCAAACGGGCTGAGCGAGACGGAACAAAAGATCTTCGATCTCGTCACGCGTCGCTTCGTCGCAGTCTTCTTCCCCAACGCGCAGTTCGAGGTCACGACCAGGATCACCACGGTCGAAGAGGAGAAGTTCAAGACCGAAGGCAAAATCATCGTCGATCCCGGATGGCTCGCGGTTTACGGCCGGCAGGCCGAAGGCGATGGCGAGAACGACAAGGCCATCGTGCCGATTCGCGAAGGTGAACCCGCGCAGACGGAGGTGATCGAGATCAAGGAGAGCCAGACCAAGCCGCCCGCCCGCTACAGCGAAGCGACGCTGCTTTCCGCGATGGAGGGCGCGGGCAAACTCGTTGACGACGAAGAATTGCGCGAGGCGATGAGCGAGCGCGGCCTCGGCACCCCGGCGACCCGCGCGCAAATCATCGAGGGGCTCCTTTTCGAAGGTTACCTCACGCGCCAGGGGCGCGACCTGCACGTGACCGCGAAAGGGCTCTCACTAATCACCCTGCTGCGAGCGCTCGACGCCGCCACGCTGACGAAGCCGGAACTCACCGGCGAATGGGAGTTCAAGCTGCGCCAGATCGAACGCGGGCAGCTTTCACGCGCCGCGTTCATGGGCGACATCCGCCACCTGACGACGGACATCGTTGAGAAGGTGCGCGGGGGAATGGGCCGCGAAGTGGTCGGCCACTTTGAGCCCATTCACGTGAAATGCCCGAAGTGCGGATCTGAGTCGTTCAAGGAAAGCTTCAAGGCCTTCGAGTGCGAAAACCCGGAGTGCAAACTAATCGTCTGGAAAACGATGTCGGACCGCGAGCTCGAGCGAGAGGAAGTGGCGAAGCTGCTTACCGAAGGCAGGATCGGGCCGGTCGAAGGATTCCGAAGCAAGTTCGGCAAACCTTTCGCCGCAGTCGTGACGCTCGGGGAGAAAACGGAATGGAAGCAGCGCTTCGACTTTGAAAACGATGGTGCAGGCGAAAATGGCGCGCCGTCGGTGCCCGTGAACCCAGAGCCGCTGGGGGGGTGTCGCGTGTGCCAAACCGGCGAAGTGTTCGAGCACGCCGCCCATTACCTCTGCTCGCACCTCGCGGAGAAGAAATGCGCTTTCAAGATGGGAAAGACCATCCTGCAACGCGAGATCCCGCGCGAGCAGGTGGTGAAGCTGCTGCAAACCGGGAAAACTGATCTCCTGCCGAGGTTCGTCTCGCAGAAAACGAAGCGCGCATTTTCCGCCTACCTCGTGCTCGGCAAAGAGGGAAAGGTGAGCTTTGAGTTTGAGCCGCGGGAGAAAAAACCCGCAGGGAAGAAGGCCTCGCCAAAAGCTGCTGCAGCAGTCAGCTAGGCTGCAGGGGCGGTGTCCGCCGTGCTACTTGCCGCTCTTTACCTTCGCGACCAGGGCAGCGGCGTCCTCTTTCGTGAAGATGCCTGAAAGGGTGACGGAACCCCCGGCAATCCCCTCGCGCAAAACGGGCGCGGCAATCAGGCGACCGTCGATCACGATCCCGACTTGTTTCCCCAACATCGACTTCGTCAGCGCGGCGAACTGCTTTTGGCCCTTTCCTGTGAAAGACAACTGAATCGCCGGAACCGTTTTCTGTTCCGGGTTTCTGCCACTGGTCACATTCACGCGTTCCTGAACGACTCGAGCGCCCGCCAGCCCAGAACGATCAAGCAAGACCTCATTGCTCAAGAACACGGTGTCTGTCCGACCTGCGCGGTCGAGCTTGAAGGCAGTCGCTTGTGGAGTGCCGCGCGCTTCGACACGCCGCATTTCAAAGACGCTGCCGTGCACGCCAGCAGTGCTGAACGCGGCGAGCGCGAAGAGGAAGGAAAGTGGGGATTTCATGGCGCCGTTTTCGGCAATTGCCCGCTTTCGTGCAAGGCCTGGCGTGCGAAATCGCTGTTCGGAAATTGCGTCACGATCTGCTCGTAGGTGCGCTTCGCGAGATCGTTCTGCCCCTTCACCTTCTGCACCCGCGCCTGTCCAAGCATTGCGAGCGGCGCCGCGTAACTGGTCGGATAAGTCGTCGCGACTTTCTGGAAAGTGGCGAGCGCTTCCTCCGCTTTGTTCTGCGCTTCATGGTTCGCCGCAATGCTCAGCCATGCTCCCGCAATCAGGGAATGCTCCGGATTTGCGCTAGTAAACGCCTTCAGCGTCGCGGTCGACTCATCGAGTTTCCCCTCGTTGCGTTGCAGCTCCGCCAGCCGCAGTTGCGCGTTTGCCGCAGCAACCGTGTCCCGATGCTCCGTGATCACTTTCCTGAAGTCGTCCGCCGTCCTGGCACGCCCAAAGTCCCGCGCGGAGGCGGCCCGCGCCCGCTGCTCCATCATCTGCTGAATCGCGTATGCCGCGAGGGCCACGGCAAAAAGCGCCGCGAGTGCGACGATCTTCGTTTTGTGCAGATACCAGAACTCTACCGGATCGAAGCCCGGGGCGGGAGTAGGGGCAGTCTGCGGCGTCTCCGTCGGGCTGGACATGGGACGCGGAAGGTTTCAGACGGTGCGCGAACGCGCAAGCGATTTGCCGCCGCTCGCGCGCTACTCGCGCCGGGCGAGGATTTGGTGTTCCTGGCGCGCCTTCAGCACCGAATCCGCAGGGAGCACCCCGCGCCACACCGCTCCCGGATAAACCAGGGAACGCCGCCCAATCAACGAACCGGGGTTGATGACCGCGTTGCACCCGATCTCCGCCTGGTCGCCGATGATCGCGCCGAACTTCTTCAAGCCGGTCGGCACGAGTGCGTCGCCGTGAGAGATGACGATCTCACCACGATCGAGTTTCACATTGGAAAGGATCACGCCCGCGCCAAGGTGCGCGCGATAGCCGAGGATGGAGTCGCCGACGTAGTTGAAATGCGGCACCTGGGCATCGTCGAAAATGATCGTGTTTTTGAACTCGCAAGCGTTCCCGAGCACGCACCCCGAGCCGACGATCACGTTCTCGCGGATGTAGCAGCCGTTGCGAATCTCGCAGCCTTCGCCAATCCAAGCCGGCCCTTTGATCATCGCGCCTTGCTCGATCACCGTCCCCTTTCCCACGAAAACGGCGCCGCTCACGAACGGCTTTCCGACCAGGCGGCCATGAATCGCCGGTTTCAGACGGAACTGCAAATAGCTGGTGATTTGCTTCAGCGCGTCCCAGACGTTCGCCGATTTCTCGAAGAGCATCCGA
>Ga0136611_10002265_pt1 | contig 13381 bp, 12 predicted proteins | sample AntDrymUQ2232306_2_FD_106645 | JGI IMG/M metagenome (GOLD analysis project Ga0136611, IMG submission 106645) | Polar desert sand microbial communities from Dry Valleys, Antarctica - metaG UQ223 (23.06) | ecosystem: Environmental > Terrestrial > Soil > Desert | place: Antarctica: Dry Valley... | reverse complement strand
GGGCGCTGCAGCTGCTCACGATCATGCAGGAGCTCGGTTACACGGTCGTGTTCGCTGCCCTGCACGGGGCGCGAGAGATGGAGCTGGAGATTGGTCGCCTGCGCACGAGAGGCGTACAGGTGATCCGTGACACGGAGACCATGCGTGACCTCCTGCGCACCTGCGGTTCCTGGGTGGAGGCCGTCGTGCTCTCGCGTGTCGACGTCGCGTGCGAGTGGCTGACCGTGGTGCGCGGCAGCAGCCGGACGGTCCCTGTCGTGTTCGACACGGTGGACCTGCATCACCTGCGCCAGGCGCTCGAGGCCGAGCTGCACGACGACCGCCTCGGGCGGGTCCGGGCAACGTCGACGGAGCGGCGCGAGCTCGACATGATCGCTCGCTGCGACGCAACGATCGTCGTGTCCGAGACGGAACGCGCCTACCTCACCACGAGGATGCCGGACTCAGACGTCACGGTGATCAGCAACATCCATCCGCTGCCGGACGTGACCGCACCCTGGACGGGGCGGAGCGGGCTGATCTTCGTGGGCAGCTTCCTGCACACGCCTAACGTGGACGGGCTCGCTTGGTTCCTGCGGGAGGTCTGGCCCCTGGTCGACCCGGCCGTTCGCCGCGACGGGATCGACGTCATCGGCTCCTCCATCCCGCCGGACCTAGCCGCCTTCGCCTCCGATGAGGTGCGGATACGCGGCTGGGTGCCTGACGTCATCCCGTTCCTGGAAGAGGCGCGGGTGTCTGTCGCTCCACTGCGCTACGGGGCCGGCGTGAAGGGGAAGATTGGCGAGGCGTGGTCCTTCGGACTTCCCGTGGTGGGCACGGCGGCGGCACTCGACGCGATGCACACGGACTCGAACCACGTCGGCCTTGTCGCGGACGACCCGAAGCGCATGGCGCAGCACATCGCTGAGCTCTATCTCGATGAGGCTCTCTGGGGTCGCGTCAGCGAAGCGGGTAGACGACGCGTCACGGAGTGCTTCTCCCGGGATCAGGCTGCTTCATGCCTGACGGACCTTCTGCAGCGAATCGGTGCACGCCGGTCCCGACCGGACGTGGACGTCGACCTCCGTCGCCGCCGGATACCACCGCACCTGCTGGGATCGCCAGCATCTGACGTTGAGTCGGATAGTCCTACCGGGGCGCCAGAGAACTAGCGACTCGGGTAAGTCGCCGGCCGGACTCGGTAGGGCGCGTACCACGAAGGAACTGTCCTTTTCGGGCCCCCTGCTGTTCGCGAGCAATGTCACTACCCTCGCCGAGCGGGGCAGAGGAGAGGTGTGGGTGTTCCAAGCCAGTGGCTGCGAGCCCAACCTGAGAGCCTCGTGTTTCTGACGCAGGCGAGCGGTACCGGCTGCGGTGGTCGGTTCGCGGTTCGTGACCATGGCTGGCGGGAAAGTCCGTGGCCGGGGATCAGCGTGTGCTCCTCAACAACAGGAAGGCTCGCTCGTCACGGTCCTGTGACGACGGGTCCGAAGTGCCGTCGGTGTGTCCGACCGTCATCTCGTCCAACACCTCCCAGCCGGCTCGGCTGGCCAGGCGGAAAAGCCCGGCCCGAGAGAAGATCCAGTAGTTGGTTGGGTCGTTGTTCGTTTCTCGCGGGTCCACAAGATAGGCGATAGGCGCGTCACCGAACGCGAGCCCGTCGACTGTCTGGGCCGCCACCCGAGTCGACAGGAGCAGGAAGCGAGTGTGTGAAGCGAGTTGACGCATGGCGTAGTACGGGTTCTGTAGGTGGTAGAGGAGTCCGAGGAAGAGCACCAGCGAATAGTCGTCCCGTGGCAGTTCGAACTGCCGGTCCAGATCGACCTCGCGGATGGGCGCTGGGATTCCCAACAGCTGGCCGAGCAGCCGAGCGCCTTCGAGACCGTTGTAGTTAGTCGGGCCATTGTCGATGATCTCCACAGACATCCCCACGCTCGCGAGGAAGTAGGCCATGTCGCCGTCCGCCGCGCCGATGTCGGCAACTGGGCCAGCGCCACCGAGCCGGTGCAGGTCTCGGTGATCTCCCGTCAGCAAGCGGTCCAGGTGCCAGAGGTTGCTGAGCGAGCCGTACGGATACCAGCCGTTCCGGGGCTCAGCGCTCTTCTTGGCCTCGCCGAGTCGATGCTGGAACTCGGCTCCAGGCGACAGAAGTCCACCGATGTCCATCCTGACTGTCTCCTCGGGCGCCGTGGTCCACTGGTCCCGTGACGGGTGCGCCGTGGCGATACTAGAGGCTCAAGTTGCGACGAACCGCGGGAGGCGCAGACAGAGCCTTCGTCGGTCGAAGGCGACCGGGGGGCATCTGATTGGCATCACCCGGAGCGAATCGTGAGCACCAGAAGGGCGACCCCGAACGGATGTTGCGCGTACTCATGACCAGACAGGATCCTCGATCCCGAATCGGGCGGGTGATGCCCCCGCTCATCCTTGTCGCAGCCGTTGTGGTGGGTGGCGCTCTCACCCTGATCGAGTCACCCCGATGGTTCTTTTACATGGACGACTTCATCGGGATCCAGCAAGAGGGGAACCTGCTGACCTTCGCCGTCTCGCCCTATGGTGGGCATCTGTCGTTCAGTTCGGCAAGCGTCTGGTTCGCTGCGCTGGCTACCTTCGGCTCGGATTCCTACACGCCATTCTTGCTTCTTGCCATAGTTGCGACTGCTCTCAACGCGGTCGCCCTCTATGTGGCTATGGGACGTGTCGCTGGACGTTGGGTGGGGGCGTGCGGTGCTAGTTGGCTGATGTTCCTGGGACCGGCATTTCACAATCAGCTGTGGGCACAAGCAAGCCTGAGCCAGCTAGCGAGCGTCGCCGTCATGCTGCTGGCTCTTCTCAACAGTCAGACCCGGCATGGCCTCGTTCTGATGGCCGCAGTAGCCGTTCTTGGATTCGGCATCGGGGGCCTTGGAGTGGGCGTTGGAGTGGCTTTTCTGGTCCTGCTCTTGATGGCCCGGCGCTGGACGACCGCTGCACTGGGCTTGCTCATTCTCGCCATGGGAGTCATTGCTGCGTATCTGTCGGCCCGCGGAGGTTCGGCAGCCCCCGGCTCCGGACTTACTGCGCACCTCTTGAACATTCCTGGCTACATGCTTGCGGCAGTCCAGGAGACACTGCGCGTGGGTCTCGGAGCCACCGCAGAGATGGCTGGTGCCCTGACAGTCGCTGGCATTGCCGCCTGTGCTTGGGGAATCAGGCTGGCGCTCAGCCGACCTTCCGCGGTCGCGAGCCGACTGCTTGCCGCCTCGCTCAGCTACCTGCTGACCACTTGGTTCTTAACTGGCCTCATCCGTGGACTGCCCGAAGAGGTGGCCGCGCCGCGCTACGTCGGGGTCACAGCGCCACTCGTCGCAGTCGCGATCGTTTCCAGCCTCACGCTCTTGTCTGAGTCATCACCGAGGTCGACAGAGGCCGCGAGCCGCGGCCTGCCGAGGGCAGCAATGGTCGCCGTCTCCGTGACGCTCATCGCTGCTGCTGCTGCGAATGGCGCTACCTGGATTCAGGCCCGCAAGAACTCTGACTATCTCGGTGCGCTGAACACCGCGAGACTCACGGCGATTCACGCGGGCTCAGACTGGATCGCCTGGGACTTCGCGCCACAAGGCGAGGGGCTCACTTACGTTCGTGCCGGCGCCATCGAAGCGGCATGGAGCCGACACGGCCTTCCTCCTCTGACACCGGCGGCGATCAAGGACAGCGGTTACGTGACGGATGCGGCTGCGGCCTTTCTGACGACAGCCGTCGAAGCGGGCGTCGTGCAATTCAACGCCGCCAGTGTCCCTGAACCGTCGGCATGCACGTCCGATCTCCTGGTTCGCGGTAGAGATACGCAGCGGGTGCTCTTCACGCTAGTTGCACCAGACCAGCAGATCAATCTGGCGGTGTCGGGTTTGCCTGACGTCAGTGTGCCTTTGAACGCAGGGTTGGCCGAGGGCGTCGCTGAAGTCCGTCCGCTCAAGGGGTTCGGGCCGATTCGCCTGCAGGCGACCGACGGCTGCCTCCAGCTTCAGCCATAGATCATGGTGTAGAAGAGCGGAATCTGTTGCTCGCGGCCATAACTTCCGGATCATCTGGCCGAGGCTTGTGCGCGCTGCGGCGCTCGAAATCGCTCACCTGGTCTCGGGTAACCACCGCCGGGTCGCCGCCGTTGTGCACCGTCCTGGCCCAATCGACGGTCCAGGCCAGCGAGTCCTCGATGTCAAGCATCGGACGCCACCCGAGTCGCGTCACCGCCAGCCGGGCATCGAGGGTCAGCTGGTTGGCTTCCGGTGGGTTCTCGGCTCCGTCTCGTTCCCAGGTCGCTCCGGCACCCCAGAGCGCAGCGACTCGGTCGGCCACCTCCCCGACGCTGAGGAAGCTCGAGCTCTCTGGTCCGAAGTTCCATGCGGGCTCGTGGACACGCTTCTCGAGCAGCCCATCGACGAGAGCGAGGTAGCCGGCGACGGCGTCCAGCACGTGCTGCCACGGTCGCACCGCGGCGGGATAGCGGATCAGCGGAGAGTGGCCGGACGTCATCGCGGCAAGGAGGTCCGGCAGGAGTCGGTCCCGGCTCACGTCACCGCCGCCGATGACGTTCCCGGCGCGTGCCGTGGCCGTGGGACAGCCGTCGAAGCTCAAGCCCCAGGACTGCGTGAGCAGCTCGACCATCGCCTTGGACGCGCTGTACGGATCGTGACCACCGAGCGCGTCATGCTCGCGGTAGGCCCATATCTGGTCGACGTTCCGGTAGACCTTGTCCGTCGTGACCACGACGTGCGCCCGGACCGAGTCAGTTGCCCGGACGGCCTCCAAGATATTGAGCGTGCCGAGGACGTTGATCTCCATCGTGGTGCGTGGGTCCCTGAGCGACTCGCGCACGAGCGGTTGGGCCGCCATGTGAACGACCACGTCAGGCTGCACAGTGGTGAGGGTCTGCAGGACGGCTGCCGCGTCACGGATGTCGCCTCGAACGTCGTGCAGAACCTCCGTCTCGACAGCCGCTCGGGTGTAGAGCCCATCCCGAACCGGGTCGAGGCCCAGACCCGAGACTTCGTGCCCCCGGGAACGCAGGAGGAGCGTCATCCACGACCCCTTGAAGCCGGTGTGACCGGTCACCAGGAAGTGCATGGTTGCCTCAGCTGGGGTCGATGAAGTCGAGGATCGTGTCAGCGATGTAGTCGAGCATCGGCTCGGTGAGACCCGGGTAAACGCCGACCCAGAAGGTGCGCTTCATGACGATGTCCGAGTTCGTGAGCTCGCCGACCACCCGGAAGTCGACGTTGCGGTAGGCCGGTTGGCGCGTGATGTTGCCGGCGAACATCAGTCGTGTCCCGATCTTCCGAGAATCGAGGTGGCGCAACAGTTCTTCGCGGTCCACGTCGAGCTCGGGGTCCAAGGTGATCGGGAAGCCGAACCAGGACGGGTCGGAGTTCGGCGTCGCCCGGGGGAGGATCAGACCGACCGCCCCGTCCAACCGTGAGTAGAGATGAGCGAAGTTCTTCTTACGGGCCTCCACGAAGGACTCGAGCTTGTCCAGCTGAGACAGGCCGAGTGCAGCCTGCATGTCCGTGGCCTTCAAGTTGTAGCCGACGTGGGTATAGATGTACTTGTGGTCGTAGCCCAGCGGCAGGTCACCGAGCTGCCACTCGAACCGCTTCTGGCAGGTGTTGTCGTTGCCCGTCTCGCAGTAGCAGTCGCGCCCCCAGTCCCGGAACGACTCGACCTGCTTCTTGACCAAGGGCGACTTGACGAAGACCGCGCCACCCTCGCCCGTGGTGATGTGGTGAGCCGGGTAGAAGCTCACGGTGGCCGTGTCCCCGAAGCTCCCGGTGCGCTTGCCGTCGTACGTCGAACCGAGGGCGTCGCACGAGTCCTCGACGAGCCAGAGCTTGTGCTCGTCGCAGAGCCTGCGGACGACGCCCAGGTCGAAGGGGTTGCCCAGCGTGTGGGCCATCATTATCGCGCGGGTGCGCGGCCCGATCGCTTCTTCGAGCATGTCCGGCTTGGCGTCATACGTGCCCAGCTCGACGTCGACCAAGACCGGGCGTAGCCGGTTCTGCAGGATGGGGTTGATCGTCGTCGGGAAGCCCATCGCGACGGTCAGCACCTCGTCGCCCTCGACGAGTCGGCGCTTACCGAGCTTGGGGCTGGTGAGGGCAGAGAGCGCGACCAGGTTGGCGCTGGAACCGCTGTTGACGAAGACCGAGCTCCGGGTGCCGACGAAGCGGGCGAGCTTGCGCTCGAACTCTTTGGTGAACCGTCCGGCTGTGAGCCAGCCGTCCAGCGAGGAGTCGACAAGTGCGGCCAGGTCCTCGGGGTCGAGCACCTTTCCTGAGACTGGGACGGTCGTCTCGCCGGGGACGAACTCCTGCTGTGCGAGCGACTGCTTGGCGTACGCACGCACGTCATCCAGGATGCGGCGACGGTGCTGCGCCAGCGCGTCGGTCACGATAGGCCCCCCTGAGGCTTTTGCAAGGTCGGGAAGTCCGACTCTACCGGGGGCTCCGCCTCACGGCCCAACCAGACAGCGGTGTCCCTGACCAGGCTGAGGAGCGGCGTCGGGGTGATTCCCGCTTCAGCCAGCAAGCCATCCCATGCCGCAGCGTCACCCACGTACCGGTCCTCCGGCGCTTCTCGGTCGACATGTCGCTCGATCGCGTCCCGACTCAGGCCGAGCACGTCGGCGACTGCCGCGGCGAGGCCTCCGATCTCGGCCACCTCGCCCCCGGTGTCGAACACCGTGTCACGGCCGGCGAGCGCCAGCCATAGTGAGAGAGCCACCACGTCTGCCACGCCCGCGAAGGAGCGCACGACAGCGCCGGGCGAGCGGACCTGCAGTCGGCCGGTCGACCTGGCCAGCAGGATCAGGTTGCCGAGGGCGTACAACTCGGGCTTGGTGATGTGTGCGCCTGCCACGCTGAACACGCGAGGGATGACCGCCGTTGCGCCGACGTCCTTTGCCGCGCTGCGGAACGCGAGCTCATCGAGGTGCTTGAGCATGCCGTACGGGTTGCCTACGAGATCCGTCGCCAGCCGGTGGTCTGGACCATAGACGGCACCCGAGCTGGCGACCACGAGGCCTCTGGGGCGGTGCCGGGCCACCGCATCCAGGACCACGGCGGTGATCGTCAGGTTTGCTTCCGCGTAGTCGGCGACCGAGAGGTCGGTCAGTCGGTTTCGGGTAAGAAACGCGAAATGCAGGATGTGGGTCGGCGAAGGATGTTCGTAGGGCAGGTCGGACAGGGCGCGGACGGCGATCTCCCGCCCTGACGTCGTCCGAACGGTTCGAGGTCGGCTGGCGTAGGCCGACACGGCGGACTCAGCCTCATCGGGGCCCAGTGTTTCGTCGAGGAGTTCCAGCGCCGTTGACCCGAGCCATCCCGTCGCCCCGGTGACTGCGATCCGCTCGTCACCGCGGAGGACGGCACGCAGAGCCTCGTGGGGTGTGGTCACACCGCCCCGTTCAGCACCTTCCAGCGGCTCTCCAGCATCTCGATGCGTCTCTCGTCCTCCCGGAAGATCGAGCCGTAGTACTCGCGCTTGTTGAGCAGCCAGAGGAGCTCGAAGTGCACGGCGTTGAGCAGGCCCTGGTTGATGTCGTCCTGGTCGAGCGCCTCAGCCAGGAAGACGACCTTGCGTGTCTCGAACCGGGTCAGATGTTCCTCTCGGATGCGCTTGAGCACGACGAGGGAGTCGATCGAGACGCCTCCGCCGACCACCAGATCAAGGTTGTGTGCCTTGCACAGCGATGCAGTGTCGAGGACGTACTTGGTGACGTCGTCGTCGTTGATCGCGTCGCGGGAGAGCCCGAGAGAGCCCGAGAAGTCGACCCGGCCGAACACCATGCCGTTCGCGCCTGGCGTCGCGGCGCAGAGACTGGCCATCTCCTCGCGGTTCTCGTACGAGGTGATCGTCTCGACGTTGAAGAGGAAGTCCGTGTCCTCGGCCTCGTCGGCAGTGAAGATCTGGTTCTTCGCCGCGATGTACTTCGAGAGCGCGTACGGCGTCTCCACCATCGGGGCGACGATGTACCGCACCCCGATCTGCTTGGACTCGAGGAGGTCGCGGATCGCTTCGCAGCCGCCGATCTTGACCGTCATCGGCAGGCCGGCCGTCCGGGCAATCTCGACCAGCCGCAGCAACTCGTCCATCCGCGTGCCCTCGGCCTCGAACTCCGCCTTGACAGAGCCGTAGCCGTAGAGCTCCTTACCCTTTCGCAAAATGTCCGTCATCTGACGCTCGGTCTTGTTCATCCGCTCCCCTCGTGGTCCTCGTGCGGTGTCCGCGCCGTCAGCTGCCATCGCGACATAACTGGACGGCTATGGCGACTCGGGGAGACTACCCGTAGGCGCTCGATCAGAGCTCCTCCCGAGCGTTTCGAGCAGGCGGTCTACGAAGGAAGCCAGGTCCTCGAGTCCATCGACGGCTGGTCCGACCAGCACCCCTGGGACTCCGGCCCTTGCCGCCATGGCGACATCCGAGTCCACGCCGTCGCCGACCACGAACCAGGCGTCCAACTGGGTGTCTGTCCGCCGCGCCAGCTCGTGGAGCATGTGTGGCGAGGGTTTGCCCGCGATCACGTCCGCCCGGCGGCCAGCGGCCGCTTCGACGGCCGCGAGCAGGGGACCGCACCCGGGGAGTGAGGTTCCGCCGCTGATCGGGAAGTGGGCGTCGCGGTTGCAGCCCACGAGCGGGACGCCTCGCCTGAGCGCGGCGAGGGCGACGGCGAGCCGGTCATAGGAGAACAAGGGGTCCAGGCCGACCACGACCACATCGGCTCGGCTGGGTTCGTCCGTCACCACGAGTCCGACGTCTGCAAGTTCTGATGTCAGGGCGGCAGACCCGATCGACAGGACGCGGGAACCGGTGCCGGTGAGCAGCAGTGTCTGCCCGGCGGCGGCCTGGGCGGATGTGACGACGTCGTCGGCGTCGCACTCGATCCCGAGGGTCCGCAACTTGGTAGCAACCTGCTCGGTGGTGGAGGCCGAGCTGTTGGTCGCGAACCGCACCGAGAATCCCGCCTCGCGAAGCGCAGCCACCGCCCCTTGCGCCCGAGGCACGGCGTGCCTTCCGACGTACACGACGCCGTCCAGGTCGAGGGCCAGGCAGGTACGGCCGCGCACCTCGTCGACGGACGCAGTCATTGGTCGAGGAGCGGGATCAGCATGTTCGACCGCAGCTCGTCCCGGTCGAGGAACGGTGCCAGGTCCTCCAGCGGAGCCGAGATCATCCGGCCGTCGGGCAGGGCGCGAGAGGACGCCTTCGGCGCGAACTGCTGGTCCAGGTCGAGGACAACCTCGCACAGGTGGGGGCCAGGCGACGCGAGCGCCTTGTCAAGAACCTCGTCGAGTGCGCCGTGATCGTCGATCAGGGAGTAGGGCAGCTCGAAGGCGGCCGCCAGCAGGTCCAGCCGCGGGAACCACAGCCCACTCTCCCGGCCGCACCCGACTTCGCGGCCGGGGAAGTAGTTGCGCTGGGTCTGCCGGATGGAGTGGTAGCCCTGGTTGTTGAGGACGAAGAGCTTGATGGGGAGCCCCTGGCCGCGGACGGTGGCGAGCTCTTGGACGTTCATCATGAGGCTGCCGTCACCGGCGAGGCAGACGACGGGCTGGTCGGCCCCCAGCGCGACAGCCGCCCCGATCGCTGCCGGTAGGTCGTATCCCATCGACGCGGCGCCGGAGTTCGTGTAGAGGCGCTGGCCTCGCTTGATCACGGCAGTCTGGAAGGTGACCACACATGCGGTTCCGTCGCCGGTGACCGTTACCTGACCCTCGGGCAACCTGCTGGTGAGGTGGTCGACGAAGAAGTACGGATTGACTGCCTTCGAGGTCGCGTACTCGCGGAGAACCGTCGGATAACGGGCCACGCGCTCGCGGCACCATGCCACCCATCCGTCGTGCCGTCCGTCGGCAACCGGCCGGCCCAGAGACCCGGCGGCGATGAAGAAGTCCCGCAGATCGGCGTGAACCTTCTGGTCGACGTGCAGAGTGGGCTTGTCGAGCTCAGCCCGGTCGACGTCGACCATCACGACGCGGGCCGTACGCGCCCAGGTCTCCCAGGCGTAGCCGACCTGACGGATGTTCAGCCGGCACCCGAGCACGATGACAAGGTCAGCGTTCTGCACAGCGAAGTTGCCGGGTCGCGTACCCACGGTCCCTGGCCGTCCCGCGTAAAGCGGGTGGTCGTCCCAGAGCAGGTCGTGGGCGTTCCACGCGGTGACGACAGGCACCCGCGCTGCGTCCACGAAGTCCAGGAAATCGTCGTAGGCACCTGAAGCGCGCACACCGCCGCCAGCCAGGACGACCGGCCGTTCCGCAGCGAGCAGGGCATCGAGGAGCGCGCGAACCTCCACCTCGAGCGGCGCGCCGCTGAGAGGCGCCGCAGGGTCGGGCTCCTTCTCGGGGTCGAAGCCCACCATCCCGGCGGGCTCGACGGGTGTCGCCTGGACGTCGATGGGGACGTCCAGCCAGACCGGCCCAGGACGACCGTCCGTGGCTGTCCACAGCGCCTTCTCCACCTTGTAGCGAACTTGGCTGGGGTCGTCGACCACGGTGGCGTACTTCGTCACGCGACCCATGATGCCGACGATGTCGATCTCCTGGTCGCCGAGCTGGCGGAGTGGCACACCGGTGCTCGCCACCGTCGTCTCACGCTTCACCTGGCCGGAGACAACGATCATCGGCACCGAGTCTGTCCACGCCCCGAAGACCCCGGTGAGCGTGTTCGTCCCGCCGGGCCCAGTGGTGACGTTGACTGCGCAGATCCGGTTGGACAATCGCGCGTAGCTCTCCGCCGCCATGGCACACGCCTGTTCATGGTGACAGGGGTGCACGGACAGGTCCGGGTGATTGCCCAGGGCATCGTTGAGATGCATCGCGCCGCCACCGGTGACCATGAACACGTCCCGGACACCCGCTGCGACAAGCAGGTCAGCGATGTAGTCGGCAACCCTCATCGACGTCACACACATCCAATCGAACTCGAACGCCTCAACGGGGAGCACCCTCGGCGTGGACGGAGGCTGGTTCTCGGAGACGCCCGAGCATCCCGAGCGCCTCTACCTTGAGCGGGCCGCTTCCCATGACGTATGTCATGGAGGTCAGGGGCTCCCAGCCGGCCGAACTCAGTGATGCCGCCAGCGAGGCTGTCGAGAAATGGTTGAGGTGTTCATGGAGCTTCGGAAAGGTGAAGGGCGTCCAGCGGCCGCGAAACAGAACGCGGAGAGGTGTGGACACGAGATCAGCGACGATGGTGCGTCCTCGGCTCTTGGACACTGCCGAAACCCAGCGTCTGTGCAGGAACCGGAAATGCCGTGGGGGAGGCTGCGGCCGGTCCAGGGGGACCTCGACGTAGAGCCAGCCTCCCGGTTGGGTGAGCGGTGCCAGGGCGCGCAACATCCCGAGCGGATCAGACGCGTGCTCAAGAACGTGCGCCAGGATCACCAGATCGACCGGCTGCTTCAGGTGCGCCAAGTCCGCGACTCGCTCGACCCCCGCAAGAGGTGTGACGTCCGAGATCTCGTAGACGTACTTCGTGACGCCTTCCCACTCAGGGATGAACTGCCCGGCGTCTCCGCCGAAATCGAGGACTGACCGGGGCGGCTGCTCGCTCGTCTCAGAGAAGAGGAAGTCGCCGACCGTATTTCGACGCAACGTGATCGTCTCGCTGTCCGCCCCGATCGCCGCATTGATACCGCGCGTGTAGAAGGGCTCGACACGATGACGCGCGCGATAGTACGCATCGCTGCGATAGCCCGCGTACAGCCGACCGATCTCATCCTCGGTGAAGCGGAGGTCGTAGAACGCAAGCTCGCAATCGTGGCAGATGCACAGCTTCACCTCGCTCGTCAGCGTTGGCTCACCCCTTGCCGCCGCGTCCAGGACGTAGGTCTGGATGAACGGGGCGATGACAGCCGGCAGGAGAAGGAGTCGTTTGGACTCGCACCCGACGCATGCTTCGACCAAGTACATCAGGGATGCCTCGCTCGATCCGCCAGGCCGGTGTCGTTCGGCGCCCTCGAGAGGCGTGCCGAGTGCTCAGGCTCAGGTGCTTTCCGAGCGAACGAGAATCGAGCGTGCGCGACGTAGCTAGCCACGGCGGTGATCGACAGAATGGCTACCTGCGCCAGCAAGGGTGGCCAGCTGAGCAGCTCCACACCGGCCGGCAGAAGGACGAGATTCGCAGCCAGGCCGACGAGGTAGACCGACCAGAAGCGCCGAAGGTCTCGCCACACGCTTCCGCGTACGCGGAACACCACGGTGCGGTGCAGGACGAATGCGGTCAGTACTGCGATGACATGCGCGATGAGAAGGAGCACGAGGTAGTGCAGCTGGTCGCCGGCGACCAGGATGAGGCCTGCAAACACCCCAAGGCCGAAGACGGTGTTGAAGGCTCCGACCGCAAGGTACCGAGCGCTACGGCGCTCCCGCAGGGGCCCTCGAAGCCTCATCCTGCGGCCTTGGAGATGCCCATGCTCGGTCCCCTCAACGGACGATGCCGCACGGTGGGAGGGGACTTCACGCGGTGACCTCCAGAGCCAGAGCCGAGGGCGTGCTGCCTATGTAGCGAACTCGTCCGCTGGGAAGGACCAGCTCTTCGAGCACCTTCCGTTCATCCTCGTCCATGGCCTCGTCGAAATAGATCAAGTCGCCGCCCTTGAGGACGGGCTCCAAGCGTCGCCATGCCGCCGCGGTCGGCTCATAGAGGTCGAGGTCGAAGAGCACCACGAGGGGGCGTTGGCTCAGTTCCGACATCGACAGCTCTCCTAGCGTGTCCTCGACGTCTCCCACATGCCACGTGATCCTTGGATCGTCCAGATCCGGTGGCAGCCCCTGGGCATCGAACGCTCCCTCGGTGAGCCGCCTCCAGGCCCGAGGGAGGCCGGTGAAGCGGTCGAACCCGTGCCAGACGAGACCTTGGTCCGGCACGGCCCTGAGCCACCATTCGGTTGCGTATCCCCAGGCAACGCCGAACTCCAGCACGGTCCTCGACGGTCCGTTCTCCGCGCGCGCGACCAGCTCCGACCAGAGTTGCTCGCGCGAACGGTACAGACGAACCTCTTGGAAATGGGCTTCTTGCCACTCGAGGAAGTCTGCGATGTCCGCAGCGTTTCTGATGCGCACGCGCATGGACGGTGAGCGGACGAAGGCGTGCGCCGCGACCGCCTGAAGTGCCGCTTTCGCTGCGGATGGCGCGCCTCTTGGTCGGCGAGCGCCCGCACGACGGTGTCCCTTCTGCATGTGTATGCCTCTCACCGGGTGCCCACGCCACCGACCTGTCCCACCGTCTGCCGCACGACGAAGTTGGGTCGCTGTTTGACCTCCTCGTAGATGAGCCCGACGTATTCGCTCAGGATTCCCATCATCGAGAAGAGGATGCCGAAGAGCAGGAGGGTGAAGCCGATCAAGGTGCCGAACCCCGCGAAAGG
>Ga0136611_10002264_pt1 | contig 13384 bp, 17 predicted proteins | sample AntDrymUQ2232306_2_FD_106645 | JGI IMG/M metagenome (GOLD analysis project Ga0136611, IMG submission 106645) | Polar desert sand microbial communities from Dry Valleys, Antarctica - metaG UQ223 (23.06) | ecosystem: Environmental > Terrestrial > Soil > Desert | place: Antarctica: Dry Valley... | reverse complement strand
CGTGATCTCGATCGAGAACTCGCGCTCGAACGAGGAGCTGCTGAGCGCCTTCACGACCAGCAAGTACGAGCGCATGATCGGCCCCGGCGTCTACGACATCCACTCGCCGGCCGTCCCGGCCACCGACGAGATTGTCACGCGGCTCACGCACGCCGCCGAGGTCCTCGGTGGCGAGCACCTCTGGGTCAACCCCGACTGCGGCCTCAAAACCCGCAAGGACGCGGAAGTCTGGCCCAGCCTCGAACACATGGTCGCGGCGGCCAAAGCGATGCGCGAAACGGCAGCGTCCGGCACGTAACGTTTCGTCTGATGAGGGGGGCAGGCGACTCAGCGCCTGTCCCTCTCGAATACACGGAGGAACGATGGCGCAGCGTTCGCGGCAAGATTCATACACCCCGGACGACGAGTCGGATCTGCCTGAGCGTTCCGAGGGGGTGCCACAAGAAGACGGTGCTGAACAGCACCACGAGGCCGGTGTCGTTTCGTCGCCGATCGACTTCTACGAGGCGGTCCGAAATCGTCCTGACATCAAAGAGATTCTCACCCGCCTCGCGCGTTCGTAGGGTTGAAGCGTCGGTGAGTGGCGGCGACGATTCAGTTCAGGGTCTCAGTAATCGCTTGCGGTTCCTGCTTGCTCAACCTGTCGATTTCCGTCGTTCTGATACCGCGACCACGATCGCGAAGGTTCGGGTATTGACGGCGGCCGCAGCCTACCTGAACTTGCTGGCAGTTACCGAGCATGGTGGACGGCATGGCGTTGCCCGTGCCCCTGGTATGGTCGAGCAGGTTATCGGCGCGGCTTTCCAATCCTTTGGTGGCGTTGATCCTCATCCTGATCCGTTCGACAAAGCGGCGATGCTATTGCGAGGCATCACGCAAGGACACCCATTCGAGGATGGCAACAAACGCACCGGCTTTCTCGTTGCCTCCTTCTACCTCAATCTGATGGGAATCCCGTTACCACTGAGCTTTGACGCTGACCGGGTTGTTGCCCTCTGCCTCGATGTCTCGGCGGGCAAGGTGCGTGATGTCGCGGTCATCGCGTCCAGTCTGCGCTTTATCTGGGGAGCGACGAGTTGGTGATTGCGGCTCATTTGCGTCGCTGATTGTGCAAGAACGCGGAAATCTGTCCGGGCCTCGAACACATGGCCTTCGCGGCAGGGACCATCTGTGAAACGGCAGCGTCCGGCACGTAGCGCTCTGCCTGAGATTTGAAGAACTGGAGCGTGGTTACCCACGTTCCGGTTCTTCGAACCCCCTCCCGCGCGACGAATATGGACTACGGCACGCCCGTTGCGACACTGGCGATGAACGGCGCTGGTTGGCGCTCGTTGTTGGGTGGGTGTAGCAGGGGGCCGGTTGGTGTCAAAGGAGCATGTCCAGAATTGGTGGGAGAATGTCCAGAGTAGCCTCTGGTTCCTACCGGCAATTTTCGGGGTCGCAGCCTTCGCGCTCTCATTCATCATGCCGGAGATCGACAGTCGGGTCGAGGATGAACTGACCCGCCATCAGGAATGGCTCTTTTACGGGACGGCAGACTCGGCGCGGGCGATCCTCTCGGCGATTTCAGGGTCGCTGATCACTGTCATCACGCTCCTCTTCTCGATCACGATCTTGACGCTACAGCAGGCGTCGGCACAGTTCACACCGAGGATTATTCGCACCTTCATGCACGACCGGGGCATCCAGCTCGTGCTTGGTGTCTTTCTGGCGACCTTTCTCTACTCGCTGCTCGTCCTACGCCAGGTACGCGGGGACGATTTCGTTGGCGGGTCATCGGTGCCGATGCTCTCTGTCTCGCTGGCAATGGTGCTAACGATTCTCTGCCTGGCATTGTTGATCTTCTTCCTCCACCACAGTGCAACGTTGTTTCAGGCGGCATCGATCATTGAGCGCATCCATCACGACACGCTGGACGCCGTCAAGCTTTTGTATCCCGACGAGTTCGGCGACCATGCTGACGATGATCTCTCGCTCGCCGCGTTTCGTGAGCAGTACACCCGGCAGCAGGGTTTGCTTGTTGGGGCTGACTCAACCGGGTTCCTGCGAAGTGTTGATGACCGTGCGATCGTCGCTGCCGTCGGGGACGGCGGCTGGGCGATCGTCTACCCGCGGATCGGAACGTATGTCACGCAGCGGCAGCATCTTATCGAGGTTGGCGGAGGGATTGACAGGAGTGAGGAGCAGGTCGAGCAGTTGCGCGGCGCGTTCATACTCGATAAAGAGCGGACACTGACGCAGGACGACCTGTTCGGTATCCGCCAACTGGCCGATATCGCGCTGAAGGCGCTCTCCCCTGCGGTGAACGACCCGACGACAGCCGAGCACGCGCTATCGTGCATGGCCGATATCCTGACCGTCGTTGCCGACAGGGCATTCCCGTCCCCGTCTCAGACGGTTTGTGACGATGAGAACACGACGTGCGTCACAATCTGGGTGAACCGCCCGAGCTTTGCCGGGTACGTCGAGTTGGCCTTCGAACAGATCCGCTGGACAGCGCGCAACGATGTCCACGCTACTGAACATCTACTTGGACTGCTGGTGGACCTCGAACGCCACGCCACCGGCGATCGGAAACTGGCGGTCGCGCACGAGATCGAACGTGTCATCCGGCAGGTGGACAGGTCGGAGTTCGATCCAGAGGATCAGTCAAGATTGCGGACGCTGGCCCGGCGGGCGGGCGAGAATGCTGCCACATGATCTACGTTAGCCGGCCCGCTCGTGGCCACGAACTGGGGCAGAATGACATCACGGTTGACGCAAGGTTCTGGGCTGATTCGCGGCGTTTTGATTTTGTCGCGACTGCCTCGACCGTTCGCAGGGCAATCGTCACTGCGGATGGTGAAACGGGAAATGGCCTGCCTGATGCCAACCTGCGAGTAGTCCTGATCGAGCCGGAATCCATCGCGGAGGATAAGGGTCGGCCGGTCGCGCCCTTCCGTTGACCGGTCTGCCTTTGATCCCGAAGATCGAAACCGATCCCGGTTACTCGTCTGTGCAAGAGAACAAGACCCGCTCGTAGCGCACCACCGTGATGTCGACCTCATCAACTCCAACCCGCGCGCTGAGATTTGCTGTTGCCTGGGCGATCTGCTGCTGCAACCAGGTGTCAGCCGGTGACATGCTGTCCTCCTCACAATGCACGCCCGTCATCAGATTCTCTCAGGGTTCTCTCAGTCCGTCTTCAGACAGTCGCTCGCAAGTATGGGTAAACTGTACGTACAGCCTGTGACAGCCTGGGACAACCTGGCTGTCCGGTTCGCTGCTGGCATTGCTGTCCAGCGCGACGCGGAGGGGGACCGCGTACGAAAGGGGATCAGCCGGTGGGAAGCCGCAAGAAGCACTGGATCACTATTGCGACGGTCGTCGTGGTCGCGAGTCTCGCGCTGGCACTGCCGGCGGCTGCCGACCTGGATCTGATCGGAGGCGATTCTGCGCAAGTCGCCTACACTGCCGGAGACGGGGTGAATGTTCGCGAAGCGCCGGATGCCGGCGCGGCGATCGTAACCAGCTTACCGGAGAGCTTCGCTGTCACGATTGAGGACGGCCCGCTGGCAGTAGACGATGGCTCGTTCTGGTATGCCGTAACCGCCGAAATGGACGATGGCAGCGTCTCCGGCTGGGTCAGCGCCGATTACCTGAGTGGGACGTCTGCCGTCGTCGAGCCGCCGTTCTTTGACGAAAGTGCCGCCAGTGGCGTTCCGGCGTATCTCAACAGCGAGGGATCCTGGCTCAACTTGCGCTCCGGTCCGTCAGTGGCCACCGATGTCATGACCGCGATTCCGGATGGCGCGCCAGTCACTGTGCTGGAGCCGGTCCAGCTCGATGGCGAGGGCGTCGCCTGGTCACTCGTAAGCTACGACGGCGTGGTTGGCTTCAGCGCCGCCGCCTACCTCGGCGGCTTCCCAACCGGAAGCGCCAGCATGGACGACGGTCTGCTGATGGTCAGCGGAACCGGCGGAGATGGCCTCAGCTTGCGCGAGAGCCCGGACGCTGCGGCGGGACGACTGACGATACTGTCAGAGGGTACACAGGCGTGGCTCCTCGACGGCCCCGTCAGCGATGCGGACGGTGCCGCCTGGTATCAGATCGAGGCCGATGGGCTGGTTGGCTGGAGTATGGGTGGCTATCTCAGCGCGGCTGGCAGCGGCGCGTCCACAACCGGCGCGGCCATCGCCGATGCCGCCCTCGGCTATCTGGGTGTCCCCTACGTCTGGGCCGGGACGACGCCGGACGGCTTTGACTGCTCAGGCTTCACCTGGTTCATCGTCAGCAACGTCGCCGACAGCAACTTCCCGCGTCCGAACGAGAAGCAGGTTGTCTACGGCAGCGAAGTCGCGGCGAGCGATCTTGCGCCGGGCGATCTGATCTTCTTCCAGAACACCTATCAGTGGGGACTCTCCCACGTCGGCATCTATCTCGGCGACGGCCAGTTCGTCAGCGCCAGCGGCGAGCACGACGCCGTCGGCATCAGTAGCCTCTCCGACCCGTACTGGAGCACACGCTACGTGACCGCACGACGCATCGTGTAAGGACGCGCAATCTCTCCGGTAGGGGCGATTGCGCGTCCCGCGTCCTTACGGCTCCCATTCCATGTCCGCATCAAACGGGTAGATCGGGCGCTGGAGCTTGTGGAACTCGAGCTTGTCGATGTGCGGGCTGGTGAGGCCGGGCGTGTCGACCTCAATGATCTCCTTCGCGATTGGCGTGAAGGCGCTGCGGTAGTGAACCGATGACTTAACGACGAGGATCTGCTGCTCGGTCGGTTCGATGCCCTGCGAGCGCAGCATCTCCAGATCGGTCGGCTGCTGGCGGTAGGTGGTGGTGATCGCGACGACACTGCCGCCATTCTGGCCGGTCAGCTCCAGCACCGCCGTTGGCCCGACACTTTGGCGAACGCCAGTGCCCATCAGCCCCTGGTTGACCCAGGTGCCGTCGGTCAGGCGGATCACTTTCGCGGTAACGTCCAGTGGAGCGCCGTGGAAGTCGTCGACCTTTCCGCCCAGCTTTGTCTGGAAGCTCGCTCCCTCGCCGGCGGCGATCGCCTGCTGGACGACCTCAGGATCGGCCATCGGCGTGATGACGGTCCGGGTTGCGCCGAGTCGCAGGAGGGCTTCGAGCAGGACGGTTCCGTCAGCCGGGGTGCCGCCACCGGGGTTGTCGCCGATGTCGGCCAGTACAATCGGGCCGTCGGGCGCGGCCATCGCGTGTCTGACGGCCTCATCGACCGGCGTTGGCGTGACAACGAACTCGGCCCGGCGCTCCCAGATGTAGCGTGCGAGCCGCTTGGCAGCCTCTGCGGCTTGCTGAGGATTGTCGTCGGTCGTGACGATGATCGTGAAGTTGGTCGGCTCGATATCGGCCCACGGGAAGCCGGGCAAGTAGGAGACGTTCAGGACACCGCGCTCGCTCTCGATATCGTGGGCGAGGTGCTTGACGCTCAGCATCGGCTCGGCGTGCGAATACTGCCGCTGCCCACCGGCCAACGTCGGTATTTTCACGACAGCACTGGTCGGTTTCGCGCCGCCACGAACGATCCGCGCCAGCAACAGCCCGGCCTCGTATGCCCGCTCGTAGGGGTCGGTGTGCGGGTACTCGTCGTAGGCAATCGGGATGCTGACGAGATCGACCATCTCCTGGGTGATATTGCCATGCAGATCGAGCGTGACGAGGATCGGCGTCTCCGGTGGCAGCGCCTCGCGGACGGCCCGCAGGACGTAGCTCTCGCCGTCGTCGTCCAGTTCCGAGACCATCGCGCCGTGCAGCGCCAGCAGGACGCCATCCAGCGGGCCATCATCCTGCGCGCTGCGCAGGCGGTCGACCAGCCGCCGCGTCAGCGTCTCGGTCGCCTCGGTGGTGACGGGGCCGGCCGGTTGTGCGGAGGCGATGATGGTTGGCACGACCTCGAAGCCCATCGTCGTCGCCGCGTCGATGAAGCCGCCGATGCCGGATTTCGTTCCGCTCAGCTCCTCGATCATCGCGGCGTCCTCGTGGTAGCCGCGCTGGACGAAGTCGTCGAGTGTTGTCGGCACCGTCGCGAAGGTGCTGCTCTCATGGGCGATTCCGCCAATAGCCACGCGCATGGTTGGTTCCCTTCTCTGTCAGCTAGTCAGCCAGTCAACATGATGACCGAAGTGATCACGACGAACAACCGGCTGACCGGCTGGCAGCCGTCTTGCGCGGACGCTCACTGACGAGAGGATCGCTTTGTGGCAACTGTCCCACACGCACACGCTGCCCAGCCATCTGAACATCGCGCAGACCACGACATCCCTCCCGGTTGGGACTACAACCCTGCCGAATGGTCGCAGCGCATCCCGATTGCCGCACTGGCACTGGTCGGCTTCTGTGTCTCGTTGTATCTGGCGCTCTACCAGTGGGGCGTCTTCGGCAGCGTCTGGGAACCGTTCTTCGGCGACGGCAGCCAGCGGATCCTCAATTCCAGTGTCTCAGAGGCGTTGCCGTTCCCGGACGCCGCGCTTGGAGCCTTCACCTACCTGCTTGATGCCGTCGCTGGCCTGGTGGGGAGTCGCCGCCGCTGGCGGACGATGCCGTGGATCGTCGTCCTCTTCGGGCTGGCGGTCGGGCCGCTCGGCGTCGTCAGCGTCATGCTGACCGTCTTCCAGCCAGTGCTCTACGATACCTGGTGCACGCTCTGCCTCGCGTCGGCGGCCATCTCGCTCGTGATGGTCGGCCCGGCGATGGACGAATTCCTCGCGAGCCTGCAACACCTCAAGCGCGAGCGCGCAAAGGGCCGCTCGCTCTGGCGCGCGTTCTGGGGACTGGAGGGCTGAGCAGATGTGGACATTGATTGTCAGCGCGTTGACCGGCCTCTGGCTGATGGCCTCGCCTTCGATCCTCGACTACGGCGACCCCGCTCGCACCAACGACTGGATCGCCGGTCCACTGGCCGCCAGCCTCAGCGTCATCGCCGTTTCATCAGTGCTACGCGGGCTGCGCTGGGTGATCCTGCCGCTCGGAATCTGGCAGATACTCGCCCCCTGGCTGCTCGGCTTCGACACCACCCCCACCATCAACGCCACCGTGACCGGCCTTATCCTGATCGCCGCCGCGCTTCTCACCCGTCACGCCACGACCCGCTATGGTGGCGGCTGGGCCTCGCTCCTCCCGGATCGGATGCCGGATTAGGCATGAGATGAATCATTCTCGATCAGCAGTCAGAGCATTTCCCATTCATCCCGTGAAATGTTCGCTTGTCGCAGAAGGGGCGTGAGCATTGGGCGGCCGATGTCGCCACGATGGGGTTTGGGGAGAATCAGTCTCGTACCACGTCCGAGCATGAACTCATGCTTGCCCCCGGAAAACGGCCCGTCGAATCCCAGTTGCCGTAGCGAGCGGATCAACATGTCTCGAGAGATAGGCCCGAACGCTAGCACTATGCCACGCCTTGAATGACGATCGTCACCCCATCGATCTCTGGAAGCGGATCGTGCATCGCTAGTCCGAGTGCGATCCAGTCTTCTAAAGCGCTACGCAGTTCTTCGAGCGCTAGGTCTCGTGTTGGTTCGTTGGCCCACACACCTGGACACTCTGGAATCTCGCAGTAATGCGTCCCATCCTCGTCGAAGACTTCACATCGCGCGTGTCGGATGGCGGTCTCGATGTAGATTGTCAACACGGTGGCTTCCTTTCTGCATGTCGGAAGTCTACTCCGAACTCTGCGCTCTCCTTGTTCAGAGCAACTCTCCATCTTTTTTCTTCAGCATCCGCTCACGGATGATCGGGAAGGGTGGAGCGCCGTGGCTCAGGAATGCGTTGTGGAAGGCGCCGAGGTTGAAGGCGTTGCCCTGCTCGCGTTCGGCGTCGCGGCGCAGCTTGAGCAGCATCAGCTTGCCGAGCGTGTAGCTGCCGTAGCCAGGGTCGAACGTGCCGCGTTCGGCCTCGCGGCGGGCGGGTAGCTCGTCCATCAGCGTCGCGTCCATGATGATCCGGGTGGCTTCATCGACCGTCATCCCGTCACAGTGCAGGCCGATCGCGACGACGTAGCGGGCGTCGCGTAGCAGCGCTGCCTGGAGCTGGGCGACGCGCTGGGCCGGGTCGCCGGCAGCGTAACCCTCGTCCAGTAGCATCTGTTCGACATAATGCGCCCAGGCTTCCCAGTGGGTGAACGAGTCGAACGCCTTCTGGACGGCGGTCGGCGCCTGGCGCTTGTGCATCGATTGGACGTAGTGGCCGGGATACGCCTCGTGGGCAGAGGTGTTGGCGATCGAGGCGTAGAAGAAGCGGCGCATCCACTGTTCCTGCTGGGTGCTGCTCCAGTCCGGCTCGGGTGAGGTGATGAAGTAGTGCGCGCCGCTGGCTTCGTCCTCGAACGCGCCGGGCGAGTCCATGCTGGCGAAGCTCCAGCGGTGGAAGGCTGGCGTCTCGGCGACGACTGCCTCGACGTTCGAAGGGATCGAGACCATTCCATGCTCGACGACGAACGTCTTCAGGCTGGCGAGGACGTCACGAGTGGCGTCGAGCAGTCGATCAGGTGTCGGATGGTTCTCGCGCAGCCGGTCAGAAACCTCACGCATGCTGGCGGTTGAGTCGATCTGGCGGCAGACCGCTTCGAGCTGGGCCATGTTGTACTCCAGGTCGGCCTGACCGGCAGCGCGCAACGTGTCGAGCGGGAGATCGACCAGTTCGAAGGTGCGCAGCAGTCCCAGGAAGCGCTCGCTGCCGATCGCGAAGTCGTCAGTCGCGGCAGGTTCGAGCGTCCCGAGGTGATCGACCAGGTCGGCGATCGCGTTGATAGCCGTCTCCGCCGCCGCCTCGATCTCGGCCACGAGTCCCCGGTCATCCGAGCGTGCGACATCCTCAAGCAGATCCTTTTGCATGAAGTAGATATGGCCGCGGAACGACTGTCGCGCCTGGCGCAGGTCGATCCGCGAGAATGGCTCCGAGCCGTCGAGATTGCGCGTCGCGACGGCCAGCGCGGTGGGAATGGCGCGCAGGTGGCTGAGCAGGCTGCACAGGCGGTCATCGAGCGGGGCGTAGTTGCGGCGGATGTAGCCGGAGACATCGATCGTGTCGTTGTAGTGGAGCGGCCGACGGCGATGCGGCTGCAACTCGCGCAGGGCAAACGTCTCGGCCCCGTGGACCCAGCGCAGCGTCGCGAGATCCTGACGGTCGTCGTCGCTCTTAGCCATTGGAGCGATCGCATCGAGTGCCAGCGCCCACTCATCCAGTGCCGTTAGCCGCTGCGCGACGTTCTCGGGCGTGTAGTCGGTCACCCGGCCATCGCCATCATGCATACCCATGTAGGCCGCGCCGAACGGGAAGAATCCATACGCCGCCCGCTCACGCGGGTACATCTCTGCGTACTCAAGCAGGTACGCATCCCCCGCCTCGCCAACGCTCCCAAATGCCCGTGTTCCACTCATCTGTACCCTCCCCGCCGCCATTGGTCGACAGCTTTGAGTGTACAAGGCTGGCCTACGGTCGCTTGTCGGTGTCGATCAATGTGGATACTCGCTCAACGAATGTCGGCGCGTGGATGCGCAAACCCTCGAGGACATCCTGGACTGTAAGCGGAGGGGATTTGAGTGCTGCTGCCTGTTGAGCAACGATCGCCACAATCGCCCGTGCGTCATGCTGGAGGAGCATCACGAGAAATGTGTCGGGAGACATACCGATGATCGTATGCGGCTCAAGCGCCGATTCCGGGAAATGCCGGTAGTTGGCTGTGACGATGATTCCGACATTCGCACTAACTGCCGCTGCGAGGACGTGGCGGTCACCCGGATGGTTCGTCATAGCGGAGATACGAGATTCGTAGTCTGTCGAGAACGCGAACCAGAAGTAGGAACGGAGATGCGCGATCATCCGCTTTGCGCTGGCACTACTCGCGAATCCATTGGTTACGAGCGCCCGCTGAACCTCTTCGAGGATCGCTTCGCTGAACCAGACGCTATAGAGACCTGCTGCAGCGGCCCGCAAGAGTGTATCTCGCAGCACGGCCGGAACCAGAACTGATGCGTCGAGCAGCGCCGATACTCGCACGGACTCATCCATCAGGAGCGGTCAATGTCGTACAGGCCCATTTCCTGGCTCATCTCCGCGAGTTCGTCCAGCCCTTGCAACATCCGGGCGTGATGATGCGCTCCCCAGGTCCTGACATCATCGATATCCAGCATCTGTCGTCCGTCAATCATGATTGTCGTCAACTCCTTGCGATCGACGACGGACATAACGGCTCGTGGTGGAATGTTGAGGAGCAGCGCGGCTTCAGTAACTGAGACGAACCTCTCGTACGGTTCAACTGCAATCGACTGCGCGTTGGCGAGCGCGCGTGACGCACGTTCGAGGACGCGTCTCAGGGAGTTCGGCAATTCGATCTCAGAGCCGTCAGCGGCGACCAGCCGGAGCGGCGTCTGTTCGTCGCTGCCAAGCAGCTTGCTCAGCGCTTCGAGCGCCTCGTGCTCGCCGCTCTCGGGGGCGATCAGTTCCTGGTCGGGTGCGGTCGTAATCAGCGATGCCATTCGGGAGCCTCCATGCCGTGGGAGCCAGTTGCGGATCACATGATGGCGAATCCGAGCGTGCAACGCAACCTGTGCTCGTTCAACGCGCGGCTGGCAGCGTGCCGGTGAAGGTGGCCCCGCCCTCCGGCCGGTTGGCGGCGGTCAGGTCGCCGCCGTGGGCGAGCAGAACGCGGCGGGCGATCGTCAGGCCAAGTCCGGCCCCGCCGGTGCGGCGGTTGCGCGAACTCTCGCCGCGATAGAGCGGGGTGAAGATGTTGGGCAGGTCGTCCGGGGAGATGCCGGGGCCGGTATCGGCGACCGAGAACGACACCCCTTCAGAAGCCGTCTGGCAAGCAATGACAACGCTACCGCCTGTAGGAGTAAAGCGCAGTGCGTTGTCGAGCAGGTTCTCGACCGCGCGAGTCAGCAGGTGACTGTCGCCGCTGATGGCGCATGAGCCCGCGTCCGTCACGATCGCGATCGTGACGCCCTTCGCATTGGCCTGTGGCTGGATGTCGTCGACCAACTTTCGGAGCAGGGTGGCGAGATCGAGTGGCTCGCGGTGAGGTGCCTGGTCGAGATACTCCAGCCGCGTGAAGTCGAACAGGTCGCTGATGAGCCGTTCGAGGGCGTCGGCCTTTTCCCGCGCGATGGCGATGTAGCGTGTTCGCTGTTCCGAAGTGCTGGCAACGCCGGATTCCAGTCCCTCCAGGTAGCCGCGCAGCGCGAAGAGCGGCGTCCGCAGGTCGTGGGCGACAGCGCCGATGAAGAGGCGGCGTTCCTGTTCCAGCTCGGCCTGCTCCTGGAGCGATGTGCGCAACGCGGCGCTCATCGACTCGAATGCGCTGTTGACCTCGGCCACCTCGCGCACCCGCGATCGCGGTAGCCTGACGTCGAGGTCGCCGTCGGCGACCTGCTGGGCGGCCTGGCTGGTGGCGGCCAGCGGCCTCAGCACCGTGCTGCCCAGGAACCAGGCGATCCCAGCCAAGGTCAGGACGAGTGCCGTGAGGCTAACGATCGGAAGCAGCTCGACCGGAACCTCGTCCGGCGGGCCAAACTCCTGGTCGGTGTAGACATACGCGACCTGTTCAGGCGCTGACCCCGGAACCACCACCTGCTCAACAACGCGCGGGCGCGTCTCTCCATCAATGCCGGTGAATGGATCAGGGCTGCTACGGTACAGTTCGCGCCCACCTTCGACAAGGATGAACGCGACGTTGTCCTCGGCGAGTTCGGCACGTGCAGCCTCCTGCCAGGCGGGGACGCTCCACTGATCGGCATCGTCACGCAACTGTTCGATGGCCTCGGCTCGGGCATCACGCGGATCCTGGTGCACCCAGGCGACGGCAAATGCGATTGTGACGCACAGCGGGACAAGGAAGACGATGACCAACGCCAACGCCAGCCAGCGGCGGATTGGCAACGTTGTGCGCGGCGGACGTATCATCCGCGCCGCTCACCTTCGAAGCGGTAGCCGACGCCCCAGACGGTCGCGATGTACCGTGGGTTGGACGGGTCCTCCTCGATCTTCTCACGCAGGCGACCGATGTGGACCGTCAACGTATGGCGGTCGCCGTACGCGCCCCAGAGCCGCTCGAAGAGCTGTTCGCGGGTGAAGACCTGACGCGGCGACTCGGCCAGCACTTGCAGCAGTTCGAACTCACGGGCGGTGAAGGACACCGGCTTGCCATCGACCCGCACCTCATGCGCGCGAACATCAATCACCAGTCGTCCGAAGTCGAGCAGGGCCTGGGGTTGCGGCTCCCCGCGCCCCGCTCGCCGCAGGACGGCCCTGACCCGCGCGACAACCTCGCCGGGGGTGGCCGACTTGACGATGTAGTCGTCGGCGCCCAGCCCCAGCCCGCGGATCTTGTCGCTGTCCTCCTGCTTCGCGCTCAGGAAGAGGACCGGCACGTCGCGCGTCTCACGGATCCTGCGCAGCACCTCGAAGCCGCTGATGCCCGGCATCATCACATCCAGCAGCAGGCAATCGACCGGCTCGCGCCGCAACATGTCGAGCGCGCTCGGCCCATCCCCGGTCGTCAGGACCGTGTAGCCAGCCGCCTCAAGGAAGTCGCGCATCAGCGCAACGATGTCCGCTTCGTCGTCGACGACCAGCACGGTTGCCTGCTGTTCCACGGCTGTTCTTCCCCTCGATCGGACCACACGCTCGCCACATGGCAATCAGTATGGACGACGTTCCCAGGCTCATGCCACGGCCCCGACGCCATCTGACGAAGCTGCAACGCACTGTTGAGCATCTGTTGAGGATTGCCCGACCGCCTGTTGACCCTGGCGTCCCACAATCAGATCAATGGCGTACGGAAGTGGATTCTGGAAGGAGAAACACGATGACGATCGATACGCTGGCAAACAGTCTGGTCCTCCTCAACCAAGATGGTCACTGGGGAGGTGGTGAGTACTGGTGGGTCGGGAGGCTCATGATGTTCGTGTTCTGGATCGTCGTGATCGCGCTGATCTTCTGGTGGGTGCGCCGCAACAGATGGCGACACCACCACGAGCCGACCGGCGTCGAGCGGGCGCAAGGGATTCTGGCCGAGCGCTACGCACGCGGCGAGATCGACGCCGAGGAGTACCGCGAGCGACTCAGCCAACTCACGCAGGAAGTCTGACGGCCAGCCAGCGACGGGCCTGTCCGTACTGGCCGTCAGACTGACCAACTGACCAGCAAACAAAGAAAGGTAACCACCAGATGACCGCAACGATGGAACACACGCGCATGACGTCAGCGGGCCGCGGAGGCACAACCCGGAGCGACCACATCATCGAAGCGACGCATGTCGTCAAGACCTACAACACCGGCAAGATCACCGTCAACGCATTGCGCGGCGTCAACTTCAGCGTCGAACGCGGCGACATGCTCGCCATCATGGGTCCATCCGGTTGTGGCAAGACGACCT
>Ga0136611_10002263_pt1 | contig 13385 bp, 11 predicted proteins | sample AntDrymUQ2232306_2_FD_106645 | JGI IMG/M metagenome (GOLD analysis project Ga0136611, IMG submission 106645) | Polar desert sand microbial communities from Dry Valleys, Antarctica - metaG UQ223 (23.06) | ecosystem: Environmental > Terrestrial > Soil > Desert | place: Antarctica: Dry Valley... | reverse complement strand
TGGCGCATGCCCTGGGCATCGACCAGCATGCGGTGCGCGTCGAATGCCGGCGCATGGGGGGCGGCTTCGGCGGCAAGGAAACGCAGGCCGGCCATATGGCGGTCTGGGCAGCCATCGCGGCGCGCAAACTCAAAAAGCCGGTCAAGCTGCGGCTGGACCGCGCTGACGATTTTTTGATCACCGGCAAGCGCCATCCCTTCGCCTACGACTACACCGTGGGTTTCGACGACTCGGGCCGCATCACCGGGCTGAAGCTGACGATGGCGGTGAACTGCGGCTTCAGCGCCGACCTGAGCGGCCCGGTGGCCGACCGCGCGATTTTCCATGCCGACAATGCCTACTTTTTGCAGGATGTCGAGATTGCGTCGTACCGCTGCAAAACCAATATCCAGAGCAGCACCGCGTTTCGCGGCTTCGGCGGGCCGCAGGGAATGATCGTGATCGAAAGCATCCTGGGCGACATTGCACGGCAGCTTGGACTGGACCCGCTGGCGGTGCGCAGGCGCAACCTGTATGGCGTGGAAGATCGCAACGTCACCCATTACGGCATGACGGTCGAAGACAACATCCTGGAACCTTTGCTATCACAATTGGAGCATACTTCGGCGTACCAACGGCGTAAACAGGCTATTTCGTCATGGAACTCGAGCAGCCCGGTGATCATGCGCGGCATCGCCATCACGACGGTGAAATTCGGCATTTCATTTACCGCGACGCTCTTTAATCAGGCCGGCGCGCTTGTGCATGTCTATACCGACGGCTCGTGCCAGGTCAACCACGGCGGCACCGAAATGGGCCAGGGCCTGCACACCAAGGTGGCGCAGATCGTCGCCGACGAACTCGGCATCGCGTTCGAGCAGGTGGCGGTGACCGCCAGCGACACCGGCAAGATCCCCAACGCCTCGGCCACCGCCGCGTCGGCCGGCACCGACCTGAATGCCCGCGCCGCGCAGTACGCCGCATGCAACATTCGCGACAACCTGGCGCAGTTCGTCGCCGGCCTCGACGGCTGCGGCGCCGGCGCGGTGCGCTTCCAGTGCGGCGAGGTGAAGACGCCGGCGGGCACGCGGCCGTTTACCGAAGTCGTCAAGCTCGCCTACGCCAACCGCATCCAGCTCTGGAGTGACGGCTTTTACCGCACGCCCAAAATCCACTACGACAAGACCACGCTGACCGGCAGGCCGTTTTTTTACTTTGCCTACGGCGCAGCCTGCACCGAAGTGGCGATCGACACGCTGACGGGCGAAAGCCGCGTGCTCAAGGTCGACATCCTGCATGACGTCGGCAACAGCATCAACCCGGCGATCGACATCGGCCAGATCGAAGGCGGTTTCGTGCAGGGCATGGGCTGGCTCACCACCGAGCAGCTGGTGTGGGACGACAAGGGAATGCTCGGCACCCACGCGCCCAGCACTTACAAAATTCCCACGACCGGCGACGTTCCCGAACATTTCAAAATCGACCTGTGGCCGGAGCCGAACCGGGAAGACACCATTTTCGGCAGCAAAGCTATTGGGGAGCCGCCGCTGATGTTGGCGATTAGTGTCTATGAGGCGCTGCGGGATGCGGTGGCTTCGACGAAGGCCGGAGGACTGCTCGTGAAGATGGATGCGCCGGCTACGGCGGATAATGTGCTGAGGGCGCTTGGCGATTAGTGACTGCGGCTCTATTCAGACAATCTTCGGGCCTGACCCGCAATCCTTGTTGCTTTGGGGACATTTCCAGTGCTTCAGTGACGGCGTAACGGCCGACCGCGCTCCCAACCTCAAGCTGCAGGTCAAGGACGTCCATGAGACTTCAGCCGTCTGCCATCGTTGAACAGCGAGTCAAAGTGAACGCTGGATTGATTGCGAAAACTCAGTTCCCTTCAAATTTAGAGGCACAAAGTTTTCCACTTTGCTGGATCAAAACTTTTTTCGCTCTTTCGATCACATCACTCCTCCAGGTTTCGTCCGCTCCAGCGCCAGCATCTCCATCCACATCAATGTCTTGAACGCCACCGAGTAGCAGCGAAAAGCTTTCAACGCGTTTCTTCATGATCTGCACCAGCCGATGATCTCGGGTGCCTTCCCACGCAGGGTACGCGAACAGAATAGGCTGATTGACCGCTGCCGCCCAATTGTCCACGCGGCGCAGGCGGCCATTGCGCTGCACGGTGCGGATCGGGCTGGGGTCGAGCTCATAGTGAATCAGGTGGCGGCAGTAGCGGTGCAGGTCAACCCCCTCTGACAGCTTGTCGGTGGCAACCAGCACGTCGGGGCCGAAAGGGCTGTTGAAAATGGAAATAACCGTATCCGGCTGGTTGTTGTGCATGAACAGATGGCGAGTCTCTTGGTCCGTGCCAGGATCGCAAACACCGAGCACCCGTGAAGTACCGTTGGAGCCCGGCAGCGAGAGTTTTCCGAAATCGTTGGTCGCTTCACTCAACACAGCCCGACTCGATTTTGATGTCACCAATGCCGTGTACAAACGTTGCGCCGCCTTGGCAATGGTTTCATTGCCTGCTGGGCTGCGACCTTTCCGCGACTCCAGAGCGCTCTGCAGGTCAGCACGATTTTTTGGCTTTGGACTGAGCCAGCTCCAGGTTTGCGCCCGAATCATGTCGGCACACAGCCAGTCGATGAAACTGTTCAAGTGTTTTTCATTGGGATCTTCACCGGTCAATCGCGCCCACAGCTCCTGCCAGGCTTGTTTCCAGATCTCTGGGCTAAATGCGTCCGGTGCCACGAGTGCGGGTAACTCGCGGTGAATGCGCTTCGTCAGTTCTTGCGCTGTGGCATGGTGGTGGCAAAAGAGCAAGACTTTTTCACTTGAATGACCTTTCCCCCTCGGATCAACCTTGTCTGACACTTCCTTTGCGACCGCGTCCATTTTGGGATGCACAGGGCACTTGCCGCGCAAGGACGCAATCGCCTTGAGGTGCTGCTTGACGATTTGGGCCGCAGGTTGACTCAATTGAGGCATGTCATCTTTCAGGACGTCGCGCCTCTCATCCAGATGCTGCCACCCCACATGAAAACGGGCATCGTTGGTAGCTTTGGATGACGTTGCGCCAGCGCCGTTGGCCACCCGTAGTGCGCGGTCCATGCGCAGCATCAACTCCAATTCGGCGGAGTTGGCGGGTGCCACCTTGATGGGCCAGACTTTCCAATCACCGAAGGCTTTTTTCTCCTTCGGCAAGTCGTCCACACCGTGACGAATCACGTACATCCTGATGGCGTCCACGACTGCTGTGGCTTTTTCCGTGAGGTCCTTGGCCGCCACATCGACACCGCGTGTGGCATTTCCCTGGTAGAGCGCATCCAGCGCCTTGCGGTAGCCCGCCACCGCCTCGTTGGCAGACTCGCCGCCGATGAGCGACAGCATGTTTTGTAGCTCTGCGAGTTGAATGGAAAACGGCGTCGCGGTGAGGATCAAAACGCGTTTGGCCGCCTTTTTTTGACGTCTGATCGCCTGGCTGAACGCGCTGCTTTCACCACGAGCCCGGTGTGCTTCGTCAATGATCAACAGGTCGCAGTTCAAGGGCAAATTGAGCCTGCGATCGAATTTTTTGGTGACATACGAATGATTGACCACCTGAATGCAGCCTGCTCGCAAAGGTGCTACTTTTCCGTGGGAGCGTGGTAATTTTCCATCCTTGATGCGGTCTTTATGTACACCCAGCGCGCGGGCACATTTTTTGAGCAGTGGCACATGGGATTCCAGTTCTTTCACCCAGCGCCGCCGCATCACGTCATTGGGAACCAGAATGCGGACCTGCCGCTTGACGCCTGCAGATGCAACCACCCATGCCACCAGCGCTGCCACCGTGGTCTTGCCCAGGCCTACGTCGTCGGCCAGCAAAACGCCTCTGCGCTGCGTTTGTCCACGACTTCCATTGAGGCGCTCAAGAATGTCACGTGCGGTGTTGAATTGCCGGGGCGTGCAATTGGGGTCAAGCGGCCGACCCTGTGCCCCCACCTTCGACCCCACTTGACTCGCCTCGACATACTCTTTTGGCCGATTCAGAAACTGCCATTGGTTGGCCAAAAGTCCGAGTGGTTCAATATGCGGGGTTGTGGTTGGCATCACGCCTCCGGAAAGTGCCTTAGCCGCAACTTCATTTCTTCAGCGGCCAGTGTGGCACCGATAGCCAGCTCAAACCGCGCGGCGCCAAGGCGCAGCGCCTTGCGATCAAAGGCTGCGCCTAACCGTTCGCCATCGCGACGCAAGTCTTTTCTCTCGAAGTCGCTTGTGCCATTGGGCTGAAGGCGAGCAACTTGAATCGCCCAGGTGTCAACAATGCCCGACTGCTCCCTGGCTTGTTCAAACGCTGGTACGGCATAGCTGTCTGGCGGGCCAGCTTGCGGGTGATCACCGTGAAGGTCGATGACTGTTCCTGCTGCGTCGCCACCAGTGCCATCCTCGGCAACACGCCCGCCAAATCGCTCAAACAGCAAGTCATCACGCAAGGCCTGCACTTCAGCCGCATCTACTTCCGGCGGAAAACTGTCTTTGCGGTCTGGCCAGTCACGCGCGTCAAAAATGGGCACATCTCTGATTTCATCCTCACAGCTCAGACGAACGACGCCAGGGTGTCGTTTGGCGTCCTTCCAGGCAAGAGTAGCCTTTTTTGCTTGGCTGCCCGCAACCGGTTCCCATTGCGCGGTGGGCACCCAGTCTTTACCACATTGGGCTTCTGCCGCCACGGTTCGCCCGGATTGCCAGCGGCACGAGACCGCGATGGTTCTGCCATCCCATTCGGCGCTGGCCCATTTAATCAAGGAAGAACTTCGCTCTGGTGGGCCGTCAACAGTCGCCATGTTTTCTATACCGTCAAAGTCCTGTAGCTTTGCAAATGGCCAATCGGCCTGATCAAGGCATACCCCCAATTCAAAATTCTCGATGCTGAGCGCCCCATTGGCACCGTCTTTTCCCCATGCCGCCTGACTGAAGTTGGCCGAAGTCACCAGCAAGCGGCGTGAATTACCCCTTTGAAACGCATACACCTTGGCATGGCTCCAGCGCGAATCCGCCTGACGATGATCTTTGTGAAACGGGTCGATCCGTTTGCTTCCACCTGAGTCGTAGCGCAGCTGCACCAGGTTGGCACCTGCCCGGTCAAGCGCTTGCAAGCTCGCAAGGGGAAGCAGCCAATGCTCTGCCCACGGATGCTGCTTGTCGATCCAGACCAATCTGATGCGCTTGACATCGCCATAAAACTGGCTGCACCAATGGTTCAGGGCGCCTACATTCCACGCCCCAACGTAGGGGCTGAGGATGGCAACATGCATCTGACCACGGCCAGGTGGCGCAATTTTTTGCAGGCCGGCTGCGCCCCAAGGCAGGCGTTGTAAAGTCTGGCGCGAGTGATTGCCGGGCGCGCTGGCAACAAATCTCACGCCCTCCGGGCAGTCTGCTCGCCGAAGCAGCTCAATGAACGGCTCCAGCGCTTGCTCATTTCCGGCAGACAAGGCCAACTCCGTCAAAAACGCTGGCAACATGCTCCAGCCTTCCGGCTGCGCATGAGTGCCTTGCGGTTTGAGCGCGATGCACACCCGCCAAACGGCCTGCATTTGGTGTTCGAAAGCGTTCATCGTGAGGTTGGCAGAGGACACGACAATTTCCAGGTACTCGGCGCCACCATCAGCAGCGCCCTTAGCCGAATCATTTTTCGCTCCCCAGTGCAGCATCCAGAGCTTGGCGTGTTGTACGGCGTTGCCATCCCTGCCTACCGTCAGATGACGAATATCGCGCCAGATCCACGGGTAGGCACCCCGCACATTGGCGTCATTCCCAGAGGCTTCATTGCTTTGCAACGAAGACACCACCACCACGCGCTCATGCAGTTGCTTGAGGCGATCATCCAGTTCCATCACAAAGCGGGAACGCTCAGAGCCTTCAGCAGACGACTCGCAGCCGAGCTTCATAAATAGCGGCAATAAATGCTCGGCAAACAAGCGCTCGTCGGGCCGGTCATAGGTGGTGAACAGAGCCCGCTTTAGCCTACAGCCTGACGGCGCGTCGGAATGCATCAAGGAGCCCCAACCAAGTTCAGTGCTATTCATCGCGCCGATCTCCGAAGTCACCGTCATCAGATCTGTCTTTCGCAAGAAATACAGCAGGTATATTTTTTATCACCGTGCATTGCGCAGCCAGGCGGCACAGCGACCTCAGCCGAAACCCATAGCGCGCGGAGCCCGGCTGTGCTGGCGTGCGCGACAGGATTTGCCCGTTGCACAGCTCAAACCAGCGCAGACCGCCACCCTTCTTTTGGTGCTGTTCCAACACGGCCTGTAAGCACACCTCGGGTTCAGCGCTGCTTACTCGTTTGGCAAAGTCATGCGCTGTGTCAATGTGGCGCAACCGGGAGTTGGCGCGCTGTTGCCAGTCTGTGGCAGCCGAAAACAACTCGGCGCAGACCGCTTTGGCTTGCGCATGCCTTGCAACATCCACCAGCGCTACCTGCGCCTGGTTGCCCAAAACACGCGCCACCAAATCCATCGCTTCCATGCCCGCATCGGCAAGGCGCGAAAAGTGCGGCAGCATTGCAATGGTGGGGTCACTTGAAAACTTCTTGGCCAAAGCTTTGCACACGGCCAAATGATTCGTTTGTTCGCTTTGGGTCATGGCTTCAAGCGCCTTGGCCACAGCCCGGCGTTGCTTGCCCTTTGCATCCGTGCCAAAAATCACCGGCTCCAGCAAGTGCGCCTCTGGCAAGCCACCGTGATCTTGTCTGGGGCGAGGCAGTGTGTTGGCATCGGCGGACCTGGAGCCTTCACAGAATTTATCCCACTGCTTCAGCCACCAGTCAGGCTCTTTGCCTTGGGCTACCTTTCTGAAAGATCGCCGGCCACTCGGGTCGCCGTCCGAAGAGCTGGAGCCGGGCATCGCTTGCGGGAGTGCCACCCCCAGTTTTCCATCCAGCCACTTGGCCAATCGCTGCGTCGCTAGACCCGGTGACCAGCCATCGCCGCCCTGTGTCATGTCGGGCCATGTACGAAAAGCCAGGCGATATGCGCCATACATTCCGGTTTGCCGATAGCCTCGAAACTGATCTTCCGACATGCCGAAGCGCTCCGTGCGTCGGTTATCGTCTTCGACCCAGCGCTGTACACGCTGCCGCCCGGGCAAAGGACGATCACGCCAATCTTCTGCAAGACTCATGGTGCGTGCCACCCACATCAACTCCAGCGGGCGCAGCCAGGCGTACCGCGCCTGCTGCTGGGCGCGCACAGTGACAGAACGCCCGCCGCTGACACAAAAAACTTCATGAGACCGCACCAGGCACCACGCCAATATCGTCAACCAGCGGCCATCCTGAATTCGATTGCTCAATTGCGGGGCGACCGAGTTGGCGAACTGGTCTGTGAGTCCTCTAAGCCCAAGCGCGTCGCCGCGTCTGACCACAATAGGCTCCCACGGTGCAGTGAAAAAAAGGTGTGGCTGGTTATCGGCCCGTAGCTTCACTGCCGTATGCATTGTTTGACCTATCCCTGTTTCCTGGTAATGGTGGCAAGTTGTGCGTACCAATCCGAAGGCCTTGCTGGCTGTGGCCGGCAAGCAGTAGTGAGCGGAGAATGAAGCATAGCTGGTCGGGCTGCAAAGGCCTTGTGCACCGGCCGGTACAAAGTGCGGTGGACGTCGATGAAGTGCGCGGCATCACTGCATCCAGATCGGTGGCCTTGACCATGGACGGCAGCACCATGGAGTGTTCGATTGAGGCTCAGTTTGTGCGCACAGCATTCGGTTAACGCATCAAAGTTACTATTAAAAAACGATGACTGAGCATCGTTTTATTGCTCCAAACGCTAACAAAACACAAAATAGACGCAATCGCATCGATTCCATTGACGCCACCCGACGCTAGATGCAAAATCAATGCAAGCGCATCGATTGGAATCATTCATGTTAGTTAGTATCACCTCCCCCCAACAACTCGGATTGCTAATTCGGGCGACGCGCAACACCCAGAAAATCCGCATGGACGACGTCGCGGGAAGCGCTGGCGTTGGGCCTGTGTTTGTACGGGAGGTGGAACGAGGTAAGGACACGGTCCAACTGGGCCGCGTCATGAAGCTGCTGGCGGAGCTGGGGATCGAGCTCAAGGCCGATGTGCCCGATGAAGTCGCGCCGGCGTTTGCGCACCTCAAGCTTGTGGGTGTGAAACCCCTCACGCCCCGCCGCTCCTCAAAATCCTTCAAGGCTTCTCAAGCCGCCGCGCCCGGCGATAAGGCGACAAGATGACGGGCCGCCAACTGGACGTCACCGTCAACGGGCAGTTGGTCGGGCATTTGCGGGAGAACAACGACCTCTGGGAATTTGAGTACTCGCCGGAATGGGCGACTTCTACGCGCGGCTTCGACCTGTCACCGGAGCTGCCTTGCGCCCAGGCTGTGCACACGGACGGGGCCAGCAAGCGCCCGGTGCAGTGGTACTTCGACAACCTGCTGCCCGAAGGCTTGCGAGGCGTCATTGCAAAAGAATCGAACTTGTCGGCAGAAGACGCTTTTGGTTTGCTAACCCACTTTGGCGCGGAGTCGGCCGGCTCGCTGGTGTTGCATGACCCGCACCATGCCTCAGCGTTGCCAGCCTCGGCCGAGCAGGGCCTGAAGCCGCTTCCCCTTGCTGGCCTGAGTCAACGCATCAGCAACTTGCCCAGAGTTTCCCTGACCAGGGACGCGCCCAAGAAGATGTCGCTGGCCGGCGCGCAGCACAAGATGCTGGTCGTGCTGAGAGGAGATGAGGGCGACCATGAGGAAAATGAGCTCTTTGAACCCCTGCCAGGAACACCGTCCACCCACATCCTGAAACCGAATCACCCCGGCGACGACTATCCGGCGTCGGTGATGAACGAGTATTTCAGCATGCGCCTGGCCAAGGCTGTCGGACTCGATGTGCCCGAGGTCAGGCGGATGTACGTGCCCCAGCCGGTCTATCTGGTCGAGCGATTTGACCGAATCAAGGGCAAAAACACCGATGAAGTCCAGCGGCGCCACGTCATCGACACCTGCCAGTTGCTGGGCAAGGCGCGAAGCTTCAAGTACAGCGCGGCGCATCTGGACACCTTGGTGCAAGCTGTGATGTTGTGCCGCTCAAGGGCAGTTGCGCGGCTGCAGCTCTATCGCTGGATCGTGTTCAACGTGCTGATTGGAAACGGCGACAACCACCTGAAGAACATTTCATTTTTGGCAGATGCCGCAGGCGTTAACGTCGCGCCCGCTTACGACCTGCTTTGCACGGCGGTGTACGAAACCAGGGCAATGGCCAGCGAGAAGGCGCGCTGGCCCGACACGGCGTTGGCGTTCTCACTGGGCAACGCCAAGACCTTTGCTACTCTGACGCGCGCCCATGTACTCGAAGCGGGGCATGCTTTGGGCCTGGCCGCAACAACGGCGAAACGCGAACTGAACCTCTTCATCAAGGCCGTCCCTCTGGAAGCCGACAAGCTGATCGCCGACATTGAAGCCCACAACGAGAAGGAAGTTGCGGCAAGCCCCGACCTTGAGGTTGCACGAGCGGACATAGGGGGCGAAATGCGCATGCTCAGAGCCATCAGGCATATCGTGCTGGCGGATATGGCGCAGCAATTGGCCTGACGTTTAGTGGCTGGGTGCGGCTGGATGCTCCGGCTACGGCTGAAAATATGTTGCGGGCGCTGGGACGGCTTGAGGGCTTACTGGGAAAGCGCCCAGTTTTCGACGACCAATCCGGGGTAGTTTCTGAAATCCGCTTCGTTGTTCGTGACCAGAGTGACGCCCGCGCTCACGGCATGCGCGGCGATCATCCGGTCCATGGCATTGCGACTGCGGTCGCGCACAGCAGCGGCGGCCAAAACGCCATAACTTTTGGCAGCTTTCTCATCAAACGGAAGTACGGGCACACGCTCAATAAAGCGTTGCAGCGCGTCATCGGCGGCTTCCCGGTCAAGTGGGGGGCAGCGTTCGATACCGTGCCTTAACTCGGCATAGGTCACTGCGGATATTAAAACCCGCCCTAACGGTGTGGTCTGGAAACGCTCAACCACCTGAAGTGGATGGCCCTTTAGCAGGTAGATGCATATATTGGTGTCGAGCAGAAAACGCATCACCCGGCCTTACGTCTGTTTGCGCCCGCACCGCCAAAACCAGTCCAGTCGCGTTCGATCTCTGGATAAAACTCACGACCCTCGGCCATAAAACTTTTAGGAAAAGCTGCAAATATTTCCGTGAGGTCGCCTATCATTTCCTGCTCGATGCGCCGCAGTACCAGCGTATTGCCTACGCGCTCAACTTCAATGTCTTGCGCCCCTTCTACGAATCCCAATTCTTTGGGAATACGCACGGCCAGCGAATTGCCGCTTTTAAAAACTCGGGTCAGCATGAAATTGGTCCTTGAAAATTTTATATATACAGTATATACAATCAGGTGGAATGCAGAACCGCTCCCACTCCGGTCCACCCTCCGGTCGCAAATCGCATAGCATGGCCTAGCAATGACCTCTAGCGCCGACACCCTTGAAAGCATCACCGCCCAGACGCTGGCGCATTACGAACAGACTGCCGAGGCGTTCTGGCAAGGCACGCGCGACCACGACGTAAGCCAGAACATCGCGGCGTTGCTTGGCGCCATCGAGGCGGCGCCGCCGTTCGAACTGCTTGACTTCGGCTGCGGTCCGGGCCGCGACCTCAAGACCTTCACGGACATGGGCCACCGCGCGACCGGCGTGGAAGGCGCTGCCCGGCTGGCGGCGATGGCGCGCAGTCACAGCGGCTGCGAGGTGCTTGAGCAAAATTTTCTCGCGCTCGACCTGCCTGACGCGCGCTTTGACGGCGTGTTCGCCAACGCGGTGCTGTTCCACGTTCCCAGTCAGGCGTTGCCGCGTGTGCTCGGGCAGTTGCATGCCACCCTGAAGCACGGCGGCGTGTTGTTCAGCTCCAACCCAAGGGGCGACGGTCAGGAGGGCTGGAACGGCGAGCGCTACGGTGCTTATCATGACTGGCCGGCTTGGCGCAGCTACCTGCTGGCCGCCGGATTCGTCGAGCTGTCGCATTACTACCGGCCTGCCGGTTTGCCGATCGAACGGCAGCCCTGGCTGGCCAGCGTGTGGCGCAAGCCGCTGGCCTGATTCCATTTCTACGGAATGAGCGCCGGGCGGCGCACCCTGTTTCAGGGCTTCACATTGCACTCACGCCGCAGCAAGGCCAGCGCATCCTTGTGCGCATAAATTGAATCGCTTTGCAGCATGGTTTGGGCCTCTTCAACGAAATCGGCCCACAAACCGGCATAGCCGTCCTGCTGCTCGACAGGGGCGTTGTCCAGAATGAATTGGCGCGCCAGTTCCGGGTCAAACCCTTGTCCGGCGCCTGCTTTTTGAATCCTGCGAACCAGCGCGGCGGCGGCTTTTTCGCTTAGCAACGTTTTCGGCGCAACGCCTGCGGCGACGCAGACAAACAAGGTGAGCAGCGAGCCGTCGTCTTGGTTGCCCCCGGTCGCCTTGTCCCAGGCTCTGGAGATCGAACGGTCATGCTGATCGAGCTCGCTCGCCATGTCTTCCAGCCAGAAATAGCGGCCCCAGAACGGCGGAGTTCTGTGGCCGCTGTCCTTGACAAAAAGCGCCCTGGCGGAGAGCTTGCTGACCGCCATCTGGGCTAAATCGGCGACAACGGATTGCCGCAGTTCCTGCACCGCGGGCCTGAACGCGGCGGGCAGATCTTTGGGCACGGAAATGGCCGCCTGCCCTGCCGCCGGGGCGCTAGCGGATCGCGGCTTCTTGCGCAGCGCAGCAATTATTTTTTCAAAATCGGCCCAGTCGGGCAGTGCGGTGCGTTTGGCGGCTAGCGCCAGGAGCGCGGTACGAATCACCGCTTCAGCATGCGTGTGCGCGTCTTCGAGTTCGGACTGCTCCGTCCCGAGATGCCCCGCCAGCCATACAGCGGCTTCGCGTTCCTGCTGGACCGGCAGCCGCCTGGCGAGTTCGGCCTGGTAGTCCGCAAAGCTTCTGAGTGACCACTCGGTCAGGCCTGTAGGCGGACCCCGCTTGTCCGGCCCGGTATCGAGGTCAGCGAAAAAGCCGGTGCTCTCGGGCATACCCAACAAGGCTCGAAGCATGTCGGAGCCGGCTTTTGAGTGGAATAAAAAGGAATGATCGCGCAGCGACCCGGCGGCCAGTCGCGGGTCGCCGCCGCTAATGCTTTCAAGGTGCAGGCCAACCAGGTTTACAAGCCGCTCCCGCGCTTTTTCGAGGTCGGGGCGCAGGAATTCATTGCCGAAGTAGCGGGCGATCTGCACCATGCCTTTGGGCGCGTCTGCGCGAATGGCGTCGATTTTCCCGCTGTCGATGATGCCGTGGTCGATGCCGAAGCGCAGCGCCTTTTCAAAAAACGGCCGCGCGTCGTACAGCGAAACAGCGGCGGGCCGGGCCGGGAATTGCATCGAAACTATGAAAAAACCGCTTTCGGCGAACGCCGTCAGATCGCCGATTCCTCGTCCGGGTCGCGCGCGGCGGGCGTGGCCGTGCCGCGGTCGGTGTCGCTGGTTTCCACCTTGCCGTCATCGTCGTCAGGCGCTTCCAGCATGTCGTCAGCGCCGGCATCGTGGGCGCGGACCTTGGCACGCAGCACCGTCAGCATTTCGATGAACAGGTCGGGACATTGATAACGCAAAATCCACGCAAGTTCCATCCATTCGCGGTCGGCGATTTCGTCCTGCTCGAGCCGGGGTTTCTCATAGGCCGAGGCGAGCAGGTCCGCTTTGGAAACCAATTCGCCCGTGTCCGCCGCCGCATCGAACATGCCGGTGCGGGCAAAAGCCTCAACGCGTGCCCATTTTTCGCCGAAATAGTCGGCCAGCGCTTCGCTACCGCCTTCGAGGTCGCCAATGGCTTCAAGAAATTCAAGCGGGTCGGCGGCGTCCCGGAAAATGATCGAATTGACCATGCCGCGCAAATGGGTGTGTGTCAGATCCTTGTACAGCTTTTCAATCACCACTGCGCGCGCGAACTGCGCCGGCGTAACGAGCAGGTTGACCACTGACTCCTTCGAGTTGTCGTACTCGCGGATAACCGCCAGGATGTCCTTGGGAGGCAGCTGTTCGAGCACGACCATCAGCGCGGCATCGCCCTCGGTATCGGCGAGTTCGACCAGAGCGTACTCGGCGCCGACGATGTCGCCGGCGGCGATCAGGGTCTGGGTTTTTTCAATCAGGGCGAGGTGGTTCATAAGTTGTTCGGGGCGCGGTCGATAACGGTTATTCCTTGCGATCGAAGCCTTGCGCGGCCAGCCAGTCGGCACCGGCTTCGTCGCGCGCGCGCGCGCCGCCCCGCCCGCCCGGTTCATCGTCGCCATCGCTAAAGTCAAGTTCATCATCTTCGGCTTCCGCGTCACGGTCATCGGCGTTTTCATCATCCGATTCGTCATCGCCGAGGC
>Ga0136611_10002262_pt1 | contig 13386 bp, 11 predicted proteins | sample AntDrymUQ2232306_2_FD_106645 | JGI IMG/M metagenome (GOLD analysis project Ga0136611, IMG submission 106645) | Polar desert sand microbial communities from Dry Valleys, Antarctica - metaG UQ223 (23.06) | ecosystem: Environmental > Terrestrial > Soil > Desert | place: Antarctica: Dry Valley... | reverse complement strand
TGGAACTGCGCGAGGAATCGAGCCGCGCCCACGACCTCGCCTCGGCTCCCGCCGCCCCGCTCGACGAACGCACCCACAAGGAACGCGCCGCCCGCCACGCCCGCACCTCCCGCGGCGACCGCACCACCTGATCTGCCAACGACTTGGCACTCGTAGGGGAGGGCCCGTGTGCCCTCCCGCTCCCAACTACGCCATTTTCATGCTTTGTGCCGTGCCCGCGATCCAATTCGCCCTTGTAGGGGAAGGCTAACCGGCACCTTCGACACATTCGCTGCCCGTGTATGCCTTCCCGCACCCAACCATGCCATCCTCATCCCCTGTGCCGCCCCACCTCTGTCCCGTCCGCTTACGGCTCTCCTTAACACCCCCATAGCATCCCGTCGCCTCGCTCGTGGAATAGTCGCCATGACCGGTCGGCGCGACCGGCTCGCTTCACCGCCAGCGAGGCCGACTCCAATGAACGCCCTCCCCTTCGACAAACCCGGTCGCTTCTATCGCGGCAACCTCCACATGCACTCCACCAACTCCGACGGCCTCCGCACCCCGGAGGAAACCCTGGCCGCCTACCGCGCGCAGGGCTACGACTTCGTCTCCCTCACCGATCACTTCCTCCCGAAGGACGGCATTGAACCCATCGTATCCCGCACGGATCACCTCCGCACGGACGACTTCACCACCATCCCCGGCGCCGAAATCCACGGCCACGGCATGGAGAACGGCGACCTCTGGCATCTCGTCGCCAACGGCCTCCCGCCGGATTTCCCCTGGCTCGGCCCCGTCGAGACTGGCCCCGAGATTGCCGCCCGCACATTCGCCGCTGGCGCCTACGTCTCCATCGCCCACCCCGCCTGGAACGCCGCCTCGATCGTCGACGCCGAAACCCTCGTCCAGCACGTCCACGCCGTCGAGGTCTACAACCACGGCTGCGCGGTCGAAGTCGACCGTGGCGAGGGCTGGCCCTTCGCCGACCTGCTGCTCGCCAAAAGCCACCGCCTGCACGCCATCGCCACCGACGACGCACACAACAATTACCCCGGCCCCCCCGAGCTCGACGCGTACGGCGGCTGGGTCCAGGTCAAATCCGAATCTCTGGAGCCGGAATCCCTGCTCGCCGCCCTCAAGGTGGGCCACTTCTACTCGAGCACCGGCCCCGAACTGCACGACGTGCGCATCGACGGCGACCACATCCACATCGCCTGCTCACCGGTCGAATTCATCACCGTCACCGGGCTCGGCTCCCGCTCGCAGCGCCTCATGCCCGGCCCCCTCGACGGCGGCACGCTTCCATTGAATGTGAATGACTTCCGGGCGGGCTGCTACTGCCGTGTCTCGGTCGTCGCCGCCAACGGGACCCGCGCCTGGACCAATCCCATCTGGCTCGACGAATAACCCAACCTACCCCTGATCCGGCCGGGAATGCCTGTGCACCCTCCCGTACGCGTCTCGCCTACGCGAACGTCTCCTCGGCCAGCAGTTCCGCCTGCTCGATGATCAACAGGGTGGCTGACTCCTGCTGGTCGGGCGGATACCCATGCCGCCGCAGCACCCGCCGCACCATTCGCCGCAAGTTGGCCTGCGCCTGGTTCCGTTGGGTCCAGTCGATCGAGGTGTTGTTGCGTACCGTCGTCGCCACTTCCTGGGCGATCATCTTGAGTTGATCGTCGCCAAGCACGTCCTGGGCGCTGACGTTCTCGCTGAGGGCATCGTAGAAGGCGACCTCATCCTTGATGAGGCCGAGGTGCTCGCCGCGTTCGGTGGCGTCACGCATCTCGCGGGCCAGCTCAATCATCGCCTCGATCACCTGGGCCGTTTCGAGCGCCCGGTTGTGATACCGGTTCAGCGATTCCTCCAGTCGGTCCGAGAACTTCCGCGATTGCACCACGCTCGTGCGCCTGGATGCGGCGATTTCGTCGTTGAGGAGCTTCTTCAGCATTTCGAGGGCGAGATTGCGCTGGGGCATGCCTTTGATCTCGTCGAGAAAGGCGTCGGATACGATCGAGATATCCGGCTTGTCCAGACCGGCGGCCGCGAAGATGTCGACGACGCCATCGGGCGCGATCGCCTTGTCGACAAACTGGCGGACGGCGTGGTCGAGCAGTTCGTCGCGCCCCCCATTGGTTCGGCCCGTGGTTTTGGTCAGGGTCACCTTCACGGTCTGGAAGAAGGCCACCTCGCGCTTGATCTGCTGGGCTTCCGGAGTGGCGCTGGCGAGGGCGAAGGCCTTGAGCAAGCCGGTGGCGCGGTCGAGGAAGCGGTCGATGACGGTTCGGCCCTCGCGATAGTCGCGCATGATGAGGAAGTCCTGCGCGTTGGTGACCGCTTGCAGGCGCTCCGATTGGGAGCCGGTGAGGAAGAGGTCGTAGGTGTGGCCGCGAAACTCGTCGCGACAGAACCCCAGGTACTCGATCATCGAACCGACGAGTTCGTGCAGGTCGAGTTCCTCGTTCTCGACCGGGGCCCGCCCCCCGGGATCGTCCTTCATGTAGGCGCGGAGGGCTTCCTTCAGGTTGTGCGCGATGCCGAGGTAGTCAACGACGAGGCCGCCGGATTTGGCCTTGAACACCCGGTTGACGCGGGCGATCGCCTGCATCAGACCGTGCCCCTTCATCGGCTTGTCGATGTAGATCGTGTGCAACGAGGGCGCGTCGAACCCGGTCAGCCACATGTCCCGCACGATCACGATCCGGAACGGGTCATCGGCGTCCTTGAAGCGGTCGGCCAGTTGCTCGCGGCGCTCCTTTGCGGATGTGCGGTTGCCAGTGCTCGTCGTCGCTGGCGCTGCCGGTCATGATCACCTTGAGCACGCCATCGTCGTCCCCACTGCTGTCCCATTCGGGCCGGAGCGCGACAATCTGGTCGTAGAGATCGACCGCGATCCGGCGGGACATGGCCACGATCATGACCTTGCCCGCATTCGCCTCGTAACGGCGGTCGATGTGCGTGATCAGGTCGGCCGCGACCTGCGCCAGCCGCTTCTCGGTGCCGACCACGGCTTCGAGTTGCGCCCACTTCGACGTTAGCTTGAGCTTTTCGTCTTCCTCCTGATCCTCGGTAGGGTCGTCGAAGCTCTCGTCGAACAGGTCGGCCCCGGACTCGGGGAGGTCGAGTTTGACCAGGCGCGATTCGTAGTAGATGGGGACTGTGGCTCCGTCCAGGATCGCGCGGCCAACATCGTAGATATCGATGTAATCGCCGAAGACCACCTTGGTGCTACGGTCGGCCAGTTCCAGCGGAGTCCCGGTGAAGGCGACGTAGGTGGCGTTCGGCAGCGCGTCGCGCATGTTCTGGGCGTGCCCTGACCGCAGCTGCCCCGCCTGGTTGAGCCGCGACCGGAGGTTGTATTGCGAGCGGTGCGCTTCGTCCGCCATCACGAAGATGTTGCGGCGATTGCTGAGCAGCGGGTACTCGTCCTCACCCGTTTCCGGGAAGAACTTCTGGATCGTGGTGAACACGACGCCACCGGCGTTCACGGCGAGCAGGTCCCGCAGGTGGGCGCGTGACTCGGCCTGCACCGGTTTCTGGCGCAGCAGTTGGGCGCCTTTCGCGAACGTGCCGAAGAGCTGGCTGTCGAGATCGGTGCGGTCGGTGATCATCACAATCGTGGGGTTCGCCATCGTGATGATCAGCTTCCCGGAGAAGAAGAGCATCGTCAGCGACTTACCGGATCCCTGAGTGTGCCAGAGCACGCCGCCCCGGCCGTTGCCGTTCGTGCCGGATGCCTGCCGCGCCGTGGAGACCGCCTTCTGCACGGCGTGGAACTGGTGGTACTGGGCCACCTTCTTCTCGATCGTCTTGCCGTCGTCCTCGAACACGATGAACGAGCGGGTCAGGTCGAGGAAGCGGCGCGGCTCGAACACGCCCTTGATCGCCGTTTCCAGCGTCGCGTTCGGCAGCAGCGCCTCGCCATCGACCGTCTTCCAGGCGGCGTAGCGCTCCCGCCCGGAGGTGAGCGTCCCGATCTCCGTCAGCGCGCCGTCGGAAATGACCAGCAGTTCGTTGTAATGGAAGAGCTGGGGAATTTGCGCCTTGTAGGTCTGGAGTTGCTTGTAGGCCTGCTCGACGGTGGCCCGCGCATCGCTCATGTTCTTGAGCTCGATCACGGCCAGCGGCAGCCCGTTGACGAAGATCACGATATCGGGGCGGCGCTCGGTGTCGCCAACCACCGTGTACTGGTTGACCGCCAGGAACTCGTTGTTCTCCGGGTGATCGAAGTCGATCAGGTGAATCAGTTCGCCACGCTGCTCGCCGTCGACCAGGACCTCGGCGGCCACGCCATCGACGAGCATCGTGTGGAAGGCGCGGTTCGTGGTGACCAGCGAAGGCTGGCCGACCTGCCCAACCCTGAGCAGAACATCCTGAATCGCGTCCGGCCAGGCGCTGGGATTGATCCGGGCCAGCGCGGCGTAAAGCCGGTCGTGCAGCAAGACCTCCTGCCAGGTCGCTCGTTCGGCGAAGGCGCTGTCCGGCGCGATGTCCGGCCCGTGGATGACGGTGTAGCCGATTTCCTCGAACCACTGGAGGGCGGCGATCTCGACGATGGATTCGATGAAATCAACAGCGGTCATACAGCGACACCCTGGTTAATGCTGCCGTGCCGTTAAATGCAAAGAGGACCACCCGAGGTGGCCCCCTCCGGACGGTCGCCCGTCCTCCCCGGCAGTCGAAGCGTCCGGGGGATTGCGGCAACTATACACCACACACGAAGTACGCAATCCGATCGCTCCTGGCTGACCACATATCCTGTATCCCCTGGATAGCTGGTTGGGTAGAATACTGATAACGGCGTTTCCAGAATGCTCGACTTCAAACGGTCACTTGGGTACGGATGGCCAGATTGTCCGTGAACGCGAGTTCGATCCCAAATCCCTAACAGATTGCACACGACATGAGCGCAAACGCAAACGCAATCGAAGACCGCTGGCTGAATCCCGCCGTGCTGAAATGGGCGCGGGAATGGCGTGGCCGCACCCTTGTGGAAGCGGCCAACAAGGCAAAGAAGGACGTGCATATCATCGAGGCGTGGGAGAGTGGCGAGAAAATCCCGACCGTCAAACAGGCTCGGGACCTTGCCGCCTACTACGATCGGCCTTTCCTCGAATTCCTGCTGCCTGAACCGCCTGAACTGCCGCGTCCCACGTCTCTTCCCGACTTCAGAATGCACCGAGATGTGCAGCCGCCATCCAACGATTGGGACCTTCAGGCCGCACTGCGCTGGGTGGAAAGCCAACGCACCAATGCCCTGGATTTGTACGACGAGATTAGCGAGTCGCCACCCGAGTTCCCACGTGAACTCTTCGCTTCGCTCAATGATTCCGCGGAACAAAAAGCGGACCTGACACGCGTGATCCTGCAATTCCCGATCGAGCGCCAGGTTCAGTTGACACGAACGGAAGCGGACAAGCTGCCAGGGTCACTTCGAAACCTGATCGAATCTATCGGGGTGCTGACGCTCCGGCGAACATCGCTTGTCAGTCTCAAGGTGCGGGGCATCTGCGTTGCCGAGTTTCCTTTGCCAACAATCGTCTTTACCAGCGAAGCGCCAACAGCGCAGGCGTTCTCGCTGATGCACGAGTTTGGCCACGTGCTTCTCAAGGAGAGTGGTGTTTCCGGGGCAAGCGATCGGACTGCCGGCACTGGCACGGTTGAAGGGTGGTGCAACCGATTCGCGGCGGCGTTTCTGATGCCGGAGCCATCCGTCGCAATCCTTGCGGGGCCGCTACCTAAACATCCTGCCCCAACGATCGAAGACAGTCTTCTCGCCTCCTACGCAAAATCGCTTCGGGTGAGTCCTCATGCCATGTTGATCCGGTTGGTTCAACTTGGCTATGTTGAGCGCTCCTATTATTGGGACGTCAAGAAGCCCGAATATGATAGTCAGGAGGCGGTCAAGCAAGGTGGTGGCAAGCCGGAGTACTACGGGGTGCGCTACAGGTCGACTCAAGGTGACCTATACACAGGTCTCGTGCTGCAGGCGTGGGCGTTGGATCGGATTACCAATCACAAGGCTGGTGAGTTCATGGGCATCAGGAACCTGAGTCACCTGGAAGACATTCGGCGCCACTTTGGTGGCGCATGAAGCGCTACTGTTTCGATACATCGGGCATAACCAATCCTTTACATACTGTTCCGGAAGACATCTATCCGACACTTTGGGGCCAGATCGCACGCCTCATTGAGGCAGGTGACATCGCCGTCACCACAGAGATCTATAGCGAACTGAACGGAACGATTCGAAGTCCGATCGGTGACGTTATCGATAGCCACTCGTCGAGTCTGGTTCTTGAAGTGGCGCAAGGTGATTGGGATTCCTCGGCCTTTGTCCGAGAAGCGAGCCGCATCATTCAGAGGTTCAAGCCCTTCATTTCCGAATAAATGCCGCATCAGCCTAAAGATACCGTCGGTCTCAACGACATGTCGATCATCGCGTTGGCCAAAGCCACTGGTTTGCCCCTCGTAAGCATGGAGAGTTCAGCAGGCAATTCGCCCAAATTCAAGAGGATTCCGGATATTTGCGCGCTCGACCAGATAGTGCATCTCGATTTCAATTCATTCCTGCGTCAGGAAGGAATCAAGATTTAGCCAGACATAGAAAAGAGGGGCTCCCCGTAGGATGCCCCTCTCCGGACGGTTGCCCGCCCTCCCCGGCAGACGATGCGTCCGGGGGATTGCGCACATTATATGTGACCATGTGTTTTTGCGTGAAGCAGATTGGCCGTGGATGGTTCCGGACTGGGTGGAGATTCCCCCCATCTCACCCGTGCTCAGTTTGAATATCGACGCCAAACCCCATGTGAATTGCAGGGGCGCTTTTGCCTTCTATGTAGTTGGAACGGATACGGCTCCAGATATCCGTGTCTTCCCTTACGGGAATACCATTGATGTGCAGAAGTGGCCCTTCTGGTGTGAGAGCTATTCGGTCCATGATTCTATGGTTGGGGCGATGATAGACATATCTGGTTGACCAGTGGGCGACTCGTTCGTTGATTCTTGCGATGTCCGCCGCAGATGCGTTTCTCACCAACCATGCGGGGGAATCGCCGGATTCGATGGCAATTACCCGTCGCGGATCGAGAGGAAAGTAAATGACTTCCGCATTCGCGATTCCGGTTCCACGATGGCGGTTTCCAGGCGTGCGACGCCGCCAGGGGGTCACTGGTCGATCAGTAGTAAGAAAGTGATCTCTCCTGGAGCGTAGTAGCTTCCAGGGACGATTGCACAATAGGTCCGTACAAAGACTTGCCTCATCAAACAACTCTGCAATCAACTGATTGTCGTTCGGGAAGAACTGATAGTCAGTGATCGATTCGGCCAGTGCGATCGCTGCTGACAGTTCGATATCGGTTGGGGCACGCCCATGTCGATCTGTCAGCAAGTTGACTAAATCCTCAAGGCCGTATCGCTGATAGGTCAGGTCCACCTGTAGTCGAAAGTGGAGGTCGGAGATTACACGTTTCTGGAATCTATGCTCAGGTGTGCGGGTGAATTGCGTGGCCATGTAAAGACTGAGGGTCTGACGTTGAGGGTCAGGAAGATCGGATCGGTCCCAAGTGCCCGCTGCAATGACATCGAGAACGCTATTTGCATCACCTTCCAGTCTCGACAGAAGTATTTCGGCAGACAGGTCACGATCACCGTTGGCGTCGACCAGCGCGTAGAAACTTGAGATTACGGCAGCATTTCGTGTCGACGTGGTGTGCGGTTGCTGTTCGCCGCGACGATCATGCGCCGTAATTTGGTCGTTTTAGTTGGCAAATCGATCAAGGTAGAACTTTGGGACGTAGTGGTGACGTTTTGGAGCACTTCCGGCGCCCATGGAACCCTTCCCTGCTAGCAGGTCGAATGCAGCGTGTCGCTAAACCGCTGGCACATGGGGTGCTGACAACAGACCGGAGAGGAGTTCCGGCAGCAGCGTGTCGCGCAGGTCCGCGAGCGTTCGGGATGCGTGAATGTTTTGCTTCGAAAGATCCAGCATCGGACGGATCAGGTTCTCAAACGCGTATGCAACTGCGTTATCTGGCGCGGCGATCATGAAATCCGCCAAATTATTCCAGTTTGTCCGTGGCATCTTGGTTCCCGAGCTTCGCATGGTTGCCTGTTGAACCATCGCGTCGCTCGACGCTACGGCCATGGCCCACGCTAATTGGCAACCGTTTTTCGGCCGCACAACCAGGATATCTGTTGAGCAAATTCCGTCCACCGGAGCCAGGGCAACCTTGTGGAAGTATGGTCGGAGTTTGCCAAACAGTACATCGTCCTCTTGGAACCGCGATTTGTTGCTGGTGACTTTGCTGGCAGGCTCCCATTCAGCCAGAGCCACGCTTCGCCTTGGCATGTGTTCCAGACCGACATAGTTCTCTTCCGCACGAATCTCGGTCGGCGGAACGCCATCCCGGACATTGACGGCAATATCTCCGAATCGATTCCACGTCCACCCTTCCGGTATGGGGCCGAGTTCAGAGTCGACGACGCGGTCGGGGAAGAGGGCGGCGGTTTCGGCGTCCATGCCCTCGGGCTGGCGGCCGTCAGCCCTGGCGCGGACGGGGTCGAAGGTGACGAACCACGAGGTGAAGAGCGTCCGGGCGATCTCGTCCAGCGTGGCATTCATCTGGCGGTTGAGCTCGATCTTATCATCGAGCGTACCGAGGATGTGAGCGATTGTTTTTTGCGCTTCACGGTCTGGCAGTGGTAAAGGGAAAAGACCGAGGATTTGTTGATTGAGGGAGGGCATCGTGGCTCCGTGCGCATGCTGCACAAGCCATTGTTGTGACTCCTTCTAACCCAAGACATACGATACATATCTTGAATCGATTGACTGATCGACCCGGAGTCGAATGCAGTCGCTCCCTTGAAGCCAGCCTACTTGGTGCGCCATAACGTAGGCTCGCCGCTCAACCGCACCCTTTCGGCTGAACAGAATATCTCCGGGTAGAAGCTTGTAGCGCCTGAGCCGATTGGCATCTTCGCGAGAAATCATTGGAATATCATCGGTGACAATTTTGTTGTCACCAATGTTCTTTACCGCCACTACCGGGATTCCACTGCCTACGTACGCAGAGGCATGTAGTTGTGTTCCGAATGGTCCAGTTTGAAGCTCGGCGCGACCGTCCGCAACCAGTTCCCTAAGTGGAACGACAGGAATGTTGCCAATTGTCATGCATGTCGCTCCACAGCAGGACCAAGCAAACTAGAGAGATTGTTTGTTATTGCAGTTTCGAGTCGGTTCGATTCGGCGAATGGCTGACCCAGCAGGTTGGCAAGTCGGTTGAGTTTCATAGTGGCCAGTTCTTCATCTAGTTTTCGCGCACTCGCCCCAACGTACCGACCTGGCGTTAACACATGTCCATGCGACCGCACGTCGTCCAGGGATGCAATCTTGCAGAAGCCGGGGATATCCTGATACTCGCCGCCGTCGCCGCGCCAGGCGTGGTACGTGCCCGCGATCTGCGCGATGTGCGCATCGGTCAGGATGCGGTGGGTGCGATCCTCCATCTCGCCGAGCTGGCGGGCGTCGATGAAGAGGATTTCGCCAGTGCGGTCACGCAGCGGCTCTCCCCCCTCGCCAAAGCCGTTCTTCTTGTTCCGAGCCAGGAACCAGAGGCTAACCGGGATCTGGGTGGAATAGAACAATTGGCCCAGCAGCGAGACGATGCAGTCGACCAAATCGGCCTCGACAACGTTCTTGCGGATCGTGCCTTCGCCGCTGGTGTTGGTCGAAAGCGAGCCGTTGGCGAGCACGAATCCGGCCACGCCGAACGGCGCGAGGTGGCTGATGAAGTGCTGCACCCAGGCGAAGTTGGCGTTGCCGACCGGCGGCACGCCGTACTCCCAGCGCTTGTCCTGTCGCAGGCGGTCGCCGCCCCAGTTGCTGATGTTGAACGGCGGGTTGGCGAGGATGTAATCGGCCTTCAGGTCCGGGTGAAGGTCGTTATGGAACGTGTCGGCGTTCTCCGTGCCGAGGTTGGCCTCGATCCCGCGAATGGCCAGATTCATCCGCGCCAGCTTCCAGGTCGTGGGGTTCGATTCCTGGCCGTAGACCGAGATGTCGCCGATCCGGCCCTGGTGTTCCTCGACGAACTTTTCGGACTGCACGAACATCCCTCCCGAGCCGCAGCAGGGATCGTAGACCCGGCCCCGGTAGGGCGCGAGCATCGACACCAGCACCTTGACCACGCTGGCCGGGGTGTAGAACTCGCCGCCCTGCTTGCCTTCGGCCCCCGCGAACTCGCTTAGGAAGTATTCGTAGACCTGCCCCAGCACGTCGCGGCCCCGGCTCTCCTCGCCGCCCACCTCGAGGTTGGTGAAATCGTCGATCAGTGTCCCAAGCTGCGTCTTGTTCAGCGTCGGCCGGGCGTAGCCCTTGGGCAGCACATCGCGCAGGGTCGGGTTTTCCCGCTCCAGCGATTCCATCGCGCCATCGACGATCGTGCCGATCGTCGGCTGCTTCGCGTTGTCCCGGAGCTGCGACCAGCGGGCATCGGGCGGCACCCAGTAGAGACCGATCGCGGTGTACTCGTCCTTGTCCTCCGGGTCTGCCCCCTCGGCTTCTTCCTCGACAAGCTGGGCGTGGCGCTCGTCGAAGGCGTCGGAGAGGTACTTGAGGAAGATCAGGCCGAGCACGACATGCTTGTATTCGGAGGAGTCCATGTGCCCGCGCAGGGTGTCCGCCGCTCGCCAAAGTTCGGCCTTCTCGGCGTTGGTCAGACTCTGCGTACGTGCCAGGGGCCGGGTGTCCACGACGTCACCTCAATCTGCGCTCAATTGCTGTAACCCAATACCGTCAGTTTCTCACAATATCCCCAATCGATGTCACCACGAAACCACTCTGGAATCAGTAGCGGTAGCCATCTTCGTGGCCCACTTCCACTTCCCCACCGCGTTCGCGAAGTGGAAGCTGCACGCATTGGATCAACGTAAACCCGGCGCCCGTGCAAAAAGCCCCCTTCCGCAATAATGTCCGCAAGAAGTTTCCCCGGAACCACGCGGTTTTCGACCTTATTACGTTCGTACACGCGTTTTTTCACACCGCGCCGCGTCGAGCGTTCGCGATCCGGTCCAGGAGCGATCCGGTTCTGGCCGCACGTCCCGAATCATCATCAGTCCCGCAACTCCGGGGTCTCGTAGACCACCTTTCCGCCGACCCGGATCTCGACCGGCACCAGATATCGCCGCGCCGCCTCGACGTCGATCGTCATCCCCAGGCCGGACCGTTCTGGCACGTGCACCAGCCCATCGCTGTCCCGCTCCACGTGCTCGACCGTCACGTCCCAGGCCAGCGACTTCGGGGCCACCGGGTACTCGCAAATCTCGTCGTCGGCGTGCCCGACGAACGGCTGCAGCGAGGCCGAGAGCGCCAGGTGCGAGGTGAAGGTGTGGTTGACGTAGGTCACGCCCCGCGCCCGTGCGTACCTTGCCACCTCGGCCGCCGTCGAAATCCCGCCGATTCGCCCCGCGTCGATCTGGATGTAACGCACCCCCGCGTGGTCGATCATCTGCCGCGCGCCCCACACGTCGTGGCTGCCCTCGCCCCCCGCCAGGCCCACCGATCCTGCCCGGTCAGCCAGCGCGCGGTACGACGCCAGCGCCCCGGAGACGAACGGTTCCTCCAGCCACGTCACGTTGGCCGCCCGCAGCCCGTCGAGCCGCGCCGCCGCCCGCTCCACGTCATCAATCCAGACCGTCCCCGCGTCCACCAGCAGGTCGGCGTCCGGACCCAGCCCCACCCGCGCCGCCGCCACCTGGGCGGAATCATCGGCCACGGTCCCGAGCCCGTATGGCCCCCACCCGAATTTCGCCGCCGTGTACCCCGCCGCCCGCGTCGCCTGCCCCAATTGCAAAGTCTCCTCCGGCGTGTCGCCGAAGAGCTGCGAGGCATAGGGCCGCTTTGGATGAGGCCGCTCGATCCCGAGCAGCTGCCAGACCGGCGCGTCGAGCCGCTTCCCGAGCAGGTCCCAGAGCGCGATGTCGATCCCGGAAAACGTGTGGTCGGCCTGCAGCAGGTCGAGCGAATTCGCCCGCACCAGCACGCCGATCCGGGCGATGTCGGCCACGTCATCCAACCGCTGGCCCAGCACGGAGGCGATCACCGGCTTGCACGCCGAATGTGACATCGGCGTCACCAGCGCCGCGATCGACGTTAGCGGCGAGGCCTCGCACTCGCCCCAGCCCACGTCACCACCGGCTGCCACCCGCACGAGCAGGAGGTCCTGGCTGCCGTCGCCAATATCCAGCACCTCCGGCATCCGCAGGTACCAGAAATCGACCGAATCGATCGTTACGGAACGCATGGCCACTCCCCAATTCCCGGCACGACGTGAGACTACTCTTCTATGGAAGGAATGTCGCACGCCCCCACTCCATCCGCAACGGCGATCACCCACTTGTAGGGGAGGCCGCCCCGTTGGACCGTATGGCCTCCCGCCGCGCGCCGCAACAAATGATTCACCTCCCTCCCGTTCCCGACAGTGCCCTATGATGGAATCCGTAACTATCATCCCAAGCTGTCGGAGGGAGACGCCATGAGCATGACATTGACCGTCGACGAGAAGCTGCTCGCCGAGGCACAGCGACTGACCGGATTGACGGAGGGAACCGAAGTCGTCCGCGAGGCTCTCAACGCCCTCATCGAACGCGAAAGCGCCCGTCGCCTTGCCCGGCTTGGCGGAAGCGAGCCAGATCTGAAACCCATCCCGCGCAGCGGTTGAATGTCATCCCGTCGGGAGTGCCAGCGACCAGAGGGCAGCGCAGCGAGTCTCTTGAGAAGGTCCGCAGACCGACGAGGCGCCAATGAGATGGTCCGCATTTGCTGCGGCAGGAGATTCCTCGCAAGCTCGGAATGACAAGAAACCGGCTCTGCTGGAGGAACTGGTCACTCCATCCACCCTACCCCGCCAGCCCGAACAGCGGCCGGGACGCCTCAAACCCCTCGATATCGACGCCATCCCCCAGCCCCTGCGCCACCCACGCCTCCCGCGACAGCGCCAGGTGCACCATCCGGTCCACCCGCTCCCCATGAACGTGCCGCGACTCCCCGTTCGGCGCGTACCCGAGCGCGCGCGACACCCCCAGCGAGGCTGCGTTGTCGTGCCACGCCGAGGTCACCGCCCGCTCCGCCCCCAGCGCCTCGAAGGCTAACGCCAGCACCGCCCGGCGCATCTGCTTCCCGAAGCCGTGACCCCGCATCGCCGGCACCAGGAACGACGACGAATCGACCTCCCGCAGCAGCACGAAATCCTCCCCCTCCAGCGTCTGCGTCCCGATCAGGTTAGCCCCGTGGAACACCGCGAACGGCAACCGCCACGAGTCCACCCGCCACGTCCCGTACGCCCGCCAGTACGACTGGAATTGCACGATGCCCCGGTTCACCGGATCCGGCACCCCGTCGAACCG